>Ga0335075_10000966_pt1 | contig 48540 bp, 47 predicted proteins | sample Lox_Sample_24_FD_206723 | JGI IMG/M metagenome (GOLD analysis project Ga0335075, IMG submission 206723) | Soil microbial communities from Loxahatchee National Wildlife Refuge, Florida, United States - Lox_Sample_2.4 | ecosystem: Environmental > Terrestrial > Soil > Wetlands | place: USA... | reverse complement strand
GCGGCGGCTGCGAGCTGGCGATGATGTGCGATATCGTGGTTGCCGCCGATACCGCGAAATTCGGCCAGCCGGAGATCAATCTCGGCGTGATTCCCGGTGCCGGCGGCACGCAGCGGTTGACCCGCGCGGTGGGCAAGGCGAAGGCGATGGACATGATCCTGACCGCGCGCATGATGGACGCGGCAGAGGCGGAGCGTGCCAATCTGGTGTCTCGCGTATTTCCGGCCGATCAGCTTGTGGGCGAGGCAATCAAGATCGCAGAGCGGATCGCCGCCCTGTCGCCGGTCGCGGTGGCGCTTGCTAAACAGGCGGTGAACTGTGCCTTTGCGACCACACTCGCCGAGGGCGTGCGCCACGAGCGCGCGTTGTTCCTGTCGCTGTTCGGCACGCCGGACCAGCAGGAGGGGATGGCGGCATTCGTGGAAAAGCGGAAACCGGCCTTCCATCGCGGCTGAGACAACCGCTCGCTTGACTCGCCTCGCCCGGCTGCCTAAAAACCCGCTCTTCTATTCGCAGCATCAGACCTGAACGACGCACGCATGGCAAACACGGCTTCGGCGCGCAAGCGCATTCGTCAGACGGTTCGGCGGACCGCTCGCAATCGCGCGCGGAAATCCCGCATGCACACTTTCATCAGGAAGGTGGAAGCGGCGATTGCCGGCGGCGACAAGGAGGTCGCGGTCGCCGCGTTGCGCGCGGCGCAGCCCGAGATGCAGCGGGCGGCCGGCAAAGGTGTCGTGCACCGCAATACGGTAGCGCGGAAATTGTCGCGACTATCGGCCCGCATCAAGATGCTTGCCGGAACCTGATCGGCGGCCCTGCGCCCGCTTCTATTGCAGCGCGTGCAGGGCCGAAGCACAGGCGCAACACGCGCGACGCTAAACCTATTGTAAAAACCGGCCGGGGCCAGCAAGGCTTAGCGGCTGATTTTCGTTACAAGTGCAATTACTTGCCATATCCCTGTAATCTTCTTGCGTTTTACCGATCCGCGCTTGCAGGCGGCAAATTGTTGTTGCCTGCCCACGCGGGTGTGGCGTAACCATTACCGACAGCCTAACACGTAACGGAATCGTCTTCAGTTTTGTCGATAGACTGCGTTGCGGGCCATGTCCGCGGGCAAGAGTGGTTTCATGTACAGCGGCCGCAAAGCGCCGCAAAATAAGGGGGCGGGATAGTGGCATCGGACAGCGACGTGCTCGAGTCTGAAAGGTCCGTCGCCAACAAGGAGGAGGCTGGCACGCATACAGAGCTCTCGGCCCAGTGGGCCCGCATCAACGCCCGACTGCTGAATGCGGTCGGCGACGTCACTTACCGCGCCTGGATGCGCCACATGAGCCTGGGCGGAGTGGACGGTGACGAAGTCACCGTGCACTTGCCGACAGCGTTCATGCGCGACTGGGTGCGCGAGCACTATGGTGATACGCTGCGAGCGGCGTGGCGGGCAGAAAATCCGGCGATCCGTCACGTCGATATCAGGATCGGCCACTCGACCGACGCCGCAGAAGAGGGTTTCGCCGCCATGCCGGAGCCATCTCTGTCGAGCCACGGTGAGCGCGCCGAGCCGCGGCCGGAAACACTTGGCGATCCACGCTTCACCTTCACGAGCTTTGTGGTCGGCAAACCGAACGAGTTCGCCTATGCCTGCGCCCGCCGGGTGGCCGAGCAGCCGGCGTGCCAGGGATTCAACCCGCTGTTCCTGTATGGCGGCGTCGGCCTCGGCAAGACCCATCTCATGCTCGCCATCGCCTGGGAGATGAACAGCCGCAATGGCGGCGCGCCTCCCGTCTCGGTCGCTTATATGTCAGCCGAAAGATTCATGTACCGCTTCATTGCTGCGCTGCGCAGCCAATCGACCATGGACTTCAAGGAGGAACTTCGCCGCCTGGACGTGCTGATGGTGGATGACCTGCAATTCCTGCTCGGCAAGGAGAGTACGCAGGAGGAGTTCTTCCACACGTTCAATGCGCTGGTGGAAGCCGGCAAGCAGATCGTCGTCTCGGCCGACAAGTCCCCCTCGGATCTCTCCGGTCTCGGGGACCGGCTGCGTACGCGGCTAGGCGGTGGCATGGTGGCCGATCTCCATGCCACCACCTTCGAATTGCGCATGTCCATTCTTGGGGCGAAGGCGGTGGGTGCCAGCGTGGAGGTGCCTGAGAAAGTCATGGAACTGCTGGCGCACAAGATCACCGGTAACGTACGCGAGCTGGAAGGTGCGCTGAACCGTCTTATCGGGCACGCCGGACTGTTCGGACAGCCAATCACGCTGGAGAGCACGCAAGAGGTGCTGCGGGACCTTCTCAAAGCACATGACCGGCGGGTCACGATCGACGAAATCCAACGCCGGGTGTGCGAACATTACAAGATCCGCGCCACCGACATGGCCTCGCCGCGACGCGCGCGCAATATTGCACGGCCGCGCCAGGTCGCGATGTATCTCGCCAAAGTGCTCACCAGCCGCAGCCTGCCGGAGATCGGTCGCAGGTTCGGCAACCGCGACCACACCACCGTCATGCATGCCGTTGCGCGTATTGGCGAGCTGATGGAACGTGACCCCGGGTTCGCCGAGGAGGTCGATCTGCTGCGGCAGTTGCTGGAGGCGTGAAACCGGCGAATTGGATCGCGATCGGTTGATGCCGGACTGGTGGACGCACCCTACCCCGGTTCGATGCGTATCACCCTCGGCGCCTCGAGCACGGCGTCGAGCACGCCGATCCGTCGCAGCGCCTCCCTCATCGCGCTCTCGGGGGTTTCATGTGTTACCAGCACCACTGGCACTGCCTCGCCGGGCGCGCGCCCGCGCTGCAGCATGCTCTCCAGAGACACCCCCAGGTCGCGCAGCACGGCGGTTACATCTGCAATAACCCCGGGCCGATCGACCACCATCAACCGCAGGTAATAGCACCCGACATGCGAATCTATCGGCACCGACGGCGCCGCCGATAAGGCTCCGGCCGCCGCCCCCCAAACCGGCGTGGTCCGCCCGCGTGCCAGGTCCACAAGGTCCGCCACCACAGCAGAGGCGGTCGGCCCGGCGCCTGCCCCGCGTCCCTCCAGCATCACGCGGCCGACGAAATCGCCCTCGGTCACCACCGCGTTGTAAACGCCATCGACGCGCGCCAGCGGCCCTGCCGAGGGCACCAGGCACGGATGCACCCGGGCCTCGATGCCCGCCGCGGACGCCCGCGCAATGCCCAGCAGCTTGATCCGGTACCCGAGATCCGCGGCGAACCCGATGTCCAGCGCGGAGACCTGGCGAATCCCCTCGACGTGCACGGCATCGAATGCAACCGGCCGGCCGAATGCCAGCGCCGCCAGGATCGCCAGCTTGTGCGCCGCATCCACCCCGTCGATGTCGAACGACGGATCGGCCTCGGCATAGCCCAGCCGCTGGGCGTCGCCCAGCACCTCGGCGAATTCGCGGCCCTCGTCCCGCATCCGCGTCAGGATGTAGTTACAAGTGCCATTAAGGATGCCGGCGATGCGCGTGATGCGGTTGCCCGCCAGCCCTTCGCGCAGCGCCTTGATCACCGGGATGCCGCCCGCCACCGCGGCTTCGAAGGCCAGCGGCACGCCCGCTTCCTCGGCCAGCGACGCCAGCTCGGCGCCGTGCACTGCGAGCATCGCCTTGTTGGCCGTCACCACCGGCTTGCGTGCGGCGATCGCCGATTCAACGAGCGTTCGGGCCGGCCCGTCGGCCCCGCCGATCACTTCCACCACCACATCGACGGCTGGGTCGGCGGCCATCGCCACCGGATCCTCGTACCAGCGCAGGCCGCCCAGGGGCACGCCGCGGTCGCGCGCCCGGTCGCGCGCCGAAACCGCCGTCACCGCGATCGGCCGGCCGGCCCGCGCAGCCACGACGTCGGCGTTGTCGCGCAACAGGCGCAATACCCCGACCCCGACGGTGCCCAACCCGGCGACCGCGACGGATAGCGGGCGGGTCATCGTGCCTGGACCGACGATTCTGGACACAGAGGACGGTGAGGACGGGGTGAGGTCACGAAGATTGTTTCGCGGTTCTGCGCAAGAGGCAGTACTCGCTCTCGCTGGCAGATAGGGGGAATGGTCATAACCGCTCTGGGCCCTTCGTTATCTTTGTGCCCTCTGTGTCCAGAAAGTCCGCCACGCCTAGGACATCACTCCACTAACTGCGCCACGCCGCCTGAACCGGCCGCCAGTGCCATCACCTGAATGGCCCCACGCGGCACTCCGCTGGCGGCCAGCGCGGCGGCGATTGCCTGGGCGCGCGCGAAGCCGAGTGTGACCGCTTGCTGCTGCGCGGTCGGATCTGCCGAGCCGGCGTCCCCACGCCCGAGCGCCTCGATCACGTGGTTCCCGCGTTTGGCGGCCAGGGCTTTCAGTGCCGGCAAGGCCGCTGGTGGGACAGAGGCAGATTGAGGGGCGAACTCGATCACAACTGTTGTTGCCGCATTGGTCGCGGCGGTCGGCGGTCGGGTCGCGGCCACCGGAGGCACAGCGCGCGGTGGCGCGCTGGCCGCCGCCGTGGCTACGGGCGGCGCGACGGCGTGCGGCACACCCGCGTTGGCGGCTCCGCTCGCCGCGCCGTGCGGGGGGGCGGCCACGCCGGTCAGTGCCGCGGGCGGCGGGGGAGCAGTCGGGACCGGCGGGAGCGTACCAACCTCGCCCGCCGGTACTTGCGTCGCGGTCGCAATGTCCGGGAGCTGGGCACTCTGTACCGTGCCGACCGGGGCCTTCTGCGGCGGCGGTGGGGCAGCGGCGACCCGCGGCGCAGCCGGGGCAGCAGTGGCGGCCGCCGCCGCCGGTGGAGCGGGTGGCGCACTCGCCGCCGGCAGGCTCGCCGAGGCGGCAGGTGTTCCAGGTGGCGGCGGTGGGCCGGGCGGCGGTGTCGTGCCGATACCGAACAGGTCCGGCGACGCGGTCGGCGAAGAGGGGTCGGCCAGCGGTGCGGCAGCCGCCAAATGCTGCGCGTTCGTGCGATCGGCGATCAGGGCATCGGAGATATGCTGCAGTGCCGCCATGTCCGGCGCCGGCGGAGTCGGCGGAACCGTGGCGAGGTTGGGGTAGGGCTGGTTTTGTCCGGGCGGCGCCTGATGCGGCTTCGCGATCGCGCCGCCTTCGGCGCTGTGGAACCAGTTTACCGGATTCATCGAGGCACACCCGGACAGCAGCCCCAGACCGGCCAGCGCCGCACATGCCGTGACCGCAGCCCGGCCTGCTTGAAGCCGGCCATGGTGCCGACTAGGTTGCGCCCCCATCTCGATTATCCACATCGAATCAGGCCCGTCTCCCCGCCTTTACCAATCGGCGACTGATGTAGCGGAGGGTGGGGCCGACGGAAAGGACGCTGATATGGCCACCACGGACAAGCCCGATACCGGCGGGTTCAAGCTGCCCGACCCGGCGGTCGTGGGTCGCTCGATGGCCGATATCGCGGAGCGCTCACAGCGAATCGTGAGCGAGTGGCTGAAGCGGCAGGATGCCGCGGAACACTCCGCCGACCCGCTCAACATCGGCAGCGCGTTCCTCGAGATGACCGCGCGCATGATGGCCAACCCGGCGCGGGTGATGCAGGCCCAGCTCGGCTTCTGGCAGGACTACATGATGCTGTGGCAGAACACCGCCAAGCGGATGATGGGCATGCCGACCCAACCGGTGATCGATGCGCCCGCCTCCGACCGCCGCTTCAAGGACGACGCCTGGCACGAGAACGAGGTGTTCGACTTCATCAAACAGTCGTACCTGCTGTCCGCCCGCTTCGTGCAGGACGCGGTGCGACAGGTCGATGGGATGGACCCGAAGACGGCGCAGAAGGTCGATTTCTACGCCCGCCAGTTCATCGACGCGATGAGCCCGTCCAACTTCCTGCTGACCAACCCCGAGGTGCTGCGCAAGACCGCCGAGACGGGCGGGGAGAATCTGCTGAAAGGCCTGAACAACCTGCTGGGCGACCTTGAACGCGGGAAGGGCCAGCTTCGGATCAAGATGACCGATATGGAGGCGTTCCGGCTCGGCCAGAACATCGCGGTCTCGCCGGGCAAGGTCATCTATCAGAACGATCTGATGCAGCTTATCCAATACTCGCCGACGACGGAGCAGGTGCTGAAGCGGCCGCTGCTGATCGGCCCGCCTTGGATCAACAAGTTCTACATCCTGGACCTGCGGCCGCGGAACAGCCTGGTGCGCTGGGCGGTCAGCCAGGGTCATACCGTGTTCATGATCTCCTGGGTCAATCCGGACGAGCGCCTCGCTGAGAAGGGCTTCGGCGACTACATGACCGAAGGTTATCTGGCGGCGCTGGACGCGATCGAGCAGGCGACCGGCGAGCGTGAGGTCAACGCCATCGGGTATTGCCTCGGCGGCACTCTGCTGGGGTCCACGCTGGCCTGGATGGCTGCCAAGGGCGACGACCGGATCAAGTCGGCTACGTTCTTTGTCACCATGCTGGATTTTGCCGAAGCGGGCGAGCTCGGCGTGTTCATCGACGAGGAGCAGCTTACCTCGCTCGAGGAGAAGATGAACCGGCGCGGCTACCTGGAGGGGTCGGAAATGGCGACCACCTTCAACATGCTGCGGGCGAACGACCTGATCTGGTCGTTCGTGGTGAACAACTACCTTCTGGGCAATGATCCGTTCCCGTTCGACCTGCTGTATTGGAACGCGGATTCGACCCGAATGCCGGCGCGTATGCACAGCTTCTATCTGCGCAAGATGTATCAGGAGAACCTGCTGAAGGAGCCGGGCGGGATCGAGCTTCTGGGCGTGCCGATCGACCTGCGGAAGGTAAAGACGCCGTCCTATTTCTTGTCCACGCGCGAGGACCACATCGCGCCGTGGAAGAGCACGTACCAGGGCACGCAGCTTCTGTCGGGGCCGAAGCGCTTCGTGCTGGCCGCGTCGGGTCATATCGCCGGGGTGGTAAATCCGCCGGAGGGTGGCAAGTACAGCTATTGGATCAATCCCGAGCTGCCGCCCGATCCCGAGGCCTGGTTTCGCGGCGCTACCGAACTCGCCGGATCCTGGTGGCCGGACTGGCATCGCTGGGTGAGCGCGCAGGCCCCGGAGATGGTGCCGGCGCGTGTGCCCGGTGATGGCAAGCTTGCCCCGATCGAGGATGCGCCGGGCAGTTACGTGGCGGTGCGGTTGACATAGGGCAGGGGTGGCCGCGCCGCGCAGGAAGTCGTCCGATCACCTTTCGGTTCCCGAGTTCCTGGCGTGGGACAGCGGCGACCGCAGCGGGCGACGGTGGCAGCTTTGCGATGGCGTGCCCGTGCCCATGGCTCCGGCGACCGAGCAGCATGGTGCAATCCAGGCTGAGTTGGGCGCGCTGATCCGGAATCACCTGTTCGAAGCTGGCAGCCGATGCCGGGTTATTGCCGAGCCCGGTGTGGTGCCACGCGTCCGAGCGGCTGATAATTTCCGCATTCCAGACCTCGCGGTAACCTGCGGGCCGCCCGCGAACGAGCGGCTGCTGTCCGAGCCGGTCGTGCTGGTCGAGATCCTTTCGCCCTCCAATGCCGACGAGACCTGGGCGAATGTGTGGGCCCATACGACGATGCCGAGCGTGGCCGAGATCGTGGTCATCTCCAGCACAGAAGTCGCCGCTCAGTTGCTGTTTCGCGCCGCCGACGGGAGCTGGCCGGAGCAGGCCACGCAGATCGGGCGTGGGGACGAACTGGTGCTTCCGAGCATTGGCCTTCGCCTGCCGTTGATTGCCGCGTATCGGACCACGACGCTTACCGCTTAGCGCCGTAGGGCGGACGCAGTCCGCCGTCGGCGCACTGGCGGACTGCGTCCGCCCTACGGCGCTGCACCGCGTGCCGGGATGTCGCAGCGAACCGGCTGGACGACACCTCGTGGTGCTCGTATCGTAGCAAAGAAGAAGGGGAGGAAATCCATGCGCTCTTTGCTGCTTGCCTTGCTTGTGCTGATTGCTGCCGGACCAGCCTCGGCGCAGTCACTGAAGGCGACGATCGATGCGCAGAACGCCAAATGGATCCAGGACTTCAGCAGCGGCAATGCCGCGGCGCTCGCGCAGCTCTACACGCCGCAGGCACATGTACTGCCGGCCGGTGCGCCGATGGCGACCGGCCGGGTCGAGATCCAGAAAATGTATCAGAGCATGGTGCAGTCCGGGCTCAAGAACTTCTCGTTGCAAACTATCAGCCTCCAGAGCTACGGCCGCGTGGCGCGCGAGATCGGGCGCTTCACGGTCGATGCGCCGGCTGCCAACGGAGCCACCACCCATGTCGAGGGCAAATACGTCGTGATATGGCGGCACGAGCCGGCTGGTTGGACGCTCGACACGGATATCTGGAATATGGATAAGTGATAAATTCAACCGCGACCGCGGCGACGCATGCGCCGCGCCGTCGTTTGGAGTCCGAGCGGCAGGAGGTTCCAGATGGCGAAGCAGGATGTGGCTCGATCGTTGCCGGCAGTGCGCACCACCCAATTCCCGGTCAGGGCTGACCGGCCGGGTCAGCTTGCTGCCTATCGCGGGGGCGCGCTGGCGATAGGTGCCGCAGCGGCCGGTGCTCTTGCGCTAGGCGCGTTGGCGATCGGTGCCCTGACAATCGGACGGCTGTCGATCGGCCGTTCGGCGGTCGGCGATCTGCTGCTGCATCGAGGTCGTGCAAGACGGGTGGAGATGCAAGCCCTGGTGATCGAGGAGCTGATCGTGGGTCGACTGGCGGTGCGGGAATTCCTGCGTGGTCCCACCGGCCATGGTGATGGAGGACTCGAATAGTTTAAGTCAAGCCATAGATAATGTGAGGATGGCGTTCGAAACAACCGCATCCAAAGGCGCTTACTATCACATCGCAACGAAAAGACGTGGATGGCCGGCTTTCGCCGGCCATGACGAGCGATGTCATGGGGATGCATTCCCCGGCCCTGGCCTCGCCAGTCGGACGATCGCCATCGGGTTGCCCTTGGCGGCGGCCTCTTCGAACCATTTGCGCGCCTCCGCGGGGTCGCGGGGCACGCCGTGCCCCGTTTCATAGAGCCTGCCGAGATAGAATTCGGCCGCGGCGTTGCCCTGTGCGGCGGCCAACTGATACCAGATGCGCGCCTGGACAAAGTCCTGCGGCACGGCCCATCCGTGCTCATAGAACGTCCCTATCGCATTCTGTGCGAATGCATTGTGCCTGGCCGCAGCCCGTCGCAGCAATTGAAGCGCCGTCGCAAGGTTCTGCGGCACCCCGGCGCCATGCTGGTACATGAACGCGAGCTGCACCTGTGCCATCGGGAAGTCATGCCGCGCCGCGCGCTGATACCATTGCGCCGCCGTCGCCATGTCCACTGGCACGCCGTCCCCCCGGCGGTAGATGTTGCCCAGGATGTTCTGCGCGAGCGGGCTGCCCAGGGCGGCGGCACGCAGCAGCCACTTGTTGCGTTCCGCCGGATCGCGCGGGACGGTGATGCCGACGCTGTAGAACCGGGCGACCGCAACCTGCGCCGGCGCGTAGTTCTGCTCGGCGGCGCGGCGATACCAGTCGAGCGCCGCGTTATAGTCGCGCGCCACGCCGTAGCCCCGCTCGTACATCACGCCGGTGAAGTACTGAGCGCGGGCGTAGCCCTGGGCAGCGGCATGCTCGAACAAGGGTGCCGCGGCGCGGTAGTCCTTCGGGACACCGGTGCCTTTGGCCAACCGCAGACCAAGATCAGTCTGCGCTTTCGGCTGTCCCTGGGCGGCCAGCGATCGCAGTGACGGCACAGATGCCGCCGAAGTGGATTCGGCGGTGCCAGCCTGATCCTGCAACGACGGCGTCTCGAGTGCGGTCGTGGCTGGCGCATCAGATGCCGCCTCGGTGGGCGTGAAGAAGAAATCCCCGTCGATCGGCGAGCTCGACATCCATGGCTGCTGCGCGCCCTGGGTGTCGCGCTTCACCTTCAACCCCACATTGTTGAATAGCCGGAAGATGTCGAGTCCCGGTTGCCGCATCTCGTCCGCCAGCGCCGTCGCGAAGGGGCCGTCGGGGCCGCTGCCATCGGCGGCCACGTTGCCCGGCTGAGTGGCGAACGAGATCAGCGTGCCCTCCGGCGCACGCATCTCCGCCAGCCCGCCGGCAACGCCGCGGGTGGCCAGAGCCGCGAACGGATTGTTGCGGCAGGCATCGAGGATCACAATGTTGAGCCGCGTGCCGGCGCCGTCCATCTGCTTCAGCACAAGGTCGGCATCGATCATCTGGAAATCGACGTCCTGCGGGCGCGTGGGATTGGCATCGACCGGCAGCAGCCAGTTCTTTCCCTGCACCTGCAAACCATGTCCGGCGTAGTAGAATAGCGCCACGTCGGCACCCTGGATCTGGCGGCCGAAGTCTTGCACGAGCTGCTCGAAACGGACTTTGTCCAGATCGCGTTGGGCGTCGCCGCCGACCACCGTAAAGCCTAGATGTCGCAAGGTGTCCGCGATCAGCTTCGCGTCATTGCCGGAGTTGGCGAGCCGCTCCACATGCACGTAGGTGGCGTTGCCGATTACCAGGGCGACGCGGCGCTGGTTCTCCTGTGCCCGGGCGCTACTGGTTGCGCTTGCAATGAGCAAGCCGGCGACAAACAGAAACGCCGGGAGATGTCGGCTGAACCGCCGCGCCCTCACCCGGTTCGCTATGCGAACCGACCTCTCCCGCGAGCGGGAGAGGTGAGAGGTCAGTAATAATACCACCGACCGTGCTGGTACCGGCGATGATTGTAGTAGTGGTGGTTCCAATAATAGGGATACCGGCGCCCATGGTAGTAATAATACACCTCGGTCACCGAATTGTCGGGCCGGACCAGGGTCGTCTGGGTCGCTGCGAGGGCCGCTGGCGCCGCCGTCAGCGAAGACAGCCCGGCAAGCGTGGCGAGCGATAGCAGGGAAATGCGCATGGCCTTGTTCTCCGTTGAATGTCCCTCGGCCGGAAGATAGCCGCGTCGGCAGATCGATCCTATCGGATCGGCCCAGCCGGCGCGACCGGACTATAGCACTGGAGTCATGGGTGTGGTGTCATCGCCACAACGGCCATCACAGGAGGACGGAATGGCGGAAACGACCAACGGCGGCACCGACGTGTTCGAGATCATGCACACCACGCGGTCGATGCGGCGGTTGCGGCCCGACCCGGTGCCAGACGAGCTGATCCGCAAGGTCCTGCGGGCCGGCGCCTGTGCCGCCAATGGCGGCAACACGCAACGCTGGCGCTTCCTGGTGGTCAAGGATCCGGCCATCAAGAAGGCGGTGGCTGCATACTACAAGCGTGCGTTCCAGGAGGTGGTGGGACCTCGCTACCGCAGCAGCCCGCCGCCCCCCGGCGTCAGTCCTGAGCGCTACCAGCGCCAGCACGGCGCGGTGGAGTACCTGACTGAGCATTTTCACGAGGCGCCGGTCTGGATCGTCGCCTGCATCGAAGACGCCAGTCCGCCGACGCGTTGGTCGGGCGCATCGATCTATCCCGCGGTGCAGAATATGCTGCTGGCGGCGCGTGCGCTCGGGCTTGGCTCGACGCTGACCACGCGGCATCTGTTGCACGAGAAGGAGGCGGAGAAGGCTCTGGGCCTGCCGCCTGGCGTGCATTCCTATGCCATCCTGCCAATCGGCTGGCCGATGGGCCGGTTCGGACCGGTCGGCCGAGGCGCGCTCGGCGACATAGTGTACCAGGACCACTGGGGCCAGCCGTATCCTGGGTTGTAACGCTTCAGGCAAGCGCGCCACGCACCCTTGCCGGCGTGAACGGCGCGCGACGCAGACGCACGCCGGTCGCATCGAAGATCGCATTGGCGATGGCCGCTGCGACCGGCCGTGAGCTTGCCTCGCCCGCGCCCGCCGGCGGCTGATCGGGTCGATTGATCGCGACGACGTCGATATGCTCCGGCGCCTGCGCGATCTCCAGGATCGGGTATGTCACCCAATCGACGCTGGTCACTTTGTGCGGGTCGAAGGCGACCTCCTCCAGCAGCGCACGGCTGGAGGCGTGCAGGATGTTGCCCTCGATCGTGCGTTGCAGGCCGGCGGGATTGACGATCAGCCCGCAATCATGCGCAACGACCCACCGTTTCGGATGTACCATGCCGGTACGGCGGTCAATCTCGACCTCCACGACGGCCGCGACGAAGGTATGGGCGCGCTCCGCATAGGCGACGCCGCGGCCGGTCAGCACATCGCCCGTGCCGCGGGCCGTCGCGGCGGGGCGCGACTGCCATCCGTATTTCTCGGCGGCCGCCCTGATCACGCCGACGCCGCGCGGGTTCTGGACGTGGCGCAGGCGGAACTCGATCGGGTCCTTGCCGGCGGCGGCGGCCAGCTCGTCGATGAAGCTCTCGCTGGCGAAGTTGATCTGCGGCCCGACCGGATCGCGCAGATGCGTCGTGCGCAGCGGGGAGGCGTTCTGCTGCAGCGGAGGTATGGTCTCCCAGGCCAGCAGCATCGCTGGGAAAGCGTATGTCTCGCCCGGATAACCGAAGGCCTGCGTCGGACGCTGGCCCATCCCCAGAAGCTGTCCGGGCAGCGTGTCGCGGGGGTCGCTCTCGGCGCTGTTGACATTGAGCCGGGAGAAGCCCTTGCTCTCGAAACTATAGGCGGTCACCTCGCCCTGTGCGTTCAGCCCGCCGCGACAGCGGTGGATGGAAGCCGGCCCTTTCGGGTCCCAGGCGATGCCCTGGTCCCGCATATATTGCAGGCGCACCGGCCGGCCGGTGGCGCGCGACAGCAGCGCGGCCTCCATCGCGACGTCGCCGGCATCGTTGCGGCCGTAACAGCCAGGGCCTCGGGTCCAGATGACCCGCACGTCCTCCGACGGCAAATCAAGCAGTCGCGCCAGCCCGTCGCGCTGGAAATGCGGCTTTTGAGTGCCGCTATAGACAGTGGCCGAGCCGGGTCGCACATCCACGACCGCACAGCCGCCGGCCATGCTGGCGTGGGACTGGAACGGCCATTCATACTCGGCCGAGATGATGCGTGCGGCAGTCCCGAAGGCCGAGGTGACGTCGCCGCGCTTGACCGGCTCCTGGCGCGTTACCACGGGCGCCGTGCGGATGTGGTCGTAGAGTTGCGCCTGGGGCGGAAATGTTGGCGCGGGCTGTGACCAACTTATTTTCACGGCACCCATCGCGCGGATCGCGTTCCATTCGCGCGGTGCCACCACGGCGACGACCGTTCCACCGCCCGGCCCCTCGAGCCGCACCAGCCGCGCTTCCGGGATCGTGGCAAGGCCGCTGTCGTCCACGGATAACGGCACCGCCCCGGCGACCGGTGGCCGCAGCACTCGAGCGTGCAGCATGTCGGGCAGCCGAATGTCGGTCACGTAGTGCTGTTGCGCAAACGCATTGGCACGGATGTCGCTGCGTGGGATCGACCGACCGACAATCTTGTATTCGGATGGGCTTTTCGGCTGCGCCTGACCGCGCGAGACAAGCTCGTTGCCGATTTTACCGTTCCACTGCAACTTGGTGTCGAACGCACCGTTCGCTGTCAGATCGCCGTAGAAGATGCGGCGCGATGGATCGGCGAGAACGAACACCGCGCCGTGTGCCGTGCCAAGCTCGCCGGCCGGCATGCCGAGACGAATGGAGGCGCGGTCGATCAGCACGCGCCGTGCCTCGGCTGCAGCGTAGCGCAACGAGATGCCGCCCCGCTCGATGCCGGTGCTGCCGGATGCGCCGCCTTGATTGACGGTGCGGAACGTGTCGCCCATGACCACCTGGACATGGTCGTACGGCACATCCAGCTCCTCCGCGACAATTTGGCCGATCGGGACATCTACGCCCTGACCCGGATCAACCTTGCCGAAGAAAGCAATCACCGCACCGTCTTTCTGCACGGCGATGAAGCTGTCGAGCTCATCTGGCGGCGGTGGCGGCAGATCCGGCGATCCGGCGGCCTGCGCCGTGCCGATCCACGGATGCTCGGTCGAGAAGCCGATAAGCAATCCCCTCGAAGCGGCAAGCAAAGCGCGGCGGGACAGAACGGTTGCATTCATCATCGTTCTCCCCTTATGCGGCGGTCACACGGGCGATGGCGCGGATGATCGAAAGATGCGCGCCGCAGCGGCATTTCACGTCGGCAAGCCCGTCCCGGATCTGCGCCTCGGTTGCATGCGGCTGCTCGCGGACCAGAGCGGCCGCGGTCATGATCCAGCCGTTCAGGCAGTAGCCGCACAGCGTCGCCTGCTCATCCGCGAAGGCGGTCTGCAGCGGATGCGGATGTTCGGGCGTGCCCAGCCCGGCGAGCGTCGTCACCTCGCCGTGCACGGCAGAAAGCGGCACGACGCAGGAGCGAACCGGGCGGCCGTCGAGCAGTACGGTGCAGGCGCCGCACTGTCCCAGGCCGCAGCCGAAGCGCGGATTGTTCAGCCCGAGCTCGTCTCTGAGCGCGTAGAGCAGCGGGGTGTCGGGGTCGTCCACCTGCAGGGTATGGGACGCGCCGTCCACACGCAGCGGAACTGTTTGCGGCATAGCGTGATTCCCTTGCGCTTTGCGCGTGATTATACCGAGAGATGACTGCTTGGAAAACCCAGGCGGGGCCGCACACTTGCGCGATTTGCTGTTACAATATGGCGCCTGCCTCGTCTGCGCTGTATGCAGGGAGCTCGGCCACGACCGTTGGCTGGAGCATGTTCGGGCGGAACTCGCCAGCCATGCGGATTAGAAAACCCCGGGTATCAGGTGCCAGCGGACCTTGGCGCAATACTCTGTGTATCCAGGCAGATTTTTGGCAAGGAATCTCTCCTCGTCCAAGAGACGTAAAACAAGACCGACAATCGTGAGCAGAGCTGGAATGATCCCCCAGTAGGAGCCGAGCGCTAAGGGCATTCCGACGAAATACACGGCTGCGCTCGAATACATTGGATTTCGCACGATCGCGTAAGGGCCGGTGGAAATTACCGTTTGGCCCTTGGCGATCTCGACGGTTGCGGAGCCGAAGGAGTTCTGCTTGAATACCCGGAACGCCATCCACATTGCAACAATGATTAAGACGTTACCTGCTATGCAGAGCCATGGGGGCGCGTTCGACCAGCCGAAGCGGTGGCCAAGTGCTGGGACAATGAACGCGGCGATCGCCGGCAGCCCCGAACACAGCACGATGACTTTCTGAAAGAGTCGTTGCTCCGCGGTCGGCCCGCCTTTAGTCCTGTTCGCGAGGAGGATCGGGTCATCGACTATATAAAGCGTGAGAGGAATACTCGATACGGCTCCTATCCCGAGATAGATCCACGCCTGCCAGTACCCTATCGTCCCCGCCGAAAGAAACAGCGTAAGCGCAATGAGAGCGAAACTGACAACGAGCCAGAGCCAGGCCTTATCTTAAGATTCTTCATGCGTTAAGGAAAGCGAGGTCGCCGAGGGGGACAAAGGTCGCCGAGATGTTTCTCGGCGACTTCCCTAGGCTCGGCGTCCTCTGTGTCGAATCGGTGCGGTCCGCCTTCATCGACCGGTGAAACCGGGCTTGCGCTTTTGGGCAAAGGCCGACACCGCTTCCTGATGGTCTTTCGACAGGTTGGATTGCGTCTCCAGGCTGAGGCCCAGGTCCATCATCGAGTGCGCGAGTTGACGAAGCGGGACGTTGATCGCTTGCTTGGTCCAGCGAATCGACTTCATCGCACCCCCGGCCAACCGCCGGGCGAGGCCATACACCTTATCATCGAGTTGCTCGGCCGGAACCGCGTGGTTGATCAGCCCGATGCGTTCAGCCTCTGCCGTGGTCATCAGGTCACCGGTGAACAGATATTCCTTGGCCCGCGCGAAGCCGACGAGCTGTGGCCAGATCAGCGCGCCGCCGTCGCCCGCCACGAGCCCGGCGTTGACATGCGGGTCGCCGATCTTGGCGTGATCGGCAGCGATGATGATGTCGCAGAGCAGTGCCACGGTCGCTCCAAGCCCGACCGCGTGGGCATTGACCCTCGCTATGATCGGCTTGTCGCATTCGAGCAGGCGAAAGACGATCCTCCTGGCCTCGGGCATGCCGGCATCCCACAAATCGGGATCGTCGATCTTCTTCTGCATGGCGATCAGGTCCCCGCCCGCCGAGAAGGCGCGGCCGGCGCCGGTAAGCACGACTACATGCACGTCCGGATCGTCGGTGACATCATCCCAGATGCGGGACATCGAGTTGTGCATCGGCCCGGTGAACGCGTTGAGGGTTTCGGGCGAATTCAGGGTGATGGTCAGTATCTTGTCCTGTTTCTCGATCAGCAGCCCGCCGTACTGCGAATAGTCGTAGCTTTTCGACATCACATCCTCCTGTCCTTCGACAATTCGTCCCGCTGCGGCTAGTGATAACCGAGGCAGATGGTAATCTGCCAGACCGGTCCGCGTTTGATGAGAGAGGGAGGGAAGCATGGCACCGGCACCGACTGGCCGCCTGGTTGGCAAGACCGCCGTCATCACCGGCGCCGCCAACGGCATCGGCCGAGCCACGGCGGAACGCTTCGCCGTCGAAGGCGCATCGCTCCTGCTGAACGATCGCGAAGCCGCGGCGCTGGAAAGCTTTGTTGCAGAGCTGGCCAGCAAAGGAGCAACCGTGCGCGGCGTCCCGGGCGACGTGTCGCAGGAAGCAGATGTCCGCCGCATCATGGACACCGCCGTCCAGGCCTATGGCGGCATCGATATTCTGGTCGCCAATGCCGGCGTCATCCCCGAGGCCGACCTCGCCGGCGCCACGGTCGAGCTATGGGAACGCACCATGGCGACGAATGCACGCGGCATGTTCCTGTGCTGCAAATATGCCGCCGATGCGATAGTGCCACGCGGTAAAGGCGCCATCGTTTGCCTATCGTCGATTTCCGCCTTTGCCGGGCAACCTGGGCAGGCCGTGTATGGGCCGTCAAAATTTATAGCGTCCGGCCTGACCAAACACCTGGCGATTGACCTCGCCGCAAAGGGCATACGCGTCAACGCGGTGGCGCCGGGTACGATCGCCACACCTGCCGTTGCGCGGATGTCGAAGGAAGGCATCGACAAAGTGGTAAAGCTACATCCGCTCGGTCGCATGGGGCGCCCGGAGGAAGTCGCCAGCGCGATCCTGTTCCTGGCCTCCGACGAGGCATCCTTCATTACCGGCGCAGTGCTGCCGGTGGATGGTGGATACCTCGCACAATAGGGATTCACGACATGGACCACATCGATCTGCGATCGGACACTGTCACCCGGCCATCCGAGGCGATGCGTTCCGCTATGGCGCGCGCGCCTGTCGGAGACGACCAGTACGGCGAGGACCCATCGGTCAATCTGTTGCAGGAGCGGATCGCCGACCTGCTGGGCAAGGAGGCAGCACTGTTCGTGCCCAGCGGCACCATGGCCAACCAAATCGGCCTCAAGCTGCTGACCCATCCCGGCGACGACGTGGTCGTCGGGGCCGAGGCACACGTGGTGTGGCACGAGTCCGGCGCGGCTGCCGCCAATTCCGGCGTGCAGTTCACCGTCGTCGGGCAGGGCGGCACCTTCGACGCAAATGACTGCCGAGGCGCCTTCAAGCCCGCCGGCCATGTTGTGTTTCCGCCGACCACACTGGTTGCTGTTGAAAACACGCATAACAGGGGTGGCGGAGTGGTGTTCCCGCAGCCCGATATCGTCGCCATCTGCGCGGCCGCTCGCACGTTTGGTGTTGGGACGTACCTCGACGGCGCGCGGTTGTTCAATGCGGCAGTGGCCAGCGGTCAGTCGCTAGCCGAATTGGCTTCACCTTTCGATGTTGTGTCGGTCGCCCTGTCCAAAGGGCTGGGATGTCCGGTCGGCAGCCTGGTGGCGGGCACGACGGAGGCAATGCGTCGCGCCGTGCGAGCCCGCCGAATGTTCGGCGGCGCAATGCGCCAATCCGGGATTCTGGCTGCGGCGGGACTGTACGCGCTGGACCAAGGTTTCGACCACATCGCCGAAGATCACGCCAACGCCCGTATCATTGCAGAGTATATCGCCCAGACCGGGGCCGAGATCGATATGGCAACCGTGCAGACCAACATCGTTATCTTCCGGTTGCCGGCTCCTCTGCCGGACGCCGCGACCGTAGTTCAGCGCGCGCAAGATCAGGGCGTGTTGGTCGGCGCCTTCGCACAGCGAACTGTGCGAGCCACCACCCATCTCGACGTCACCACCGCCCAATGCCGCCGAGCCGGCGAGGTTCTGGCCTCAATCTTGGGAGGAAGAGCGTGATCAATCCCACGAACGATCGGGTGATAATCACCGGCGCGGCCGGCGCCATCGGCACCGCATTACGCATCGGTCTTCGCGACCGTTGGCAGCATCTCGTCCTGACTGATGTCCGCCAGATCTCCGACCCGACTCCCAATGAGACCGTCGTGCGGGCCGACATTGCCGATCGCACGGCGTTGGAACGGATGATGCGCGGCGTGAAAGCCGTGGTCCATCTGACCGGCGTAGGCGGAAATTACACGCTCGAGGATCTGTTCCGGGTCAATGTCCGCGGCCTGTTCGACGTCTTCGAATCCGCGCGGCTCGCCGGCGTTGCGCGCATCGTCTTTGCCAGCAGCAACCATGCCTTCGGCTGCTATCCGATCACGGAATCGGTCAGTCCCGTCCTGCCGCCCCGGCCGGACAGTCTCTACGGCGCTTTCAAGGTGCTGGGCGAGACGATGCTGCGCACCTATTACGATCGGCACGGCATCCGATCCGTCTCGCTGCGGATCGGCACCTTCAGGACGCTGCCGATCGACCAGCGGTCGCTGGCAACCTGGCTGAGCCCCGGTGATGCCGCGCGGCTGGTGGACGCGGCATTGCGCCATCCCGATCCGGGTTGCCTGGTGGTGAACGGCTATTCCGCCAACACGCGGATCAAAACGCATGACCCGAACTGGAGCTTCCTCGGCTACGCGCCGCAGGACAATGCCGAGGCTCATATCGACATGCTGCGTGCAAAGGGCGTGGACGTGGACGGCCCATGGGAATGGCCGGAGCACGGCGGCCAACACGCGCGCACCCCCGAACGCCCGCCGCGGTAAGACAACACCCCTCCCGCAGAGAGGTGGATGCGCCCGTTCAGCCGGTCGGATCCCAGGCCGGTGCAAAACCGGGGCTGACACAGCGCCGGTCCTTCGGCAGCGTCTCAATCGCGGCGCGGTCAGCGTTGTCCAGCACGACATCCAGCGCACCCAGATTCTCCTGCTGGCGCTCACGCCGCACCGATTTCGGGATGGGCGCAACGTCCTCCTGCTCCAGCAGCCAGGCGAGCGCGATCTGCGACGGCGTGGCATGGTGCTTGCGGGCGATCTCGGCCAGCACCGGGTGATTGACAAGCTGCCCCTTGGCCAGCGGCGAATAGGCAATAATCGGCACGCCGCGTTCGCGCACATAGCGCAGCAACGCCGGCTGGCGCAGCAACGCGTGATATTCAAATTGCACCGCGGCGATCGGGGCACCCACTTCCTCGATCGACCGGCGGAGCAAGGCCACGTTGAAATTGGCAACGCCGATCCGGCGCGCTTTGCCTTCCTGTTGCAGCGCCATCATCGTCTCCAGTGCCGCCGGGAGATCCATATCCGGGGACGGCCAGTGGATCAGATAGAGATCGACGTAATCCGTGCGCAGCATCTCCAGGCTGGCCGCCATCGCCGCGCGCAGCCGATCCGGCGCCAGGTTCTGGTTCCACACCTTGGTGGTGATGTGCAGCTCCGTGCGCGGCACGCCCGATGCAGCGACACCGGCACCCACTTCGGCTTCGTTGCCATACATCTGCCCGGTGTCGATGTGCCGATAACCGAGCGAAATCGCGCTCTCTACCGCCGCCTGGCACTCCGGACCGGAGATGCGCCAGGTGCCGAAGCCCAACTGAGGCATATGCAAGCCGTTAGCTGTTATGATGTGCACGCGTTGTATCTCCTGAAACTGGGAGGGGCGATTGTGGGTCGTGCCCTTCGGCCCCCTCCACCCGGCCCCCTCCCGCAAGGGGAGCGGGAGTTTATACTTGTTGCCCGCCGTCGATATGCACCTCGGAGCCGGTGATGTAGCTTGCCCGCTCGGAGCATAGGAAATACAAGAGCTCCGCCACTTCCTTCGGCTGGCCCACGCGCCGCATCGGGATCGCCCGTTCCACGATTGTCGATGTGCCAGGCGCCAAGATCCCCGTCTCGATCTCGCCTGGCGACACCGCGTTCACCCGCACGCCGCTCGCCCCGAGATCGCTCGCCATCTCACGAGTCAGCGCCCACAGCGCCGCTTTCGATGTGGCATAGGCGGCGCTGGCAAACGGATGCACCCGCGACCCCACGATCGAGGTGATGTTCACCACGCTGCCCCGCGAGGCGGTCAGGTAATCCTTCAACCCCTGCACCAACACGATCGCCGAGAAGAAATTCACATTGAAAATATGCAGCCAGTCCTGGTACGGCATCTCCAGGCTGGTGATCTTTCCACCTTCCGGCGTCTTGGGCGAAATCGCCGCATTGTTGATCAGCGCATCCAGCCGTCCCTGTGCAATGTAGCGGATGTGCGGCAGCGCCGCCTGAACTTCCTCGATCGAGGCAAGGTCAAGCTGGATATGATTGTGTTCCCCACCCTTCCATGGGCAACGCGGATCAAATGGGTGGCGGGAAATCGTCAGCACGCGCCATCCATGGTCGCTGAACGTCTTCACGGTCGCATGGCCGATGCCTCGGCTGGCACCGGTGAGCAGCAGCACAGGCTGTTGATCGGACATGAACACCTCCCGATCCTGATCGCGCAAGGACTCTGCCCGGTTTCGGGAAGGTCCGATAGTGCGGAGCGACTACTTGATCGGGGGAATGGGCCGTTTGGCCTCGCCCCGCTGCATCTCAAAGGTGTAGTCGAGCGTGTACCAGGGCGCCTGCACATCTGGCGCCAGCGGTGTTTCACCCGCGTCATGGCGACGATAGTTGCCGATGAGATCCTTGGTGACGCCGAACACGGCGTCGCTTTGCAGGTATTCGTCGTCATCAACGAAGACCTGGGTGATCATTGTCCGGTAGCCCAGCTTGAAGCCCAGAAAGTGCAGATGTGCGGGACGATAGGGATGCCGGTGCTGGGCACGCAGCAGCTCGCCGGTTGGCCCATGAGTGGGAACGGGGTAGCCGGCAGGCTTGATAGAGCGGAACCAGAACCGTCCGTCCTTACCCGTGTGGAAGCGCCCACGCAGGTTCATCTCGGCCTGGTTGGGGTCCTGGTTCTCGTAGAGACCGACTGGAGAGGCGTGCCAGACATCTACCTCCACGCCCGGGATTGGCTGCCCGTCCGGGTCGACGATCCGGCAATCGACGAACAGCGCCGCGCCTGGGGTGGCCGAACGCACAATGCTGCCGCCGTTCTCGGTGAGCGGCGAGTGGTCGCGCCAGAACGGGCCGAGCAGGGCTGCCTGTGTCTCTGTGGGGCCTTTCCCGCCGTTGTTCATCAGCACGACAAGCGTGGAAAACCCGACCGCGTCGGCGAAGAGGATGCCTTCGTTATGGGCGTCTGTCGTGGCCTTGCCAATGCGATTGAGAAAATCGACGGCGAAATCGTACTCGTCCTGAGTGAGCCGCACCTCGCTCGCAAAGGCGTGCAGGTGGCGCACAAAGGCGGTCATCACCTCCCGCAGCCGCTCGTTGGGCGTACCCGCCATCGCACGCAGGACGAGATTGGTGACTCCGTCCACACTCTCAATGATGCCGTAGGCCGGCGGCCTCTCGGATGATGATGACGTGGGGGCGTCCATGGCGGTCCTCCAAGTGCAATGGCGGCGGCAGGAGACGTTGTTTCACATCACCCCTGCCAGACCGACACATGGTCCCGCGCCACCGGCCGCATCGCCGGCGATCCCCCGCCGACACGCGTCCCAAGATAAATAAACGCAACGATTTCGTCGTCGTCGGCAAGACCCAGCGCTTGCTTCACGCCGGCATCGTACGCCGCCGCCCCGGTCTTCCACATGCTGCCATAGCCCTGTGCATCGGCAGCCAGCATAATGTTCTCGGCTGCCGCCGCGGCCGAGCACAATTGCTCAACTTCCGGAATCTTGTGTCCTTTCTGGATGTGCGCCGCAACCACCACGACCAGCGGCGCCCGCATCGCCTTGTCGCGCTCGCGCTGCAGCGCATCGGCCGAGGCATCCGGCTCGCGCCGCCGCATCGCCTCCGCCATCACCTCGCCGAGACGCTCCCGCCGCTCCTCCGGCACGATGACGAACCGCCACGGTCGCAGGCGGCCGTGATCAGGGGCGCGCACCGCGCTGCCGAGAATCACGTCGAGCTCTTCCGGCGTCGGTCCCGGCGGTTCCAGCCGCAGCGCCGACTCACGGCCAAGCAACAGGGCGAGTGCGTCCATCCTCAAATCTCCTAACCAAGTGTCCCGCTGGTATGTGCCGGTCAGATGGTTTCGACTCAAGGGTTCTCCAGGCGGAACCGCACCGGCACCTCGGCAACCGCCGGGACCGGCGTATTGCCGCGCGTCGCCGGTACGAAGCGCCAGTCCCGCACCGCCGACAGGGCGGCGGAATCCAGCATCGGGTAGCCGCTGCTCACCGCCACCGAGATATCGTGCGGCATGCCATCCGCCCCGACGCTGACCCGCAGCACTGTGCGGCCCTGTTCGCCTCGCTGGCGAGCCATCTCAGGATAGACCGGCGGCCGGTCCGACGCCATCCCGGCCACCGGCCGAGGCGGCTCGAACGGTACGGCCGAGACGGCACCCGCCGCACTGGTGGAAGCCTCGGTTTGCGCCGGTACTGAGGCAGCCGGCGGCGCGACCGCAGCAGGCGAAGGTGCCTCACTATGGGGACGCGCAGCGGCAACAGCACGCCGGAGCGGAGGCGGTGGCGGACGCGGCGGCGGTACCGGCAGGCGCAGCTCGACAGCCGTCTGGGACGGCGCGACCTCGGGCGGCGGTGGTTGCGGAACAGGCGGCGGAGGTTTTGCCACCGGCGGAGGTGGCGCGGGTACCGGCGGCGCAACAGCAGGCTGCGGCGGGGGCGGTGTTGGTTTGACTTGCGGAGTGGGCGGTGGGGTGGGCGCCGGGGCAGGTGCCGCCGCTGGCGCCGGGGCAGGCGTTGCGACCGGCGCCGCTGCCGGCGCCTCGAACACCATGGGGACCGGCACCTGTTCAGGGATCCCGGGGGGCAGCACCTCGGTCCGCAGAAACGCCAGGATCGCGCCTAGCACCACTCCATGCAGCAGTGCCGACAGCACGACCTTGGGAGAGTGGGGCGCATGCCTGCTCCGGGAAGCGAACGCCTCGCGCGCGACTGTCCCAGTTTTCTCCACACCTGTCGAAGTCTCGGTGTGCGCCAACATGATAGCGCCCGTCGTTCCCCAAACACACGGCAGCAACGATGCTGCGTCTCCGCCGCCCGCCGCAATCCAATACTTACGTTTGGGTCCCGGCAAGTGCCGGCTGGCGCACCGGCCGTCCGCGATACGCATAGGCCACGTCGCCAGCCGCGGATGCCTCCTCCGCCAGCGCTGTCATGAGGTGATGCAGCGGCGACAGCTCGCAGGCCGGATCGGTCGCCGCGGCATCGCCGGCGATAGCCAGCGCCTGACAGCGGCAGCCGCCGAAATCGATCTCCCGCCGCTCGCAAGCACGGCACGGCTCGCGCATCCAATCCGTGCCGCGGAACGCCTGGAACGCCGGCGAGCAGTCCCAGATTTGTGCCAAACCATGCTCGCGCACCGACCAGAAGACCAGGCCGGGGATCGTCTCCGCCGCATGGCAGGGCAATACGCGTCCGCTCGGCGTCACGTTCAACGACCGTCGGCCCCACCCGCCCACGCACGGCTTCGGGCGGCGCGCGTAATAATCGGGAACCACGGCATCGATCACCAGCCGGTCGCGATACTTCTCCCGCACACCGCCAAGTTCGGCCATTGCTGTTGCCACCTGGGCGCGCGTCGGCATCAGGGCGGCGCGGTTGCGCAGCGCCCAGCCATAATACTGCGCATGCGCGATCTCGACGCGTGCCGCCCCCAACTCGACGGCAAGCGCAACCAGTTCCGACAGCCGGCCGATATTGGCCCGATGCACCACAACATTGACGGTGAGCGGCAGCCCACACCCGACCACCGCACGCGCTAAATGAAGCTTGCGCGTATGCGCGCCGGCGTAATCGGCAATGTGGTCAGCGGAGTCCACTTCGGAATCCTGTATCGAGACCTGTACATGATCGAGCCCGACTGCACGCAGCCGCTCCAGCCTCGACACGTCCAACCCGATCCCGGAAGTAATAAGGTTCGTGTACAGGCCGGCCTCATGCGCTGCCGCCGCGATCTCCACCAGGTCTCGCCGCGACGCCGGCTCGCCGCCGGACAGATGGACTTGCAGTACACCCAACTCGGCCGCTTCGCGGAACACGCGTGTCCAGGACGCCGTGTCGAGTTCGCCCACCCGATCCTCCAGCGCCAGCGGGTTCGAGCAATAAGGGCAGGCGAGGGGACAGCGATGTGTCAGCTCGGCCAGAAGCCCGAGCGGCGGATCGATAGCTGTGGTCCCTGGTGCGCTCATATCGCCGTCACCCTAAGTACCGTAATTCGTAATTACCATGACCTGACCCTGGATGCTGGCTGTAGGCAAGTAGCAGTGGAACCACAGATGCACACAGATACACACAGATAAAATAGCAGCAAGCCATCTTATCTGTGTGTATCCGTGTGCGTCTGTGGTTCCAAATCCTTCTTTCCAAGAATCGCTTCACCTTGGCCCACCCAGCAGGAAACTCTGCTTGCCCAGGCATGACGAGGGAGCCTGCATTTCATAGCTCCACCATCCGTTTGCCCGCCAACTCCGCCAACAGCTCGGCAACATCGCCGGCGATTTCCGCACGATCAGCCGTGTAAACCTCCGCCAGTTCATCGACGATCTGCAGCACCGTCCGGCTGCCGTCGCAGCGGCTCAGGATGTCGTGGGCGGGATCCTCGGTCTCCACCACGCGTTCGGGCGCCAGCAGCATCCACGCCTGCCGCCGCATATCGAAATGCAGCCGCACGCCGGCGGCCAACCGCGGGCGCGCCGTGTCCGGCAGTGCGGCGCCGGTTTCAGGCATCGCCCGGCGCCGGCACGAAAGCCCCCGGTGGGATCAGCCCGGGCGACACATACGCGTGGTGCAGCGCATCCAGCATCGCCCACAACACGTCGCATTTGAACGATAGCGCGTCCAGCACTGCCTGCTGCTGCTCCGGCGTGCGCGCATGCTTCTTCACGTAATCAAGCACATAATTGGCGTCGCGCTCCGCCTGCGGCGGCCGCTTACGGAAATACGACATCGTCTCGTCGGTGATGTAATCGTAATGCGAGAGCATGCCTTCCAGCCGCTCGGTGATGATCTGCGGCGAGAACAGCTCGGTCATCGCCGAGGCGATCGCCTCTAGCAGGCTGCGTTCGCGCACGAAATGCACATACGCCTCGACCGCATAGCGCGTGCCGGGCAGCAACAGCCTGGTCGAGATCACGGCCTGCCGATCCAGCCCCAGCCCATCCGTCAGCTTCAGCCAGCGCTCGATCCCGCCGCCCTCCGGCGGGCCGGTGTCGCTGCCGTCGTGATCCTCCAGCCGTTTGCGCCATTCGCGGCGAATGTCCGGATCCTCGCACCGGGCGATCAGGGAGGCATCCTTGATCGGCACCATCGCCTGATAATAGTAACGGTTCAGCGCCCAGGCCTGCACTTGGCCCTTGCTGCACTTGCCGCTGTGCAGCAGGCGATGGAAGGGATGCAGGTTGTGGTAGCGGCGCGCACCCATCTCGCGCAGCCGCGCCTCCAGTTCGGCCGGCGTTAGAAGCTCGGTCACACTCGCACCTCCATGCCGTCGAACGCGACCTCGAAACCAGCCGCCTCGACCTCGCGCCGCTCCTCGGATCCCTCGATCAACACCGGGTTCGTGTTGTTGATGTGAACGAAGATGCGACGGATCGGCAGGTCCGCCAACCGCGCGAGCGAGCCGTCAGGACCCGACATCGACACATGCCCCATGCGGCGCCCGGTCTTGCGGCCGACACCGGCGCGGATCATCTCGTCATCGGTGAACAGCGTGCCGTCGATGAATACCACATCCGACTGTCGCATCTGCGCCAGCACCTCGTCGGTGATGTCGGCGCAGGCGGGCGCGACCAGCGCGCGCCGGCCGCCCGCTTCCACCAGCGCGGCATAGGTCGGGCCTGCCTCCGGCTGCACGGCTGCACGATCCTCCAGATACAACGGAACCTTTCCCGGCATCGGCGACAGGCGAAGCGACAGTCCACCGCCGCAATCGATCGCCTGCGACGGCACCACTGTAACGCGCTCGACCAAGGACGGGTCCAACACGTCGAACACGGGGTTGGTCTTCAGCACCTGCTGGATCGGCGCCGGCGCAAACAAACGAAACGGTTGCGACTCCCGGATCGCCAGCAACCCGGCAATACCATCCACATCGGCGTTGAGCAACACGACACCGCTGATCGGTGAATGCCGCAGCCTCTGTCGCGGCGCCAGGACGGGGGTGACGAGGATCTGCTGGCGCAAATCGGGTGACGCCCCGATCAACAGCCAAGTTTTCTCGTCGCCGCTGATCGCGAGGCTCACTTGGCTGCGGGGCGGCACGCGCGGATCGCCGACCCTCGCCAGGGCGCAAACGCGACAGCGGCAATTCCATTGCGGAACGCCGCCGCCGGCCGCCGAACCAAGAACGATCGCCGTCAGCCCCGGGGTGGGACCGACCATCGGCTAAGCGTAATAGGAGATGCGATCAGAGATCGGCCGGAAGATAGCCGTTGATCTCCATGCCGATGCAGATCTCGCGGATTTTCGGGCGCTTCCAGGACATATGCTTTCTCCCGCTGCGGTTGCTGGGATGCCGTCGTTGCCGACGTGCCGCCAGTGTCGAAAATCTAGCGATCCCACCGCCGGCTGTCCAGACCCCCGGCACAATGAATGACCTGTCGCGCATGGGTGACGCCGGTCGCGGCGTGCATCACCTTGCGTTCCGGCCTCCGCCGCCACAGTGTTGTCCGCGGCGTCTCAGCGATGGACCCTACATGAGAATGAGCAAAACCGGACGCCTGGGCTTTGGCCGTCGGACCTGCCTTTCCATCCCGCTCGTCGCGGCCGTGTGCGCGGCCAGCCGCCGGGCGACCGCCCAGACGCCTTCGCTCCGGTTGGGCATCCTGCAGTTCGGCACCGTGCAGTGGATCGCCGACGTCATCCATCGTCACCATCTCGATACGGCGCATGGGCTGGCCATGACTACCTCCAAGGTGGCCAACACCGATGCAGGTCGTGTTGCGCTGATGGCCGGCGCCGACGACGTGATTGTCTCCGACTGGATGTTCGCCGCCGCACAGCGCGCGGCCGGCACGAAACTCTGCTTCGCACCGTTTTCCAATGCGCTGGGCGGCATCATGGTGCGGCTCGATGCGCCGATCCATACGTTTGCCGACCTGAAGGGGCGGGCGCTCGGCGTCGCCGGCGGTCCGGTCGATAAATCGTGGCTGGTGGTGCAGGCGGCCGCGCGCCAGACCGCGGGCATCGATCTCGCCACCGCGGCCCGCATCGTTTACGGCGCGCCGCCGTTGCTCGATGCCAAGCTCCAGCAGGGCGAGCTGGATGCGGTGCTGACGTTCTGGAACTTTGCCGCCCGGCTCGAGGCCGCCGGTTGCCGGGAAGCGATCTCGGTCGCCGATTGCGCGGAGAAACTGGGGTTGCCACCGCAGCTCAGCCTTGTCGGCTTTGTCTTTCGCCAGAACTGGGCTGAGCAGAATCGCCCGACGATCGACGGCTTCCTGGACGCGGTGGACCAGGCCGAGCATCTTCTCGCGACCTCGGATGCGGAATGGCAGCAGATCCGACCATTGATGGACGCGCCTGATAACGCGCTGTTCGCCAGCCTGCGGCGCCGCTTCATTGCCGGCATCGCCGAACTGTCGGCCGCGTCTCAGCAGGCAACCGCCGAGCGTGTCTTCGCCATCCTGTATAAGACGGGGGGGACGCGGGCCACCGCGGGCCTGTCGGCGCTGCCGGACGGGATTTTCTGGCGCCGGGCGGATGCTGGGTAAGCAGGCAAGCGGTCATCAGCTCGCCCGCCTGATATCGCTCGCCGGCTTTATTTTTCTCTGGTGGGCCGCGGCGCGGTTGGCCGCCACGCCGCAACTCCTGCCGGCGCCACAGGTCGTCGCCCGCTTCGCCTGGGCACAGGTGCTCAGCGGCGCGATGCCTCTCAACCTCGGCATCACCATGTTGCGGGTCGCCGCGGCCTTCCTGCTGTCGATGGCGATCGGTTTGGTTGCCGGCTACATTGCCGGGCGCTCGCCGCGCGCCGACGCGCTGATGGACCCGTGGCTGGTCATCGCGCTCAACCTGCCGGTGCTGGTCGTCATCATCCTTGTTTACATCTGGGTCGGCCTCAACGAGCTGGCCGCCGTGCTCGCCGTCGCGATCGCCAAAACGCCGACCGTCATGGTCACCGTGCGAGAGGGCGCACGTGCTTTGGACCCGGGGCTCGACGACCTGGCGCAGGTATTTCGCATCGGACGTCTCAAACGGCTGCGCCGGATCGTGGTGCCGCAGCTCTCGCCCTATCTTGCGGCGGCGGCGCGTGGCGGATTGTCGATCACCTGGAAGATCGTACTGATCGTCGAGCTGCTGGGCCGGCCCAATGGCGTTGGTTTCGTGCTCAACCTGTACTTCCAGGATTTCAACGTCGCCGGGATCCTGGCGTACGGGTACGTCTTCGCCGTCGTCATGCTGTTGATCGAGACGGTGCTGCTGCAGCGCTGGGAACGCAGAGTGAATGACTGGCGCCGTCCTTGACGTCCGCATCGACGCGAAGAGCGTCCGCGAGCCCGGTGGCGAGCTGCGCCCGATACTCCAGGACGTCTGCTTCTCGGCGGAACCGGGTGAGTTCCTGGCGCTGTTCGGTCCATCGGGCACCGGCAAGACCACCACACTTCGCGTAGTGCTCGGGCTCGACACCGATTTTCAGGGGATGGTGCGGCGACCGGACGTGCGGGTGGGTGTCGTGTTCCAGGAGCCGCGGCTGTTGCCGTGGCTGACTGTCGCCGACAACCTGCGCCTGGTCACGAACGATGGCGCGCCGGCGCCCGACATCTCCGGCCTATTGCAGCAGGTCGAGCTGCCGGGCGGCGAGCGGCGCCGACCGCGCGAGCTCTCCCTTGGCATGGCCCGCAGAGTTGCGTTGGCCCGGGCGCTCGCTGTGGACCCTCAGCTTTTGGTGTTGGACGAGCCGTTTGCCTCGCTCGATCCGGCGCTCGCGGCCCGGCTCGCCGGTACCGTTTCCCGTTGGGCTCGGCAACGTGGCGCGACCGTGCTGCTGGCGACGCACGATGTTGACCAGACGCTCGATATTGCCGGCCGGGTGCTCGTGCTCGACGGCAGGCCGGCGACGTTGGCAGCGAGTTTCGACGTGCCGCGGCACACCGATCCCGGGAGCGTTGCGGAGCTGCGCGCCCGATTGGTGGAGCGGTTCCCGTTTCTCGCCCGCGCCGAGGCGACAAGCTGATCGCGGGCTGATGCGACTTCACGATTTCGCGAGCAGCTTCGCCGCCTCTCGTCATGGCGGACCGTCAACTCGTCATGGCCGGCCGTCCCCGCCAGTTGCCCACGCCACGAGTGCCCGGTCAGAGCTTCAAAATGTGAGATTCGTGACTCGTTTCCGGCACTTGCAGCAGGCGTGCGAGAGTATCCCGGTCAACGACCAGCTGCATGTTTCCTTGACATCGATCACAGCCAAAACTTAGCCTCTCGGCGAACACGTCGCCTAGTGTGCTAACGAATGAATTGACCAGGGCAGAGGGGGATGGTCCAGGCGTCGGGGTGCTCAGGCGTCCGTTACGGTGAGCGTGCTGCGGCATTGTTGCGGCGCGACGTGTTGTGCGGATGCGTGGTAATTGCGGTCGATGGCGCGGCCACCCTGGCGCACGCCGACAACAGCGACCCGGCCCGCACCATGCGGCCGCAGCCAGGCGACCTGCTGGTCTTTTTCGATGGCGACCAGGAAGGCGCCGTGATCAAAGCGGCCGATCTGAAGCCAGGCGATCCGCCGATCCTGGCCTGGGCCTTCGATCCCACGAAGAAGGTCCCGCGTGACGGCTCGCGCCTCAACCAGATCCTCGTGATGCGCTTCGATCCGGCTGCGCTCGGGCCGACCGAGGCAGCGCGCGCGGCCGACGGGGTTGTCGCTTACTCCGCCATCTGCACGCACCAGCAGTGTACGGTCACCGACTGGCTGGCAGCAAAGCGTGTGGCGCAGTGCCCGTGTCATCAATCGGAGTACGACCTCGCCCACGGAGCAAGAGTGGTCGCCGGACCCGCCCCGCGGGCGCTTCCGGCGCTCCCACTGAAGATGGGCGGTCGCGTACCCACTGTCGCCGCTCCGTTCACCGATCGCGTCGGAGGAGAGCAACTAGGTACTGGCTGAGGCAACTATCGCACGGATCCTCTCAACGAAGAGGACAAGCAAGCGAAGCGTAATTGCTGGGAACAAACGAGGAGGACGTCAAATGACAATTATCGGGACCAGTGTCCGCATGGCATTCGCGGCGGGCCTGTTATGTGGCGCTGCATGGGGTTCGGCTATGGCAGGCGAACTCGATAATTATGCGCCGGTTACCCAGCAGCGGCTGGAGAACCCTGAAGTAGGCAACTGGCTGTTGTACCGGCGAACCTATGATGGGCACGGGTTCAGCCCGCTGCGCCAGATCAATGCGGACAACGTCAAGAACCTCCAACCTGTCTGGACCTTCTCCACCGGCGTCGTAGAGGGACACGAGGCGCCGCCGATGGTGAACAACGGTGTAATGTTCGTCACCACGCCCGGCGATCAGGTGCTGGCGCTCGATGCCGCGACCGGCGACCTGATCTGGCGCTACGCGCCCAAGCTGCCGGAAGACCTGTTCCAGTTGCACCCGACCAATCGCGGCGTGGCGATGTGGGGGAACAATCTTTACCTCGCGACCACCGACTCGCGCCTGATCGCGCTCGACGCCAAGACCGGCAAAGTCGTGTGGGAAAGCAAGATCGGCGACTACCATCACGGCGAATACTCGACTCTCGAGCCATTGGTGGTGAATGGCAAGGTGATGGTCGGCACTTCGGGCGGTGAGTTCGGCGTCCGAGCCTTCATCGCCGCCTTCGACGCCGACAGCGGCAAGCAGCTCTGGAAGACCTATTCCGTCCCCAGTCCCGACGAGCCCGGCGGCAATACCTGGGACACCGATGCCTGGAAGACCGGCGGCGGCTCGGTGTGGATCACCGGAAACTATGATCCGAAGCGAAACTTGGCGTATTGGGGCGTCGGCAATGCCGCGCCGTGGCCGGGCGATCTGCACCCGGGCGATAATCTCTACACCAGCTCAACCGTCGCACTCGATCCGGGGACGGGGCAGATCAAAGCCTATCACCAGTACCACTACAACGATTCGTGGGACTGGGACGAAATCCGGCCGCCCATGCTGATCAGCATGGAACACAACGGACAGATGATCGACGCCCTGGTGCACCCGGCACGCGACGGCTATTTCTGGGTGCTGCAGCAGACCGACAACGGGATCAAATACATCAACGCCTGGCCGTTCGTCTATCAGAACGCGTTCAAGAGCCTCGATCCGCAGACCGGCCGCCCGACCTATGACGCCGACCACAAGCCGGTGGTCGGCAAGATGATCAACTTCTGTCCCTCGCTTTGGGGCGGTGACGACTGGACGTCCTCTTCTTATAGCGACCAGACGCATCTCGTTTACATCCCCGCCAACAACAACATGTGCGGCGAGAACGAAGGGGTGAACAAAAAACTCATCGTCGGACAGCTCTGGCTCGGGGTTGATCCCAACACCAACAATCTGCTGCCCCGAGGCCAGCATATCGGCGAGCTGCAGGCTTGGGATCCGGCCACCGGCAAGCAAGCCTGGATGTACCCGTTCCCGAACCAGCTCTTCGCCTCGGTCCTGACCACCGCCGGCGATCTGGTCTTCGTGGGCGGCACCAACGACCGGATGTTCCGCGCCTTCGATGCCAAAACCGGCGAACTGTTGTGGCAACAGCGGACCAATTCCGGCATCATCGGCATGCCCGTCGCCTTCCAGGTTGGCGATACCGAGTACATCGCCGTGCAGTCTGGATGGGGAGTGGATGCACAGCGTATCCAGCAAGCCCTCTCGACCACTCCACTGAAGCTCGATCCCGATGCCGTCCCGCAAGGCGGCGTGGTGTGGGTCTTCGCGCTCAGGCGTGGCTCGTGACAGGGTACGACTAGACAATCAGCAGGTGGGTGCGGGGCGGCGTCAAGCTGCTCCAATCCCGCAGAGAGGTGAAAATGATCACGCTACAAGTCAACGGACAGCAATATAACTACGACGGTGACCCATCCGTGCCGCTGCTGTGGGTGCTGCGCGACGAGATCGGCCTTACCGGAGCGAAGTTCGGCTGCGGCATAGGTGCGTGCGGCGCGTGTACCGTGCATCTGGGCGGGGCGGCTGTCCGCTCCTGCATGCTCGAAGTTGGCAACGCCGCCGGCCAACCGGTAGTGACGATCGAGGGCCTAGATCCCCACGGCGATCACCCGGTGCAACGTGCCTGGCGAGAAACCAGTGCGCCGCAGTGCGGCTTCTGTCACGCCGGCCAGATCATGCAGGCGGCCGCCCTGCTTTCCGCCAACCCGAAGCCGACCGACGACGACATCCTGACCACAATGTCGGGCAATATCTGCCGTTGCGGCTGTTATCAGCGCATTGCCGAAGCAATTCGCCTCGCCTCGACGGGAGTGTAAGCCATGACACACATGTTCGAGCCGAACACGATCCGCCCTGCCGCGATCGTCCCCACCCCAGTCGTCAATGTCAGCCGCCGCTTCATTCTGAAGGGCGTGGTCGCCTCCGGCGCGCTGGTGCTCGGCGCCAGCCTGCTGCCAAGCCGCGCGCAAGCCGACTGGGCCACCGGCGGCGGTGCTATGCCAGGCGGCACAGTCAACGACCCGCATATCTATGTCGCCATCGATCCCTCGGGTCTTGTCACCATCATTACCAACCGCTCTGAGATGGGCCCCGGCCCGCGTACCAGCCTGCCGATGGTGGTCGCGGACGAAATGGAGGCCGACTGGGCACAGGTGCGCGTGCAGCAGGCACCCGGCGACGAGAAGAAATACGGCAACCAGGACACCGACGGATCGCGCAGCATCCGTCACTGGGTGCAGCCGATGCGCCAGTGCGGCGCGGCTATGCGGATGATGTTGGAGCAGGCCGCCGCCAAACGCTGGGGCGTGGACGTCTCCCAAGTGCGGGCCGAGAACCATAAGGTGGTGCGTCTCGATTCCGGCGAGATGGTCGGTTACGGTGAGCTCGCCAAGGCCGCGAGCGCATTGCCGACGCCCCCAGTGGAGTCGCTCAAGCTCAAGGATCCGCGCGACTTCCGCTATATCGGAACCGGCTCGATCCCCATCGTCGATCTGCACGACATCACCGTGGGACGCGCGACTTATGGTCTCGACGCCAAGATCCCAGGGATGAAGTTCGCCGTGGTCGCGCGTCCACCCGTGGTTGGCGGCAAGCTGGTTTCCTTCGATGCGACCGAGGCGATGCAAGTCCCAGGCGTCGAGAAAGTGGTCGAAGTCCAGGGCTGGCCGTGGCCGTCGAAATTCAAGCCGGTCGGCGGCGTCGCCGTGGTGGCGCGCAACACCGGCTCGGCGATCAAGGGACGCGAGAAGCTCAAGATCGTCTGGGACGATGGACCAAACGCCAGTTATGACTCGGTGGCCTTCCGCCAGCAGATGGAGGCGACCGCCGCGCAACCGTGCACCGTCGTGCGCAACGATGGCGATGCCGAGAAGGCGCTCGCCTCCGCCGCCAAGGTCGTCACTGCCCAGTACTACATCCCCCATATCGCCCATGCCACCATGGAGCCGCCCTCGGCCACCGTGGACGCGACCGGCGGGAAGTGCGTGGCGTTCGTTGCGACCCAAAGTCCTGGCGGCTGCCGCCAGGACCTCGCCGACACGCTCGGCGTACCGGTCGAGAACGTGACCGTGAATGTTCCGCTGCTCGGCGGTGGCTTCGGCCGAAAGTCGAAATGGGACTACGCGTTGGAAGCGGCACTCGTGTCCAAGGCGATCGGTGCACCGGTCAAGCTTACCTGGACCCGCGAGGACGACATCCAGCACGACTTCTATCACACTGTCTCGGTCGAGCGGATCGACGCCGGCATCGACGCGAACGGCAAAGTGACGGCTTGGCGGCATCGCAGCGTGGCGCCCACCATTGCATCGACGTTCGCCAAAGGCGCCGATCACGAAGCTCCGTTCGAGCTCGGTATGGGGCTCGTCGATAACCCCTTCGACATCCCCAACCTGCGCTGCGAGAACGGCGCCTGCTCGGCCCACACACGCATCGGCTGGTTCCGCTCGGTGTCCAACATCCCGCATGGCTTCGCGGTGCAGTCCATGGTGGCCGAGTTGGCCGCCGCGCTCGGCCGCGATCCCAAGGACATGCTGCTCGAGCTGATCGGTCCCGATCGCACGATCGATCCCACGACGGCGTTCCACGGGGTGAAGGACTTCTGGAACTACGGCGACCCGGTCGGGACTTATCCGATCCAGACCGGACGGCTGCGGCGCGTCGCCGAGATCGCCGCCGACGCAGCCGGGTGGGGCAAGCCGCTGCCCAAGGGCCAGGGCCTTGGCATCGCCGCGCATCGCAGCTTCCTGACCTACGTGGCGACGGTGGTGCACGCTTCCGTTGACGACAAAGGCAACCTCAGCGTGCCGCGTGTCGATACCGCGATCGACTGCGGCTTCCACGTGAACCCCGAGCGCATCCGCTCGCAGGTCGAAGGCGCGGCGGTCATGGGTCTCGCCCTGACCAAGCTCAGCGAGATCACGTTCAAGAACGGCCGCCCGCAACAGAGCAATTTCGACGGCTACACTGTCACGCGCATCCAGGAAGCGCCGCTCGATGTGCGCGTGCACATCGTGCCGGCCGACTGGGAGGTGCCGTCGAGCGGCGTCGGCGAACCGCCACTCCCACCCTTCGCGCCAGCTCTGTGCAACGCGATCTTCGCCGCCACCGGCAAGCGCATCCGCAGCCTGCCGATCGGCAACCAACTGACGACGTAAGCCGAGCGCCGCCGAACCGACCTCTCCCGAGATGCCGGAGGGGTCGGTTCGCGCAGCGAACCAGGAGAGGTTTTCGGGGGTGTTGCCTTCACTATGAATCGGCGCGCCAGCGGGATCCCACCCTCACACCCGCCCCACAGAAGCACAGGCTAGCTGCTTTTCTGTGTCCCATCCCTTCGATGACTTGTTGGATCTCGTCGCGCACGGACCGCGGTGAAACCATACCACTACGAAGGCGGTGCCGCACCGGGTGGGTCTGCTTGGTCGGGCAACGGGATCTTCTCCGCCTCGCACTCCTCGTCTGCGCAGTTTCCACGATCACAAGGGATGTAGGCTGCTGTAACGTCGGAAGTGCTCCCGGCAAGATCGGCCTCAATCGAAGTGATCTGCACGCAGTATCTGGTGATATGAGGTGCCCCGAAGACGTCATGATAGCGGGCATAGCCCCATAAGTAGACCAACTCCCTGCCGCTGTTGATGCCCGGAACTGCGCTGAAGGGAATCTCCGCGCCTCTTATCGCGGATGCAGTCGCGTGTGGACCCAGGACCAAGATTGGAAGAGGGCGTCCACCATAGATTTTTTGATCATCGGAGGGAAAATCGAAATCGGAGGGAAGAGGCGTCTTGCGGCGCCCCTCTGTCATGCTGATGTGAAGGTTGCGCGTTGGAGTATCGCCACCATTTTTCCAGACGGCATTGATGCCGACCCTTTGCTCGACTCTTTCCATTCTGAAGACATACTCGGCTGGAAATACGAACGCTCTCTGGACTCTCGTATACGACTCCCTCTCCGCATTAAGGAGGCTGTATGTGAGTGAGGTGTATACGACGACAGCCGCCAGAGTGAGAAGAGATATAACGTTCTCTGGCTTGCCAAAATACCGGCGTGTTTTTTGCACAAGGTTGTGCCGGCTGCGCGCTGCCTCGCCGAAGCCAGAACTGGGAACTTTGTCGTGTTCATCTCGGCAAGTGTCGTCGCTCTTGACGGGTTCGGCAGGTTGATGACTCACCCCCTCGATCTCGCCTCAGGCCGGGCCCGGCGAAGACCACACCAAGCTGTGCGTCAACATTTGCGCAGTCACCTGTATCTCATCGAAGACGTCCAATTCTTGTTTAAGATTGGGCACAATGTCAATCGTCCGTACTCGTTGGCTGGTTGGTTGCGTCGACCGCTTGCGACCCCGGTCAGACTTTTCTATGTCCACCGCGGTTGGACGCGCCCGTAATCGAAGGCGACGCGATTGACGCCGTTTACCATCATGCTGTCTGTGTCATTGGCCTTCCTGTTCGGCTTTGCCGCGCAGCGCGGCAGTTTGTGCGCGGTCAGCGCGATCCACGTGTTGATCGAGGACAAGACGTTCAGGCCCTTCCTGTCCTTTCTTCGATGCAGTGCCTGGGTTATCCTGATTTCCCTGCCTGTATGGTGGCTCTGTCCCGCTGCCCCGGTCAGCGAGATCTACGCCTTTGGTCCTGCCGGATTGGCGGGTGCCACCTTGTTCGGCGCCGGCGCCGCCATCAACGGTGGCTGCAATTTCGGAACGCTGACCCGGTTTGCGACGGGTGACACGAGTTTCGCAATGACTGTCGTTGGTGGCACCCTTGGGGTCTGGATTGAAGGGGAGACTTTCAGAACGTCAACCGTGCGTCCCGTCGGCGTCACGATCCTGGCGCATCCGGGAGCGGCCGCGATCGCGCTGCTCGCGGTTGTTGGGCTCTGGTGTGCAATTGGTCTTATAGCCCGTGGCAACGAAGCGGAATCGCAACGCTGGACGCGTTTGGCACCTATGGTGATGGGCCTGACAGGCGGTGCACTTTACCTCCTCGACGGCGACTGGGCCTACACCCTGGATGTCGGCCGGCTGGTGAGTGCACCCGCACCAGGGGAGATCCCGGAGAGTGCGCTTCTGATCATTACCGCTGTCACCGCCGCCGGCGCCGTGGCCGCCGCTTGGACCAGTGGCGATTTCCGCCCTCGCCTGGATATTGCAATTCTGCCGCATCGATTGGGTGGAGGCACCCTCATGGGTTTTGGCGCTGCACTCGTCCCAGGCGGAAACGCAGTCTTGATCCTCCGCGGAATCCCCGCTTTCTCACCCCATGCGGTGCCGGACTACCTTACCTTGTGTCTCGGGATAATGGTCATGCTCCAGATCTCAGGGCGCCTCCGAGCACTGGCCCGTTTCCCATCAATGCTGCACCGATCGGTTGACAAGGCCCAGACGCGACGCGTCGAGCCGTGACGAGGGTGGCTTCCGACCGGGTGCCGATTCACCCCCTCAGCCACGTCCAGGTAAGTCCGCCAGCTCCGCCACGACCCAGAACGGTCGCTCCCCGCGCGCGACGCGCAGCACATTATCGAACGCATTGCGCACCTGCTTCACCCGCGTCTCCCGGCTGGCGCCGGCGAGATGCGCCGTCAGCACCACATTATCGAGCGACAGCACCGCCTCGGACGGCGACGGCGGTTCCTGCGGGAACACATCCAGCCCCGCCCCGGCGATTCGCCCGCCCGACAACGCCTCATGCAGCGCCTCGAAATCGACCACGCCGCCACGGCTGCAGTTGATCAGCACCGCGTGTGGCTGCATCAAGTTCAGCTCCGTCGCACCAATCATCCGCCGCGTCAGGCTGGTCAGCGGCACGTGCAACGTTACGATATCGGACGTCCGCAGCAACTCCGACAGCAGCCGATACCGCACATCCATCGCATCTTCCGCATCCTCGCTGAGCCGCACAATATCGTTGTATTGCACGCGCATCTCGAACCCGCCCTGGGCGATGCGCGCCACCCGCTTGCCGATCGTGCCCAGCCCGATGATGCCCAGGGTCTTGCCGTGCAGTTCGAACATTGACGGCGGCGGGCGATTGCCGCGCCAAAGGCCGGCGGAGACATCGGCGTGCTGCGGCACCAGCTTCCGATACACCGCGAGCATCAGCAGGATCGTATGCTCTGCCACCGCCCGCGAATTGGCGCCGCCATTATTGGCGACGGGCACGCCGGCGCGCCGCGCAGCCGCCAGGTCGATCCGGTCGTAACCGGCACTGAAAAGCTGCACCAGTCGGAGCTTCGAAGCATTGCGATAGAACGCATCGTCCATGCCCTCGACATTGCCCAGCAGGTAATCGGCCTCGGGCAGCGCTTGTTGGTACGCCGCGGTACCTGGCGCAGCAGCGATCAGTTCGAAACCCGGCGGCGTCATCTCGCGGGCGAACGCGACCGTCTCGGTTGCAGTTTGGGCGAGCAGAACCTTCGGCATCCTCTGTTCCTTCCGTGGCCGTCGGCGCAAGACTACCGGCTGAGCGGGATTGCGAAAGGGGAGCAGGCAAATGGAGACTGGGTATCAGGCATTCTGGGAACGCTACCTGCGCGCGCACGCGCATCCGGCCACGCGTGCGCTGCATTATACAGGCAGCACGTTGGCGCTCGGTACGCTGGCTCTGGCCGCCGCCCGACGCGACTGGCGCTGGGTGCTGGCAGCCCCAGTCATTGGTTACGGCTTCGCCTGGACCGCGCATGTCGCGATCGAGGGCAACAAACCGGAGACGTTCGGCCATCCGCTGTGGTCGCTGCTGTCGGACTTCCGAATGCTGGGCCTCGCCGCGACCGGCCGCCTTCACAATCACCTCTCCCGGTCCGCGGGAGAGGTCGGTTCGCGAAGCGAACCGCGTGAGGGTGCGCCCGGTTTCCCACCGTCCTGAAATCCCTCTACCATCCCGCAACACCAAAAGGGGAAGACCGACATGTGGGAACCGAACCGGCGCTATCCCGATCCTGCCGTGCGTGTGCTGCACCCGGACTTCAACAAGTACCGCCTGCCGATGGCCTCGGTCGAGCAACTTGCCACCGGCTGTCGCTGGGCCGAGGGACCCGTCTGGTTCGGCGACGGCCGTTACCTGCTGTGGAGCGACATCCCCAACGACCGCATCCTGAAATGGGAAGAGGAGACCGGCACGGTCAGCATCTTCCGCAAGACCTCGTGGAACTCGAACGGCAATACTCGCGACCGGCAGGGCCGCCTGGTGACCTGCGAGCATGGCGGCCGACGAGTCACCCGCACGGAATACGACGGCACCATCACCGTCCTCGCCGACAGGTACAATGGCAAGAGACTCAACTCTCCGAACGACGTGGTGGTGAAGTCGGACGGATCGATCTGGTTCACCGACCCGATTTTCGGCATTCTCGGCTACTACGAAGGCGAAAAGCACGAACCCGAACTGACCACAGCCGTCTATCGTCTTGACGGCAGGACCGGCGCGCTGGCGGTCGTGTGCGACGATATTCCCGGGCCCAATGGGCTGGCATTCTCGCCGGATGAATCCAGGCTTTACGTGGTGGAGTCCCGCGCCGAACCGAACCGTCTGCTGCGCATGTTCGACGTGGTTGCCGACGGAACCAAGCTCGCCAACGGGCGCACCTTCCTGGATGCCGGCACGGGCGGCACGCCGGACGGGTTCCGCGTCGATATCCACGGCAACCTCTGGTGCGGCTGGGGCATGAGCGAAGAACTGGACGGTGTGCGCATCTTCAACCCGCACGGCGAGCCGATCGGCCATATCAACCTGCCGGAGCGCTGCGCCAATGTCTGCTTCGGCGGGCGCTGGCGCAACCGGCTGTTCATGGCGGCAAGTCATGGGCTGTACGCGATTTATGTGAACACGCAGGGTGCGGCCGGCGGGTGATTGCGTGTTCAACCTTCGAGACAACGGCACGTCTGTCCGCACCGAACTGCTGGCCGGCCTCACCACCTGGCTGACCATGGCGTACATCATCGTGGTCAACCCTGGCATTCTCGCGGTCGGCGGGATCGACCACGGCGCGGCTTTCGTCGCCACCTGCGTGGCGGCGGCGATCGGCTCGGCGGCGATGGGGCTGCTGGCGAACCTGCCGCTGGCGCTGGCGCCAGGCATGGGGCTGAATGCGTATTTCACCTTCACCGTCGTGAAGGGCATGGGCGTGCCGTGGCAGACGGCGCTGGGCGCGGTGTTCCTGTCCGGCGTGCTGTTCCTGCTGATCAGCATCTTCCGCATCCGGGAATGGCTGATCAACGCCATCCCGTTGTCGCTGAAACTGGGTATCGGAGCGGGAATCGGCCTGTTCCTGGGCCTGATCGGGCTGCACGACATGGGTGTGATCGCCGGCAACAATGAAACGCTGGTGACGCTGGGCAACCTGCACGCCACGGCACCGCTGTTGTCGTGCGTCGGCTTCCTGCTGATCGCTGGACTGGCGGCTCGGCGCATGCCGGGGGCGATCCTGATCGGCATCCTGCTGACCGCGGCGCTTGGCGTGCCGTTCGGATTGACGGTGTTCCACGGCATCGTCGCCGCGCCGCCGTCGCTGGCGCCGAGCTTCCTTAAGCTCGATATCGCCGGGGCGCTGTCGCTGGGCATTCCGGCGGTGGTGCTGACGTTCTTCCTGGTCGATGTGCTGGACAATTCGGGCACGCTGATCGCGACCACGCATCGCGCCGGGCTGATGCGGCCGGACGGCACGGTGCCTCGGCTGCGCGAGGCGCTGCTGGCCGACAGCGGCGGTGCGATCATAGGTGCGCTGCTGGGGACCAGCACGACGACCAGCTATATCGAGAGCGCGGCCGGCATCGAGGCCGGCGGCCGCACCGGGCTGACGGCGGTGACCGTCGCGGTGCTGTTTCTGCTGGCGCTGTTCTTCGCGCCGCTGGCGACCTCGATCCCAGGCTTCGCGACCGCGCCGGCGCTGGTGTTCGTTGCCTGCCTGATGACGCGGGCGCTCGCCGAGATCGATTGGAACGATGCCACGGAATATGTGCCGGCGGTGATGCTGGCGATCGGCACGGTGTTCAGCTTCTCGATCGCCACGGGGATCGGGCTGGGGTTCGTTGTGCACGTGGTGGTGAAGCTGATTGCCGGGCGAGGGCGCGAGATCGCCGGGGCGGTGTGGCTGATCGCGGCGGTCTCGGTGCTGCGGTTTGCGGTGACGTGACGGCAGGCACAGGCACGGTGGGGTTGCGGTTGTTGATCGAGGACGGGGTGTTGTCGAGAAGCCGTACCGCAGAGGCGCAGAGGGCGCAGAGGTTGGCTGTGGGGGTGGGGTTTCCGGTCACGCTTATTCTCATGATCGTCTCATTTCGCTGAAAACGGGATGATTGATCATGACGTGAGACAGTCCTTGGCGGCTCCGCCTGCGGGAGGACAATGCAGGTGGGCTTGGTTTTCTGATCGCTGCCATTCTCGTGGCGGTCGCATTTCGCTGAGATGGCACTGCCAGTTTTTCCTGACCTGACCTGACGCGACTCGGTCTGATTGGTCAGGTCGATGCATATTGATGTCGATGTGAATTGTGGTTCCATTCTCCTGCTGCTGCCATTTTCGATCAGCATTGGTGCCGGCGGGAGACAAGGGTTTGAAACCAGTCGGGGCTGCCTGCGACCGAGGCTGGCAGTGATGCTGCGGGCGGTACGGTCCGGCGGGGCTGGCACGAATCGGGATGGCGGGACCGCCGTGCGGTGGCCCCGTTCATTGCCGTCAAGACATGCGCGGAATTCGGCGCGCGATTCCTCAGGGCGGGCCGGTGCAGGTGGCATAATGGCAGCAAGAGAATCGAACCACAGATGCACACAGATACACACGGATGCAGCGCGGCAGGCTCGGTTGGGAGCCACATCGGCGCCAGCGCGTGGGAGATTGTGTACAGTATTGGAACGATCTGCTTCGGTGCACGACAGGTGCGGACAGGGCAGCGATGTCTGGCGGGGTCTCCCGTGCGGCGGCGGTGATTGTGGCGTCGTTCGGCTGGTCGGACGCCGGCGGGCCGGACGGCGGCAGCGGCAAGAGGCGCGGCGCGTCTTTTGCCGACGGCCTTGTGGACCCGGTCGGCAGTGCCGGCGATTGCGGCGATGCGACCGGCGCATCGGGCACTGCGTCCGCGAGGGTGGCCGATACTGCTTTCGGCGCTGCGGGGAAGGAGGTATCGGCCTTGGTGTCAGCGAGCGCGGCGTTCAGCCGGCGCAAGAGGGCGGAAAGCGTTGCCGCGGGATCCGTGATGCCCGCTTCGGGCGACATGACTTCGCTGATGTGCTGGGTGAATGTGGAGACTACCAGATCCAAGGTCTTGGGATCGCAGTCCTTGACCGGCGTGTTGAGGACCGCACAGGCTTGGGAGCTGAGTTGGGGGAATGCTTCCGGGGTGAAGAGCATGTCGCCGTGGTAGGGAAATGCGCGGCGGCTTTCGGAGGCGGATCGGCGGCGATGGCGGGCGGGCAGTGGCGCGAGCCAGTGCGGCAGGAGGAACGGGAGAGGGCGAGCGCGGGGACGGCCGGCGTGGAAGAGGCAGCCGGCTGGGCGTGGGGGCTTGCGGATGCTGGGCGGCGGCGTGGCCTCGGCTGGCTTGCGACGCGGCCGGGCGCCGCAGGGCTGCGGCGAGGTTGATGCCGCTGCCAATGGCGCTGCGCACCACGCCGCCGAGGCGGCGGACGAGGCGCGCACCAACCCCTTGGCGGGATTGGGAAGCTGGGGCGGCGATGTGGAGCGCGGTTGGCATTAGGAGAGTGTAATGGGTATGTCGTCCTTTTGCAAGGGGGAAAATGGCGTGTGAGGGGACTTTTTTCTGTGGATGGATCGAGGAGCCCTCCCCTTGGGGTGCTTGGGTCGCGGTTGCCGGAGCAGGTTCGACCGGCAGCGGGCGTGATTGCGCTGCTCCCGCCAGCGCAGGCCCGCCCCGATCTTGCGCCGTGGTTCGGAACAACCCGCTTTGGGTGTCGAACATCCCGAGCGCCGGGGAGAAGCGGGCAAAAGGGCCGATAGTTTCCGACGCGCACTTCTGTCGCAACGGTGATCTCGATTATGCGGCTGCGTCGAGCAGTTCCCCGAAGGGGTGATCCGAGTCGCGCCTGGTCCCCCAGCGAGGATGGTGAATCAAACAATCCGATGCTGTAATCTAATTTCGACTGGTCGCGCTGCAGTTTGCGGCCGTTCCGGGGTTTGCTACCACCGTGGCCTGCGGCAGACGGTCTCGGCCATCTCGCCGGTTGGCGGCTGAGCTCCGCTCGACGGCTGGATTAAGGGCGACTGGTGTTATACCAATGGCTCTGTCCGATGACCGGCTTCCGAGCCAACTCGGCCATAGGCCGGCCTCCAGGCGAAGAGGACATTCTCCCGGGAATGCCCGAATGTCCTAATGCTCGCCACATCTCCTTGTTTGCGAGTCTCGGCAGACTGCCCATACTGCGGGTCGAAACCGTCGTCGCCTACTGTCCTTCTGCAACAGCTCAAGGAGACACGCTGTGCCAAAAATGTTCCTTCATGCGCCGAAGGGCGCTTTCACGGCCGAGGCCCGCGCCAAGGTCGCAGCTGAGTTGACCGACCTCGGCATGGCCTGCGAACGTCTCATCGATACGCCGCAAATCCGTGCCGGCATCTGGGTCTACTTTGTCGAGCACGCGCCCGACACGGTGTTCCGCGCCGGACGGCAGGCCGCCGAGCCGATTATGAGCCTCAAGGTCTACGCCCTGAAGGGGGGCTTCAACGCGGAGACCAAGACGCGCATGGTCACCGAAGCGACGGCGATCCTCGGCAAATACTCCAAGACCGACGACGGCCAGGTACCGGCCTATGTCGGCATCCTTGAGGTCCCCGAAGAGAACTGGGGCATGTATGGCCAGCAAGTTCACCTGGCGGCCATGCAGATCAAGGCGTGATCGGCGACGGGCCCCGATGCATAGACCAAGCAGATTGTGTGAAAACTCAGAAGCGCGCGAACGACCCGCAAGATAGACCCGCCGGCGACGGCTTCACGGCAAGCCAATATCGTGGGTGAGCCCCGGCGGATTCGGATGGTGCGCATTGCGGTTACGGCATGGAGTTCTCACACGGTCTGCAAGATTTTCGCAGCGGCAGCGGATATTCTGAGGCAACGAAGCTATGCTCCCAGATACTTGGCTTTGTCCCGGCTCAGATTGCCCATAACGGGGCCCATGCGACTGGGTTCCTTTCCCGCTCACTAAGCGCCAAACACAGCTTATTAAAAATCCTGCCTGCCGATGCCCCGTATTTTCGTCGTCACCATTCTAGCGCTGTGGCCCTCACTCGCACTAGTACCCAGAATCAAGGAAGCGCGACACAGTGGCCGAGCCACCGACTGGGTCTCAATGGCTGGCTCGAGACGTGCCTACCCTCCCCAAAACCCTTACGTCGCCAGGGAGAGGAGGAGAACTGACTCGCGCTCCAGCGATAGCGGGTACTAGCAGACGTGACCATTGGGGCGCATGCACCAGCAGCACAGCATCGGGGCCGCAGAGCGCGAACGGCACTGATTTCGGCACCGACGAATCAAATGCTTTCGCGGAGGGCCTGCGCTTGACCGGTGTTTAACCAACGCTCAAGGCAGGCGGCCGTAAAGCATTCCCCCGCCGCCGTGGCATCATGCAAACGGTCGAGAGGGCGTCATAAACAAGCTTGGCAGAACGTCCATGGGGAGACCCTGATGAAGAGAATTGCCGTTCTCGCTTCGATCGCCGCCATGCTGTTGTCGCTGGTAGCGGTGGCGCGGGCCGACGAATTGAAGGTGCTGAGTGCCGGGACCATGAACTTCGCGCTGAAGGACGTGGGCGACAACTTCACGCGCAAGACCGGCACGCAGCTCGCGATCACCTTCGGCGGCGCTGGCGGGATCAAGACTAAATTCGAAAAGGGCGAGCCCGCCGATGTCGGCATCCTGCTGAAACCGGATATCGCGGCGCTCGTTAGGGCGGGCAAGATCGCCCCCGACTCGGTACACGACATCGCGCGCACAGAGTTGTCGATTGCGGTGCGCAAGGGCCAGCCGAAGCCGGATATCAGTTCCCTGGCGGGTGTTAAAAAGGCCCTGCTCGCGGCAAAGACAATCGCGTATTACGATGCGGCAGCCGGCGGTGCGGCTGACGGCACTCTTGCCGAGCACGACTTCGCGCGGCTCGGCATCGCCAACGAGGTCGCGGCCAAGGCCAAGCTGTGGAAATCAGTGCAGGAGGTGATTGCCGAGAAGAGCGCCGAGCTGCTTGTCGGCTGGCAACCGCCGCTGCTGTCGAAGGCGGCGGATTACGAGTTCGTCGGCCCTTTGCCACCGGAATTGCAGGATCCCGAGCATTCCACCTGGACCGCCGGCGCGGCCACCAAAGCCGCCGACCTCGGGGCGGCCAAGGGCTTCACCCAGTTTCTTGCCTCGCCGGAGAGCCTCGGCGTCTTCAAAAGCAAAGGGTTCGCGCCGCCCTGAGCGGACAAATTGATCCGAACCGCACAGCATCGTTCAGGGCCACTGCGGAGGTCGGGTTCCGGGCTAAAGCGACCAACGTAGTTAGGTGCCGGGTGAGAGGTCGCAGGCTGGCTGGTTGCAGGCACAATTAGTTTCGTCAAAGGTGCAGGGTGTTAAGAGCGCTCCGCTGTGTGCGAAATTCAAGCAGAGCGTGTGAAAACTCGGATGCGCACCGACCGTGCGCAAGATAGTTTCATCCGCGTCCGCTTTGCGGCACACATATGTGGCGGACGGACAGCAACGGATTCGAAAGATGCCCGTTGCCGCTACGGCATGGAGTTTTCAGACGGTCTGCAAGAATTCTGCAACCGACCCGACAGATTATTCGTTTCTTTCCGCAGTGACGATCAGTGCACTGGTCCGGCCCACGACCGTCCCCTTGCCAAAATTCGCTTCAAACGCGCGCTCGACGGTGTTCGTTGCCTCCTCCAGTCGGCCAGGATGTTGGGTCTCGATTACGGTCCGAATCAGCGATCCGTGGACAGTGGCTAGGGCGGCCTCCCGTGCGGACGCCGCCGCGGCGGGCAGCATGACGCATTCAACCTTGATCCGTTGAAACTGTGCTGAGGCGAGGTCTTCTCGAAGCGTCGTTTCATCGTGGTATCCCGGATTGACCAATGACGCCGGGTCGCAATCTAACATTGCGGCAACCACGTCTGCGGCAATTGCCAAAGGCGCGTCAGGCATCTTCTTCCAGTCATCCCACACAGCGAAAAGATACCGGCCACGAGGTGTCAATACACGGGCAGCTTCCCGGAACGACGCCTTTTTGTCAGGGAAGAACATGACGCCGAATTGGCACACGATGAGCTCAAAACTCCCGTTCGAGAAAGGCAGTCGCATGGCATCAGCCCGCTGCCATGCAATGCGAGGCCCGGCGGATTTGGCGCGGGCACGATCAATCATCGGCTGGTTAAGATCAGTAGCCGTGATCGTCACCTCGGCCGGCAAAGCCTGCGCGAGTGCTTGAGTGAGGATGCCGGTTCCTGCCGCTGTCTCCAGAACACTGCGCGGCTTGTGCGCCTTGACGCGGTCGGCGAGATACCCGGCGTAGGGCGCAAAAAGAAGCGGCACGAGATGTCGGTCATAGAGCTCAGCATAGGTCGCCCTGAATGCCGCATCCGCATCTTCTGGCAATTTTTCATCCTCCCCCAGTAACCGCTCTGCGAACGACCAATACAAGCGTCTGGCACACGAGCAGTAGGCGCAAGCTGAGGCGGCCCGCATAGTGCAAAACTCAAGAATTTTGAGGATGCCGCTTGCCATCACGAGATCAAGGGCTTAGCTTCGTCATAAATGAGTCTCAAAACGAAGCCCCGGAAACGCCTGATCGGCTACGCGCGGGTGAGCACGCAGCAGCAAGACCTCGCGCGGCAGATCAAGGCGCTGAAACGTCACGGATGCAGCGTGATCTACTCCGACACGGCATCCGGCAAGAGCATGGCCGGACGCCCGGAGCTTGCCCGTGCGGTCGATGACCTCGACACCGGCTACGAGCTTGTGATAGCCGAATGGGACAGAGCGACGCGCTCGATGTGGGACGGGTTGCAGATCATCAAGCAAGTGATCGACGCCGGAGCCTCAATCAAGGTTCTCGACCGCAGCTATATCGACCTCACTACCCCTATGGGCCGGGGTTTCATGGCGATGCTGTCCGCTATGGCCGAAGACGAACGCCTGCGCATCATCAAGCGCACCCACGAAGGACGGCAGATCGCGCGGGCAAAAGGCGTCCGCATGGGCCGCAAGCCGAAACTGACGCCGCACCAGATGAAGGAGGCGCGGCAACGGCTGGCCGAAGGCGAGCCGACGCGCAGCCTTGCCAAGAGCTACGGCGTGAGCATCAGCACGATTTCGCGGTTAGCGCTGTGATGTGGATCGTCGAGCTTGCCAAGGCACTGGCTTGGCCAATCGCCGCCGTGATTATAGTCCTCAGCTTCAAGGTAGAACTGCGATCTTTCCTACCGCCCTTCCTCAGACGGAAGATGGAAATCGAGTTGCCGGGCGGCTTCAAGGCAAAGATTGACGTCGCCGAACAGCAGCAGGGCGATAACCCGACTGCGACGGCGCTTGATGTTCGAAAGCCCACGCTAGACCCTAGCCCGAGTCCGGCAGTGAACATCATTGAAACGCGGATACGTCGTGAGTCCGAGAACATCGACGCCGCAAAAAAAGAAGCGATTCTCGTTCGTGCGCTGGCGCAATCCCGTCTTCAAGCAGGCCACGAATTTACCTACAACCGCATATTCGGAAGCCAGATTCTGGGCTTGAAGCGGTTGAATGAGGCAGGCCGTGCCACGATCGATGATGCAAGGGAGTTCTTCAAGCCATATGCAGAACAGTTTCCGCAGATATACGCCAATTATGGATTTGACGGCTGGCTAGGATTTTTGAAGAACAATTCCTTGATAACGCAGACCGGCAATACCATCGAGATCACCGATTTTGGCCGAGAGTTCCTTTTCTATCTGACTGCGGCGCGGCTTGTAGAAAACAAGCCCTGGTAGCCGCGACGGAGCTTCAGAGCGATGACATTGGATTTAAATGCTATTAAGGACGGGGCCTTTAACTGCCTAGCGATTATCTTCCTGGGTATTGTCATTTATAGACTTCTCTCGCCGAAAACCTCACACAAGAACACTCCGGTGAGTGCTGTAGTCTTGGCCATGTTCTGCGCTGTGCTGGGAAACCCAGACCGCATCGCGTCGCTAAAATTCCTCGGCATGGAGGCACAGACGCGGGAACTGACTAAAACCATTGATGACGCGAAGGAGGCGATACGTCAAATCAGGGAACTCGGTGTCGTTGCCGCCGAAGCTTTAATCGACTTGCGCGAGAACTCACACGCTATAATAGCCGATGCACCCGGACTGGACGAATACAAAGAGGAGGATGAATTTAAGGCAAAGGTAATTGAAGCGCTAAAGAAAATGCAGCTTCCTCCGGAGCAGTTAGCCGCCGTTGCCCAGTCGGATAGAAACGTTGTCCTCAGCTTCTACGCTTACGCCGCCTATCGTTTCGGCAGAAGCGCTCTGCCACAAAGCAAGTGGGATGAGTTTGACAAGGCTTATAACACCCTCGCAGCGCAACAACCGCCTTCACCAAATCAGTGCCAAGCGCTTTTCGACAGCTTCCACATCGATGGCGCAAGGTTCGCCGACTATTGTCCGTCCCCGATTGAAAAGTCACAATTTCTCCCCGATAGAGATGTCACTCGGGTGCGAGCGATGTCGGGCCTTCGCTTGAGTCGCGCCTATATGCAAGCTGACGACCCGGCGCCCCAGGTGGGAC
>Ga0335075_10000964_pt1 | contig 48551 bp, 58 predicted proteins | sample Lox_Sample_24_FD_206723 | JGI IMG/M metagenome (GOLD analysis project Ga0335075, IMG submission 206723) | Soil microbial communities from Loxahatchee National Wildlife Refuge, Florida, United States - Lox_Sample_2.4 | ecosystem: Environmental > Terrestrial > Soil > Wetlands | place: USA... | reverse complement strand
CTCGAGCGGGCGGAACGTCTCGGCGCGGACGGCTTGGTCTTCCATCCCGGCGCGCATCTCGGGAGCGGCGTCGACGCGGGCCTCGCCACGCTCGCGGAGAGCCTGCGCCTCGCGCTGGCGAAGGTCCCGGACGGCCGGGTCCGGATCCTCCTCGAGAACGCCGCCGGCCAGGGCACGGCGCTGGGCTCGAACTTCGGGGAACTGCGCCGGGTGCTCGACGCGGTCGGGAGCCCGGAGCGTCTCGGGGTCTGCCTCGACACCTGCCACCTGTTCGCGTCGGGCGTGGACCTGCGCACAGAAGCCGCGTACGGGGCGTTCGTCGATCGCCTCCGGGCCGAGCTCGGGACCGCCACGGTCCGGGCGTTCCATCTCAACGACGCGAAGGCCGAGCTCGGCTCGCACCTGGACCGGCACGAGAACATCGGCCGCGGCCAGATCGGCGCGGCCGGGTTCGGGTTCCTCGTCCGGGACCCGCTCTGGGCGGAGGTCCCCGGCTACCTCGAGACGCCGCTCGACGAGCACGGGTACGACCGGTACGCGGCGGACCTGCGCACCCTCCAGGAGCTGCGGAGCCCCGGCGGTCCGGCCGCACCGGCCGCGCCCGCGCGCCGGCGAGAGACCGGCCGCATCTCAACCGTCAAATAGACCGCCCCTCCTCGGCGCCGACCGAGCGATGGCGGGGGACGCGCCGGCGGCGCTGATCGAGGAGCTCGAGGCCCGCGCCCGCACGATCCGCCAGGACATCGTGCGGATGCTCTTCGCCGCCGGGAGCGGCCATCCCGGCGGAAGTCTCTCCGTCACCGACCTCGTCACGGCGCTCGTCTTCCACGACCTGCGGCTCGACCCGACCCGGCCGGAGTGGCCCGAGCGCGACCGGCTGATCCTCTCGAAGGGCCATGCGGCGCCCGCGCTCTACGCGGCGCTCGCGGAGCGCGGCTACTTCCCGCGGGGGGAGCTCCTGTCGCTGCGCCAGCTCGGGAGCCGTCTGCAAGGGCATGTCGACCGGAACAAGCTCCCGTTCGTCGAGGCGTCGACCGGCTGCCTCGGCCAGGGGATCGGGATCGCCGTCGGGATGGCGCTCGACGGGCGGCTGCGGGGCGCGACGTCGCGGGTGGTCGCCGTCCTGGGGGACGGGGAGTGCCAGGAAGGGTCGACGTGGGAGGCGCTCATGGCGGCCGGCCACTATCGGCTCCGCAACCTCACGGTGATCCTCGACCGCAACGGCATCGAGACGGACGGCCCGACGGAGTCGATCATGGGGATCGAGCCGATCGCGGAGAAGTTCCGGGCGTTCCGGCTGAACACGCTCGAGATCGACGGCCACGACTTCCGCGCCATCCTCGGCGCGCTGCGCGCCGCGCGCGAGTTCCCGGACGGGCCGACCGCCGTCGTCGCCCGCACGGTGAAGGGGAAGGGCGTCTCGTTCATGGAAGGGCAGCACAGCTTCCACGGGAAGGCCCCGTCGCGCGCCGAGACCGAGCGCGCCCTGCGCGAGCTCGGCACGAGCCTGGAGGCTCCGTTCCCGTGACCGCGGCGAAGAAGCCCGAGAGCCTCCGCGACGCCTACGGGAAGGCCCTCGTCGAGCTCGGCGAGAAGGACCCCGACCTGGTGGTCCTCGACGCCGACCTCTCGGGGTCGACCCGAACGATGCTGTTCGGGCAGAAGTTCCCGGACCGGTTCTTCAACGTCGGCGTGATGGAGGACACGATGATGACGATCGCCTCGGGGCTCGCCCTCTCGGGTCGGGTCGCCTTCGCGAGCACGTTCGCGGTCTTCGCGGCCGGGCAGGCGTACAACTACGTCCGCCAGTCGATCTGCTACAACCGCGCGAACGTCAAGATCGTCGCGACGCACGGCGGCCTGCTCGTCGGTCCGGACGGCGGCACGCACCAGATGATCGAGGACATCGGCCTGATGCGCGGCCTCCCCGGCATGACCGTCGTCGTGCCCGCGGACGCCCCCACGACCCGCGCGGTGACGTTCGCGGTCCACGAGCGGGCGGGACCCGCCTACGTGCGGCTCACGCGCGAGAACCTCCCGACGGTCACGGACGGCGCGTTCACGCTCGGCCGGGCGTCCGAGCTGCACGCCGGCTCCGACCTCACGATCGTCGCCGTCGGCGCCCTGCTCGCCCGCGGCCTCGAGGTCGCGGAGGAGCTCGCCGGGGTCGGCGTCTCCGTCCGGGTCCTCGACTTCGCGTCGGTGAAGCCGTTCGACGCGCCGGCGCTCCTGCGGGCGGCGCGCGACACCGGGGCGATCCTCGTCCTCGAGGAGCACTCCCCGCTCACCGGCGTGGGGGCCCTCGTGGCGTCCACCACCAGCGAGAACTATCCGGTCCCGGTCCGCCGCATCGGCGTCCCCGACGTCTTCGGGGAGTCCGGGGAGGCCTGGGCGCTGCTCGACGCCTACGGGATGTCGAAGGCGCGCATCCTCGAGGAAGCGTGGGAGCTCCTCAAGCTCCGCGGGAAGGTTCAGTAACCCCCACGGCGTGGGGACGGGCGGCACCATGCAACTGTTCCTGGACACGGCGAGCGTGACCGAGATCCGCGCGATGTGGTCGATCGGCATCCTGGACGGCGTCACGACGAACCCGACGCTCGTCGCGAAGGAGGGGCGGAAGTTCGAGGAGGTCCTGCGCGAGATCTGCGCCCTCGGGGTCCCGTCGGTCTCGGCGGAGGTCGTCGCGACCGACGTGGAGGGGATGCTGCGCGAGGGCCGTCGCCTCCGGGAGATCCACCCGTCGATCTACGTGAAGGTCCCGATGACGGCCGCGGGGCTCGCCGCCACGAAGACCCTCGCCGGCGAGGGGACGCGGGTCAACATGACGCTCGTCTTCAGCGCGAACCAGGCGCTCCTGGCCGCCAAGGTCGGGGCGGCGTACGTGAGCCCGTTCATCGGCCGGCTCGACGATCAGGGCCAGGACGGCATGGAGCTGATCCGCGACCTCGTGACGATCTACCGGAACTACCGGTTCCCGACGAAAGTGCTCGTCGCGAGCGTCCGCCACCCGGTCCACGTGCTCGAGGCCGCCCGGCTCGGCGCGGACATCGCCACGATGCCGTACGCCGTGATGGAGAAGCTGGTGCAGCATCCGCTCACCGACCTCGGGCTCGCCCGGTTCCTGAAGGACTGGGAGAAGGTCCCGAAGGGCTGAGGCGGGGGCCGCGCGTGACGGACGCTTCGCTGCTGGAGAAGTACCTCCGCCTCACCCACGAGGCCCTCGATCGGGTGCGCCCCACCCCGCCGGACCGCTCGTTCCTCAAGGGCGCCTCCGACGACTTCCTGCTCATGGCCCGCTCCTACCTCGCGGACGCGGAGCACTTCGCGAAGGAGGGCGACCCCGAGCGGGCCCTCGCCGCCGCGAGCTACGCGCACGGCTGGCTCGACGCGGGCGTGCGCCTCGGGATCCTGGACGGAGGCGACGATGACCGGCGGTTCACGCTCTTCCGCTGACCGGCGCCGCCGCCGGACCTCGCCCGGCGTCCGGGACGCGACGGTCGTCGCCATCGAGCAGCACCTGAAGCAGCGGGAGGCGCGGCGCGACGACCTGTACGCCCGCGCGCGCCGGCTGCGGCGGCTCGCCCAGGGCACGATGACGCGCCTCCACGCCGGGGGCGCGAGCCCGAAGGAGATCGCCGAGGTCCGCGCCGGCGCGGCCGCGCTCGCCGACTGGCTCCGACGCGAAGGGCGCGGCGACGAGCCGCTGGCGCTCGACGCCCTCCAGGAGGCGGTCGAGGCGGTGCTGCTCGGCGCGGCGGCGGACGGCGCCCCGTTCCCGGGTCCCGCGGAGCTCGGGGTCGACCCCGAGCCGTACCTGCTCGGCCTCGGCGACGTGGTGGGCGAGCTCCGGCGCCGGGTCCTCGACGGGCTCGGGCGCGACGATCTGGCCGCCGCCCAGGAGGACCTCGCGCTCATGGAGCGGCTCACCCGCACCCTCGCGCGGTTCGACACGACCCGGGCGATCCTGCCGCTCAAGCCGAAGCAGGACAGCGCCCGGGCGCTGCTCGAGCGGACCCGCGGCGAGGTCGTGATGGCCAGGGTCCTCGCCCGTGCGCGCCCTCGGAGGGGCCCGTGACCGGCGGACCGCGCCGCACGATCGCCGTGATCGGCGGATCCGGCATCACCGGGGTCTTCGACCGCGGGGCGACGCGGACGCACCGGGTCGCGACCCCGTGGGGCGCCCCGTCCGGACCGATCGAGGAGGGGGAGGTCGGCGGGATCCGGGTGCTGTTCCTGCCGCGGCACGGTCCGGGCCACACGATCCCCCCGCACCGGGTCAACTACCGGGCGAACGTCGACGCGCTCACGTCGCTCGGCGCGGACGCGATCGTGACGGTGAGCTCGGTCGGCTCGCTCCGGGACGAGCTCCCGCCGGGGACGTTCGTCCTCCCGAGCCAGTTCGTGGACTTCACGAAGGGCCGCGCCCCGACGTTCTTCGACGGCGGCCGGGTCTACCACGTCTCCCTCGCCGATCCGTTCTGCCCCGACCTCACGCGGGCGGCGGCCGGGGTCGGGCGGGAGCTGGGGACGCCGTTCTCCGAGGGGGCGACGTACGTCTGCGTGGAGGGCCCCCGGTTCTCGACGCGCGCCGAGTCCCGGTTCTTCCGCGGCTTCGCCGACGTGATCGGGATGACGCTCGTCCCCGAGGTGACGCTCGCCCGCGAGCGGGCGACCTGCTACGTCTGCCTCGCGATGGTCACCGACTTCGACGTCTGGGCCGAGCGACCGGTCGCGGCGCAGGAGATCGTCGCCACGATGCACCGCAACGCCGATCGGATGCGCGCGGTGCTCGCGCGGCTCCTGCCGCGCCTCGCGACGGTCCCCGAGTGCGCCTGCGCGCACGCGCTCGACGACGCCGGGATCTGACGGCCTACGCCGCGGGGCCGCGGCGGACCGTGATCGGGATCCGGCCGGCGGCGAACTCGAGCTCGGCGATCTCGACCGGGTCGACGAGCGACGGGGCGATGTCGATCAGGATCGGCGCGCCGAGCGAGACCTGCAGCGCCCGGGCCCCCAGGATGCGGGCCCGCTCGAAGCGGGAGTATTCGGTGGGTCCGAGGACGCGGGGAAGGGGTCGGTCCGACACGATCGAGTTCCCCGCGGCCGCGACGAGCGCAGCGGCCATCAGGGTCGGGGCCACCCGAGGCACCCTATTTACCCCTTGCGCCGCGCCGGCGGCGCCCGGCCCACCGGAGGGCGCGGACGGGGCGCGCGCCCCCCGCCCCGTCGAGGAGCGCCCCGCGCCGAGGGCGCCCGGAGCCCCGCGCGGAGCGAAGCGGGGGCCCGGGACCGGAGCGGGCCCGACCCCGGACACCGGTGTTAAGCCGTCGGACCGGTCTCCCGGTCGATGCCCGAACGGGGCCACCGGATCTACGGGACCACCACGGTGCGCCTCTCCCGGGTGATCCGGGCCCCGTCGCGCTACGTGTACGCCTGGTGCACCGACTACCGGAGCGACGACGCACGCTTCTCGACCCGGCGGCCCCGCCCGAGCTATCGCGTGATCCGGATCTCGCCGCGCCGCGTGGTCCGGATTCGCGTCGCCCGGGAGTCCGGTCGCGGCGCCGGGGGGTTCGATCACCGCCGGCTCGCCGTCGACGTGGTCCGGCTGCATCCTCCCCGCTCGTGGCACCTCGACCAGATCGACGAGACCGACCGGCAGGCCCTCGACTACCGGGTGACCTCCCTCGGCCGCGGGCGGAGCCGACTCTCTCTCGTGAGCACCGAACAGTGGCGAACCCCGGAGTTCCCGACCCGCGCCGCCCTCCGGGCGCAGATCGCGACGACGTGGGCCCGCTTCGCCGCGGCCCTCGAGGCGGACTACCGCGCCGGGCGCCCGGCCCGGGGCCGGTGAGCCGGGCCCCGGCGCACGTCGTCCCCGCCCCGCGGCGGTCCGCGGCCGCCGCGACGGCGGTGCGGTCCTGCCGAGCGGGCCAACCTTTACGAGCGCCGACGCCTCGGGGCGGCGTGGCCTCGGCGCGCCTCCGCTACCTCGCTCTGCTGTTCCGCCGGCTGTGGAAGTTCCTGCTCGCCTACCTCGTCGTGTTCCTCGTCGCCGCCCTCGGCTTCTTCGTCCTCGAGCACGAACAGGTGCCGCTCCTGAACTCGTTCTACTGGGCGATGGTCACGCTCTCCACCATCGGCTACGGGGACGTGGTGCCGACGAACCCGTTCGCGAAGCTGTTCACGATCGGCGTCGCCGCCTCGACGGTCTTCCTGTCGGCGTACCTCGTGACCGTGGTGATCGGCACGGTGCAGGAGGAGTCGCAGCACCGGATGCTCGGGACGCTGGGGACGGACATGTCGGGCCACATCGTCGTCCTCGGCTACACGGCCGTGGGCCGGGCCGCCGTCCGGGAACTCCTCGCCCAGGACGAGCCGGTCGCGGTCGTCGCGGAGGACGCGGCGGACGTTCCGACGCTCCGGAGCCTGGCGCCCGAGAAGCGGCTGTTCGCGACGACGGGCCCGCCGGCCGATCAGGAGATCCTGAAGCGGGTCAACATCGCCGGGGCGCACGCCGTCATCGTGGCGACGCGGGACGACACCGCGGGCCTCGTCGCGGCCCTCAACGCCCGCGCGCTCAGCCCTCGGGTCCGGATCGTGGTCTCGGTCTCGCGACCGGAACTGAAGCAGACGTTGAAGGCCGCGGGCGTGACGTACGTCGCCTCGCCGGGGGACATGGGCGGGCGGCTGTGCGCCGACGCCGCCTTCCGCCCCGAGGTGGCGAACGCCGTCGAGGACCTCACCACGACCTCGCTCGGGATCGATCTCGAGGAGTTCGTCCTGACCGACACGACCCCGGTCTCCACCCAGTCGCTCCTCGACGCCGAACGGCTCGTGCGCGCCGCCTCCGACTGCCTCGTGATCGGCTACGGCCGGCCGGGGCCGGACGGCGAGTTCGCCACCGTGATGAACCCGCCGAGCTCGTTCCGCTTCCAGCCCGGCGACGCGATGATCGTGCTGGGCACGCTGCCCAACGTCCACAAGCTCCGCCGCTGGATCGGCGTCGAGCAGGGACGCTGACATACTCCGGGCCGAGCGCTACGGACCCGCGGGGGCCGGGGCCCGGAGCCGAAGCCCGTAGAGCCGCTCGCCGTAGACGATCCGCATCCGGCTGCGGAGCCCCCAGGCCCCGAGCCCGCCCTCCCGAAAGCCGAGCTCCTTCCGCGCGACCTCCCGGAACCCTCGGGAGAGGAACAGACGTCGGGACGGGGCGTTCCCGGCTTCCGCGGCACCGTAGGCGACCTCCGCCCGGGCGGACCGGAAGTACGCGAGCGCGTCGTCGAGCAGGGTCCCGCCGACGCCCTGCCCCCGGGCCGACGCGGCCACCGCGAGGTAGTAGACGTACCCGACCTCGGGCACGAGCAGCTCCAGCATCGAGATCCCGACCAGTCGGCCGCCGCGCACCGCCCCGCGCACGCGGGCGATCTCGCGCAGCGTGCGTTTCGCGTGCCACCGGTAGATCCCTTCGAACGACTCGAGCAGGATCGGCACCGCCCGCGCACGGTCCTCCCCGTCGAGGTCGACGAGCTCCGGACCTCCCGTGGGGTCGGGCATGCCGCCGCGAGCCGGCCCGGGGCCTTCGGCCTTTCGGGGTCCCAACCGCCAAATCCCCGCGGGAGCGTGGGCCCGCGTGACCCGGCCGCCCCGCGCGCTCCGTCCGACCGCTCGCCCGGGCGCCCGACCGGGCCGGGCGACGCCGAGGTAGGCGCGCGATGGACCGTCGCGCGGTGCTGGCGCGCTTCGACCGGGAGGTGCGGTGCCGGCCGTCCCCCGAGCCGGGGTCGCTCGTCGAGCGCGAACCGCATCTCGTCCGCTCCGTCGGGCGGAGCAACTGCGTGCTGTTCGCGGACCTCACCTCGGCCACGGTGCGGTCCGTCATCGCCGCCCAGCAGGCGCGGTACGCGGGCGAGGCGGGGCCGCTCGAGTGGAAGGTCTACGGCCACGACCGGCCTCCCGAGACCGGGGCGTGCCTCGCGGCGGCCGGCTTCGCCCCGGATCCTCCGGAAACGCTCGTCGCCGCGCCGCTCGCCCGCCTCGGCCCGGCGGCGCCCCCGCCGGCGGGGGTCGAGATCCGCCGGGTCGGCTCGGGGGCGGAGTTCGCGGACGCGGTCGCCGCGACGAAGACCGCCTTCGGGCTCGCGGACGACCCGCGGCTCGCGGAGCTCGCCGACCGGTTGGGGGATCCCGCCCTGGCGCTCTTCGTGGCGTACGTCGCGGGCCGACCGGTCGCGGCGGCGCGCGTCGAGGCGCCCGACGGCGGCGCGTTCGCCGGCTTGTGGGGCGGTGGGGTCGTGGCGGAGTACCGCCATCGGGGGATCTACCGGGCCCTCGTCGAGGTCCGGCTGGCCTACGCGCGCTCGCGGGGGGCGGAGTTGGTCACCGTGGACGCGGCGCCGACCAGCCGCCCGATCCTGGAACGCCTCGGGTTCGAGCCTCTCGACCGGGTGCAGGGCTGGATCTGGAGCCCGCCCGCCGCGGAAACCTCCTAAGCCCCGGCGCCGTGGCCCGGCGGGGGCCGATGCCCAAGAAACCGACCTGGGAGGACGCCGACCTCCTCCTCCGCATCGACGAACTGGCCGCCCGGGCCGAGACGCGGGCCGCGCTCGACTGGTTCCGGCGCAACCACCTCGGGCTCGAGGGGCACGGCCTGCACCCGATCCCCCGCGAGGCGGAGGAGTTCGTCTACGTGCAACGGTTCGTGGAACTGTTCGAGACGGTCGGCACGCTCGTCCGGCACGACCTGCTCAGCGAGGAGCTGGTCCACGACCGGTGGATGACGGCGCTCGTCTGGGACTACGTGAAGCCGACGATCGAGCGCGAGCGCCGGATCGCCGGGCCCGCCTTCGCGGAGAACTTCGAGTGGCTCGCGGAGCGCCACCGCACCTGGCGGTCGAAGCGCGAAGCGGCCCGGAAGCGCTGACGACGCCCCCCGGGCCTACGACGACTTCGTCTCCTCGTCGGTCCCCTGGTAGCCCTTCTTGGCGCCCGCGGCGAGGCCCTTCGCGCCGCCCACGAGCCCCCGGCCCAGCTTCCCCGCGATCTTGCCGGTCTCCTTCGCGAGGTGCTCGGTCTCCCCGGCCGCCCGGTGCCCGAGACCGACCTCGCGTCCGCAGCCGTTGCAGAACTTCGCCCCGTCCTTGAGCTCGGCGCCGCATCCTTCGCAGTTCACCGTCGATCGCCCCGTGGAGGCGAGCGCGGACGCCCGATTTCAAGCTTCGGGCGACGGGCCGGTCAGCCTCCGGTCACGTCCTCGAGGAACTCGCGGATCGTCTTCAGGAACTCCCGGGTCTGTTCGAAGACGACCATGTGGCTCGCGTGGGGCAGCACGCGCAGGTGGGCGGGCTCGATCCGGTCCGCCATCTCGACGGCCGCCTGGAGGAAGAAGTCGTACCGCCCGATGACGACCAGGGTCGGCACCTCGATCTTGGAGTAGTACTTCCGCCCGTCCCACTTCGCGATCGTCCCGCCCGTCACGAACTCGTCGCCCGAGGGCGACATCATCGCCCGGTAGACCGCCTGGGCGAGCTTGGTCGCCTTCCAGTCCTTCGCCTCCGACTGGAGGAAGCGGGTCTGGAACGGCTCGAAGACCTTCGCGGCGAGCGCCTGGTACTCGGCCGACCGGAACGCCTTTCCCCGGGTGAGCTCCTTGAGGCGCGCCCGGTCGCGGGGCGAGGCGCAGGCGAGCACCATGCGGTTCGCCTGGCGGATCTCTTCGGCGCTCCCGGCGGTCGCGCACAGCAGCAGCGAGGTGAGCCGCCGCTGGTACCGGTGGGCGTACTCGAGCGCCACGAAGCCGCCGGCCGAGTAGCCGAGGAGGTGGAGCTCCGAGATCCGGAGCGCGCGCCGGATCGCCTCCACGTCCTCGGCCATCTGCGGGACGGTGAAGTCGGTCGGGCTCTTCGGGGCCCAGCTGTGGCCGACGCCGCGCGGGTTGAACAGCACGACCCGGAGGTGGGCGTTGGCGAGCTTCAGCAGCGGGCGCAGGTAGTGGTACGTGAGCCCGGGCCCGCCGGGATGGACGAGCAGCGTGGCCGGTCCGCGGCCCTGGGAGATGTACTCGAACGACCGGTGGCCGGAGACGGTGATCCGTCGGACCCGGGCCATCGGAGGGGTATCGCCGTCGGCGGCTTAAGGCATCGCGCGCCGGGAGGCGCCCGCCGACGAACGGCGTCGAGGCGACCGCCGTCGCGCGGCGCCACCGCGCTCGGATCACGCGGCCCGCGGCGGAGCTCCTCGGGTCGCGAGGCCCCTGCGTCGCGCACGGACCCTCGGGGAGGAAGCCGTATGCCCCACGGAGCGTCTCTGCGTCTCGAACGGGGTTGAGCGCACCGGGTTCCCCCTCCTCCATCGTGGAGAGCGAGAGCCGCCTCTCCGGCCTCCTCGAACGGCTCCGCTCGGAGTCCCGTCGGAGCCGACGGATCTCGTGGTACGCCTGGGGGTTCCTCTTCGCCGCGATCGCCGGCGTGACGGCGTCCGAAATCGTGGAGGTCGCCGCGCTCGCCCGGTGCTTCTGCGGGTCCTCGACGAGCTTTCCCGAGTGGCTGGCCGTCCCGATCGGGCTCATCCCGGCGGCGGGGCTCCTCGCCTTCACCGTGCGCGAGATCTGGCTCGGTCGTCGCGAGGCCCGCGGAACCCCCGCCTCGACCCGGACGACGCCGGGGGAACCGCCCGGCCCGACGCCCCACTGGGCGGAAGCGGTCCGGGAGTCCCAGGAGATCATGACGCGCCTCCAGTCGGAGACCGAATTCTCGTTCGTTCCGCTCATTCTCGGCGGGCTCGGCCTCTCCGCCACGCTCGTGGGAGTCCTCGTCCAGCTCTCGGGGTGGGACACGCGCTATCCCGTGTACTTCGTCGAGCTCCTCGCCCTCCCGGGGATGCTCCTCCTCGTCCCGCTCTACCTCGGAGCCCGGACCTGGTGGCGGACCCTCCAAACCCAGCTCTCGCGTCAGGTCTCGGAGCTCGGTCGACTGGAAGGCGAGTTCTTCGCGCGGTTCGCGGGGATCGATGCGCCCGCATGATGGACCGGCCGGACCTCTTCGTGATCGGGCGGCTGCTCGAAGGTCTCGGGTCCGGGCCGCTGCGCCGCACGCAGCTCCAGCAACGGGCCGGACTCAACTACACCGTCTTTCTGCGGTACCTCGACTACCTCGTGTACCTGAAGCTCGTCGCGGTTCGGCCGGACGACGAGGGCCGCCTCGAGCTCACGCCCCGAGGGGCCGAGGCGTACCGGTTTCTGTCGGACGGTCTCGCCCGGATCTTTCAATTCGACGGCTATCCGCGCACGCCGTAGGGCCGAGGTCGGGCCCCGGGCTCCGAGGGGTAAGGATGCGGGCACCGGGATTTGAACCCGGGTTATAGGCTTGGCAAGCCTATGTGATAACCAGACTACACTATGCCCGCACGGCGCCCGACGAGGTGACCTCCGCCTCCGGGACGGTCGCGCGGCGCGGCGGGCCCGGAGGCGCGGGTGACCCCGAGTCCCGTGCGCTCCATAAAGCCACCGCCGCCGCCGCGCGCTCCCGGGCGGCGGCTGCGCCGGGTTATTACCGCCGCCGCACCGTGGCGGCGCGTCCGCGGAGGGACGATGGTCGACTCGTGGCGGGAGGGGGAGCTCGGCGCACTGAAGCGTCCCGGGGCCCCGGCGCGGCTCGTCCGCGTGATCGTCGGCCCGCAGCGGATCGGGGACGAGGGCGTGCTCGACCTCACGGCCCAGGTCGGGGCCGCTCCCGGCGGCGAGGTCGTCTGGTCCGGCACCCGCTACCGGCTGGTGCGCCCGTCGCTCGCCGACCGCCTCGCGTCGGTGCGCCGCGGGGCGCAGATCGTGACCGCCAAGGACGCCGCGGAGCTCGTGTTCCTCGCCGGCATCGGGCCGGGCGACCGGGTCGCCGAAGCGGGCGCCGGGAGCGGCGCGCTCACGATCGCCCTCGCCCATGCGGTGGGACCGGGCGGTCGCGTCCTCTCGTTCGACCGCCGCGCGGACTTCCTGGACGTCGCCCGGCAGAACGTCGAGCGCGCCGGGTTCGCGGAGCGGGTGACGTTCCGTGAGGGCGATGTCGCGACGGAGCTGCTCGGGGACGGCGACCTCGACGCGGTGGTCCTCGATCTCCCGCAGCCGTGGGACGTCGTCCCGGCGGCCCATCGCGCGCTCCGGCCCGGCGGTCACCTCGCCACCTACACGCCGACGTACAACCAGCTCGAGCGGACGGTCCGGGCCCTGCGCGACGCCCGGTTCGACGACGTCCGGGCGCTCGAGGTGCTCGAGCGCGGACTGCACGTCGCCGACGGCGGCACGCGACCGGAGTTCGAGATGCTGGGGCACACCGGCTTCCTCGCCGTGGGCCGGAAGGTCGACTGAACGTGGTCGATACCTCGCTGTCGCTGGGCGCGCTCGTCGGCGTCGTGCTCTCGGCCGGGTTCGTCTATCTCGAGGTCGGCCGGTTCGCGACGCCGCAGGTGCCGGTCTCGCTGTTCGACGAGCGCCGCGAGCTGTTCGCCTACACGGCCGGCCTGTTCGTCGGGGTGCCGCTCGCGGTCGTCTTCGTCCTGTTCGTGGACGCCATGGGCAACGGCGCGCTGCCCGGAGGCCTCCTGTTCCTCGGCCTGCTCGTGGTCGGCACGGAGGTCGCCCAGTGGGCGCTGCTGCGCACCCGCTACTGGGGCCGGGATGCGAGCGGACCGTTCTACGCCCTCGGCTATCGGGCGTCGATCGGCGGCATCCTCGCCCTCGCCCTGGTCGCGCAGTACTTCGGCGGCCCGGGCCCGGTGACGGCCGCCGGGGTCGCGCTCGTCCTGCTCGAGTCCGTGGCGGTGATCGGGCTCGAGGTCGCGGGGGCGCTGCTCTCGGTCCGCACCCCGCCGTCGGACGACCGCCGGCGCGGGGGCCCGGTCTCGGGCGGCCTGTTCGAGCTCGCCGGCTTCTTCCTGATCGGCCTCGGGGGGCTCGCCGGCACGGCCGGCGCGTTCCTCGGGGCGGCGGTCGCGCTCCTCGGAGGCGGGCTCGTCTACCAGCGGCTGCGTTCGACCCTCGCGGCGATCGCGCCGCCGGGAGGTCGGGGCCCGCCGATCCCGAGCGGCCCCCCGGCGCCGTTCGGTCGGACGGGGGGCCGTCCTCCCGGCGCCGAATAGGCTCTTAAGCGGAGCCGCCTCCCGCGGGCCGCATGGCCGCCGGCCCGTCGAAGCCCGCCCTCTCGAGCCGCCTCCACCACCTCCTCAAGACGTACCGGGCCCTGGTCTACGGCGGCATCCTGTTCGTCGGCGTGCTCCTGTCGGTCCTCGCGCTCGGATTCTTCACCCCGCTCGCGAGCAGCTGGCCGTTCTCGGCGATCAACCCCGTCACGAACACGCCGGGCGCGAACTACAACCTCGTCTTCATCGTGCTCGGGCCGATCGTCGCGATCGTGGGCGCCTGGCTGTACGGCTCCTACCTCACCGCGCGCCGGAAGTTCGAGCACCTGATGGTGACGAAGAGCAAGGCGGAGTTCCTCCGCAACATCCCCGAGATCGAGGAGCTGCTCTGGGACCTCACGCCGATCGACGAGTCCCGGTACGAGGCGAAGAAGTCGGAGCTGAAGCTCCGGCGGTGAGCCGGGCGCGGCCGCGCCGCGCCCCCGTTAAGTAGCGGGCTCCGGTGGTCCGCGCGTGGCGAGCGCAGGGACCGGCGAATCGATCGCAGGGTTCCGGTTCCGGCGGCTCGAGAAGCCCGAGGAGTTCCGTCAGATCGAGGAGGTCGTCCGGGCGACGTGGGGACCGGAGGCGGCGCCCGGCGTCTCGCCGATGCTGGGCCGGATCCTGCAGGACAACGGAGGGCTCGTCCTCGGCGCGTTCGCCGACATCTATCTCGCCGGGTTCTCGGCCGGGCTGCTCGGATGGGACGGCTCGACGCTCTACCTCACCTCGTTCCTCACGGCGGTGCGCCCCGAGTACCAGAACCACCGGCTCGGCTTCCGGCTCAAGGCCTACCAGCGCGAGGAGGTCCTTCGGTGGGGGCTCTCCGAGATCCGGTGGGTCTTCGATCCCCTCCAGAGCCGCAACGCCGGACTGATGGTCCGGCGGCTCGGCGGGCGTCCCGATCGGTACCATCCCCACTACTTCGGCCAGCTGCCGGACGCGATCGATCGGGGCCAGGAGACCGATCGGGTCCGCCTCGTCTGGTCGTTGCAGGCCCCGCACGTCGAGGAGCGGATGGGCGGCGCGCTGCCGAGCGCCGAGCAGGACCGCGCCCGCTTCGCCGCGTCGAGCGCGATCGTGGAGACCGAGATCGGGGAGAGCGGCCTGCGGCGCCCGACGGCGGTCGCGGAACCGTCCGGCCCGTCGGCCCACCTCGAGATCCCGTTCGATCTCGCGCTCCTCCGGGAGCACGAGGCCGGTCAGGTCTACCGCTGGCGCCACGCGGTGCGCGACGCGTTCCGGGCCGCCCAGGACCTCGGGTACGTGATCGACGACTTCGCCGTCCTCAGCACGGAGGACGGTCGGCGGAGCTTCTACTTCCTGCGCCCCGCGCCGCCCGCGTCGGGCGCCGGGCCCCCGTAGCGCCGCGCGGAAGGGTATAATGCGTCCCGACCGCTCGCCGGGGGGAGCATGGCGCCGCCGTCCCGGTCGGGGTCCCGCTCGCCGGTGGTGCTGGTCGTCGTCGGGGTAGCCCTCGCCGTCGGGGCGGCGGCGGTGGCGCTGGGCAGCCCCGCCACGCCGACCGGCGGCCGGACCTGGGCGTTCGATCTGTCGCCGGGCGCCGTCGCCGCGGTGCTGCTCCTGCTCGTGGCCGCGGGGCTCGGGATCGCCCTCTACCAGCGGGCGACCGACGGGGGCCTCGGGATCGTGGGGCGGTTCGTCGTGTACGCGCTCGTCTTCCTGCTCCTGGTCGTGCTCTGCGTCGTCGTCGGTCGTACGCTGGTCGGGCCCGCGCACGTCGCGACCGCGACGAAGGCCGCGCCCGACAACGGGACGTCCGGCGCGCCGAACGCGACGCGGAACCTCACCCACAACATCACCGGGACCGCGCCGCCGGTCGAGGGGTTCGTCTGGCCGGCCTGGGCGCTCTTTGCGGCCGTCGGACTCGTGCTCATCGTCGGCGCGGCCGTGGCGCTCGTCCCGCTGCGAGGCCTCTTCGGGCGGGACGGAAAGTCCGTCGGGGTCGTTCCCGGGGCGGCGGCCGCGGCCCGCGACGACCTCGCGCGGGCCACGGCGGCGCTCGACGCCGGAGCCGATCCGCGCGCCGTGATCCTGGCGCTGTACGCCGCGCTGCTGGCGCACCTCACCCCGATGGTCGGCGACCTCGATCCGAGCACCCCGGAGGAGATCCGGTCCCTTCACCTCGTCCGCCTCGGCATTCGGCCGGCCGCGGCGCTCGCGCTGACGCGGCTGTTCGAGGAGGCGCGCTACTCGTCCCACCCGATCGACGCCGCCACGGCGACCCGGGCCCGCGTGATCCTGGGCGCGGCGCAGGCCGACCTGGTGCGACCGGCCCGCGCGGCATGAACGCACCGTTCGGCTGGGCCGCACCGGCGCTCGCCATCGGGGCGGCCGGGGTCGCGCTGGCGACCACCACCGACCTCGCCGTCGCGGTCCCGGCGGCCGCGGTGGCCGCCGCCGCCGGGGCGTTGGCCGTGGCCGACACGGTCGCCCGGGGGCTCGGTCGCGCGGCGTCCCGCCCGGCCGCTCCGTTCCATCGCCCGGGCGTCGTGCGGGAGGCGTTCGAGAGCGGGCGGTACGGACGCGAGACGCTGGTCGCGATGCTCGACCGGGCCGAACGGACCGGCCCGAACCCGGGCCTGCCGACCCGGTCCCTCGAGGAGATCCGGCGGCTCACCGCGCTCCCGCTGCCGGAGTTCCGCCGGTACCTCGCCGCCCGCCTGACCGCGCTCGAGGCGGCGGAGTGAGCGCCTCCCCCGTCCGGCCGCTCCAGTGGCGGCGGCGCACGCTCGGCCTCCTCGGCGTCGCCGGGGGCCTCCTGGCCCTGGGGGTCGCGTTCCGCAGCCCGGTCGCGCTGTACGTCGCCCTGCCGCTGCTCCTCGCCCCGCTCGCCGCCGTCCTCGGGGCGCCGCGGGGATCGGCCGGAGCCTCCCTGACGTGGGGGGAGTCCGGGAGCGCCGACGTGGTGACCGTCGACGGCACGGTGACCCCGGATCCCGGGATCTCCGCGGCCGACCTCGTCCTCGAGCTGCCCCGTCCCGCCGGGCTCACCGAGCGGGCGCCCGACGTCACGGAGGTCGAGGAGGGGGAGATCCGATTCCACCGGAGCTGGGCGGCCCGGGCCCCGATCATCGCCCCGGTCGAGGCGCCGCACCTACGGTGGCAGGACCCGGCGGGGCTCGTCGAGCGGGAGCTCCCGGTCGTCGGGGACCCGCTGGTGGTGCTCCGGTATCCGCCCGAGCTCACCCGGCTTCGATCGATCCGCCTCGACCGCACCACCGTGCTCCCGGGCGAGACGCGCTCGCGCCGGCTCGGAGCGGCCGGGGAGTTCTTCGGGATCCGGACCGCGACGCCCGGGGATCCGATGCGCCGGATCAACTGGCGCGCGTCGGCCCGGTCGGGCCGCTGGCTCGCGAACGACTTCGCGCTCGAGCGCACCGGCGACCTCCTGCTGCTCCTGGACGCCCGCCCCTCGGCGCTCGGGCGGGGCCTCGACGAGGAGCTGTTCGCCGTGGCGCGCGCCGCCGCGGCCGGGATCGCGGACTCCCTGCTCGCCGCGAAGGCCCGGGTCGGTCTCGGCCTCTACGGGGAGTTCCTCGAGGTCGTGCCCCTCGCGACCGGCCGGACGCAGCGCGCCCGGGTTCGGGCCGCCCTCACCCGGGCCCGCATCTCGGCCGAGGCCGGCCCCACCGAGCGGTGCGTCCTCGCGCTCCGGCGGGGGTTCCCGCCGGGCGTGACGACGTTCCTGATCTCCCCGCTCGCCGACGAGGCGGAGCTCGAGCTGGTGCCCTACCTCCGCCGGCGGGGCTATCCGACCGTCGTGCTGAGCCCCTCGCCGGTGCCGTGGCTCACGTCGGGCCCGAGGCTGGCGCCCGAGGACGAGCGGCTCGTGGGCCGGATCGTCGCGCTCCTCCGCCGCCGGGACCTCGAGCGCGCCTGGCGCGACGCGCCGGCGCTCGATTGGGAGGACTTCCGCTCCCTCGGCGGGTTCGTGGAGTTCCTGCGGCGCCCGGCGCCGCGGAGGTTCGGATGAGGCCGGCGGCGCGGGTCGGTCCCGCCGGGCTCCTGCTGACGCTGGCCGCCGGAGCGGGATTGGCCCTCGCGAGCCGATGGCCGAGCGGGTGGGTCCTCGCGGCCGTGGTCGCGGGCGTCGGTGCGACGACCGCGCTCCGCCTCGTCCGGAGCGCCGGGCTGCGGCCGTACGCGATCGCGCCGGCGACGCTGGGGATCGCGATCGCCGCGCTCGCCGCGGTGCCGACCTCGGCGACGGAGCTCGTCGGCGGCCTCGGCGGTGTCGCGCTGCTGCTCTGGCTCGCGGACGACCCCGATCGCGGACCCAGCGGGGCGCGGCGGGGGGCGAGCGAGCTCCTGGTGCCGGCGCTGGGGCTCGGGATCGCCTGGGCGGCGGCGGCGTTGCTGCCGGGCGGAGCGCTGCCGTTCGGCGTCGGGGCCGGGCTCCTCGTCGCCGCCCTGATCGCGCTCGCGGCCGTCCTCGGCGCCCTCGAGTGGCTGGGTCGGGGGGCGGCGGAGACGTCTTAGGGAGGGGACCGGTCGCGCTCCCGGCGCGGCACTCGCCGTGCCCGGGTACCGACGAAGGGTCCCTCTCGACTCTACGCGGACGGGTCGTCCGCCGAGGATGACGTGAGGACAACCCCGGTGTCCGACACCCCCGGCCGGGGTCAGACCGCCGAGAGGGCGATCGCCTGCGGTGACGCGGATCGTTACGGCCGGGGCACACGGAGGGGCGGCGCGGACCCCCTTATATCGGCCGGGCCCTCGGAGGGCGGGGGGCCGATGGAACCGGCGGCGGCGCAGGCGCTGGCGGAGAAGATCCGGGGCTCGGTCCGGACCGCGGTCGTGGGCCGCGACCTCGCGCTCGAGCTGATCCTCACCGGCGTCGTCGCCGACGGCCACCTCCTGCTCGAGGACGTGCCCGGGCTCGGCAAGACGCTGATCGCGAAGTCGTTCGCCGCGGCGCTCGGCCTCGACTTCCAGCGGATCCAGTTCACCGCCGACCTGCTGCCCCACGATATCACCGGGGGCGAAGTGCTCGAGCCGGCGCGGGGGTCGTTCGCCTTCCGTCCCGGTCCGCTGTTCGCGAACGTGCTGCTCGCGGACGAGATCAACCGGGCGCCGCCGAAGGTGCAGTCCGCGCTCCTCGAGGCGATGCAGGAGTACCAGGTGACGAGCGACCGGTCCACGTACCCGCTGCCCCGGCCGTTCCTCGTCCTCGCCACGGAGAACCCGCTCGAGCTCGAGGGGACGTACCCGCTCCCGGAGGCCCAGGTCGACCGGTTCCTGATGCGGCTCAAGATCGGCTACCCGACCCCCGAGGAGGAGGCGGCGATCCTCGCCCGGCGCCGGGCCCGTCGGACGGAGTCCGTGACGGCCCCGACGGTCACGAACCCCGACGAGGTCCGCGCGCTGCAGGCGGCCGTCGAGGACGTCGAGCTCGAGCCGTCGATCGCCGGCTACGTCGTGGAGCTGGTCCGGGCGACCCGGGACGACCCCCGGGCGGAGGTCGGCGCCTCGCCCCGCGGCTCGTTGGCCGTGCAGAAGGTCGCGCGGGCCCGCGCCCTGCTCGCCGGGCGCGACTTCGTGCTGCCCGACGACGTGAAGGCGATCGCCGAGCCGGCGCTCGCGCACCGGATCGTGGTGAAGCCGGAGCCGTGGATCCGCGGCGTGCGCGGGGACGCGATCGTGCGGGCCGCGCTCGAACGGACCCCGGTGCCGAAGGTCGGCTGAGCCCCGCGTCGGCGGCAAAGGATATTCTCCCGCGCGGAGGTCGGGCGCCCGATGGCCGAACCTCCGCTCGTCGTGGTCGCCGATCCGATCGATGCCGGCGCGCTCGCCGAGCTCGTGCGGGGCCCGTGCCGGGTCGTCGACGCGAGCGGCGAGCCGTCCCGGCTGCCGTCGGAGCTCGCCGGGGCCTGGGGCCTGATCGTCCGCAGCCGCACGAAGGTGACCGCCGACCTCCTGACGAAGGCCCCGCAGCTCACCCTCATCGCGCGGGCCGGCGTCGGGACCGACAACATCGACCTGGCCGCCGCCTCCGCGCGCGGGATCCGCGTCGTGAACGCCCCGGCGGCGGCGACCGAGAGCGTGGCGGAGCTGACGGTCGCCTTCGCCCTCCTGTTGTTCCGGGGCCTCGGCCCGGTCCTCGCGGCGACGCGGGCCGGCCGGTGGGAGCGCGCCGGACACGGCCGGGAGCTCGCCGGGAAGACGGTCGGGCTCGTCGGCTACGGGCGGATCGCCCGGGAGGTCGCCCGGCAGCTCCGCGCCTTCCGGGCCGTCCCCGTCGCCTTCGACCCGTTCGTGACGCGCACGGACGACGGCACCGAGCTCGTCGACTTCGGGACGCTCCTCGCGCGGTCGGACCTCGTCAGCCTCCACGCCGCCCTGACGCCCGAGAACCACCACCTCCTGAACGCCGACGCCTTCGCCCGCCTGCGGCGGGGCGCCTTCCTCGTGAACGTGGCCCGCGGGGCGCTCGTCGACGAGAGCGCGCTGCTCGCCGCCCTCGAGTCGGGCCAGGTGGGCGGGGCGGCGCTCGACGTCTTCGAGTCCGAGCCGCCGGTCCATCGGGCGCTCCTCGAGCACCCCCGCGTCCTCGCGACGTCGCACATCGGGGCGGCGACCGTGGAGGGGCAGGCGCGCGCCGGGGCCGACACCGTCCGCGAGGTCCTTCGCGCGCTCCGCGGGGAGGCGCTCACCGCCGCGGTCGCCCTGCCCGGAGGGGCCCGATGACGGTCGACCCCGAGACGGCGACGTTCCTGATCGCCGGACCGGTCCGGATCCACCCGCGCGTCCTCCGCGCGATGTCGACCCCGAGCCTCAACCACCGCGGCGACTTCTTCCACGGGGTCGTCGGCGAGATCCGCGAGCTCCTGCCCGTCCTGTTCGGGGCCCGGGGCCACCAGGTCGTCCTCACCGGGAGCGGCAGTGCGGGGCTCGAGGCGGTCTACTCCTCGCTGGTCCCGAAGACCGGGCGCACGCTCGTGCTCACCAACGGGAACTTCGGCGAGCGGACCGACGAGATCGTCCGGCGCTACGCCCCCGCGGTCACCACGCTCGCGGCGCCGTGGGGCGCGCCGATGCCGCTCGACGCCGCCCGCGCGGAGCTCGCGCAGGGCGGGGTCGGCGCGGTGTGCGTCGTCCACAACGAGACGAGCGTCGGGCTCGCGAACGACCTCGCCGCGCTCGCCCCGGCGGTCCGCGACGCGGGGGCGCTGTTCCTCGTCGACGGGATCAGCGCCGTGGCGGGGATCCCGATCGAGATCGAGGCGTGGGGGATCGACGCGCTCGTCGCCGGCAGCCAGAAGGGGCTCGCCGCCCCGGCGGGCCTCGCGATGGTCCACCTCTCCGATCGGGCCCGGGCCGCGCTGCATCCCGGCACGTTCTACCTCGACCTCGCGGCCCACCTGAAGTCCCTCGAGAAGAACGACACGCCGTGGACCCCGGCGGTGCCGTTGTTCCTCGCCCTGCGCGAGGCGCTGCTCCTCCTGCGCGACGAGACCCTCGCCGCCCGGCTCGCCCGCACCCACCGGCTCGCGGAGGCGACCCGGGCCGCCGTCGACGCGCTCGGCCTCGAGCTGTTCCCGGACCGGCGGTACGCGTCCGACACGGTCACGGCCGTGCGCAATCCGCCCGGGCTCGGCGACCCCGAGCTCCGCAAGGCGCTCGAGCGGCAGTACAACGTGCTCCTCCAGGGCGGCCAGGGCGCGCTGACGGGGAAGATCTTCCGGATCGGCCACATGGGGATCGCGGACTGGCCGGACCTCCTCGTCACCTTCGCCGCGCTCGAGCGGGTGCTCGCGAAGGCGCGCGGCGCGGCGGCGACCGGCGCGGCGCTCCGGGCGATCCTCGAGCGGATGCCGTAGGCTACAGATCGACGATCACGCGGGCGCGGCCCCGCTCCGGATCGAACACGAGGCCGTGGAGCGTGATCGCCTTCACGTCGGTGCGGACCGGATGGCGCGCGGGGTCGAACCGCTCGCCGACCACGCGGGCGACGAGCGCGGTCGGCGGCGTCCCGATCGGGTGCGCCCGGATCTCCCGGGCGAGGAACCCCTCGAGGTCGTGCAGGAGCACGAGCTCCGTGAGGAACGCGACGACGAGGCCGGGCGCGTCGGCCGCGGCGGCGCTCACCGCCCGCTCGTCGGTCGGGCGGACGGTGCGGCGGTCCGTCAGGAGCGCGGTGAGCCCGAGCCCGAGCGCCTCGAACAGCGCCGCCGCGTTCGGCCCCGACGCCCAGAGGCCGACGTCGGCCGTCGTCGGGAAGCTCCCCCACCGGCGCGCGGGGCGGCCGCGCCCCCTCCGTTCGGTCGTGGCGGCGCCGAGGACGGTGAGGCGTTTAAGCAGGGGGCTCCTGCCGACCCTCTACCGTCATGCGCGCCTCCCTCGTCATCCCGACCCTCAACGAGGCCGAGTCGATCGGCGCCGTCCTGCGCGCCTTCCGGGCCGCGGCCGAGGCGGCGAACCGGACCGAGCTCGCCTCGGACCCGATCGACTGGGAGATCCTGGTGGTCGACGGCGCCTCCACGGACGGCACCGGGGCGATCGCCGAGCGCGCCGGGGCGCGCGTGCTCGTCGAGCGGCGGCGCGGCTACGGCCGGGCGTACCGCACGGGGTTCGCCGCGGCGACCGGCGACGTGGTCGCGACGTCGGACGGCGACGGCACGTACCCGGTCGAGACGATCCCCGCCCTCGCGGCGCGGGTCCGGGCCGAACGGATCGACCTCCTCACCGGGAACCGGATGGCGTACCTCGACCGTCGGTCGATGACGACGGAGCACCGGATCGGGAACCGTCTCCTCAACCTCCTGCTCGGGATCCTGTACCACCGCTTCCTCGCGGCGCTCCCGGGCGGCGCGCTCGCCGACAGCCAGAGCGGCTTCTGGGTGTTCCCGCGCGCGACGCTCGCCCGGCTCCGCCTCACGCAGGACGGGATGGCGTTCAGCGAGGAGCTCAAGATCGAGGCGATGGTCCGCGGGCTCACGGTCGTCGAGGTCCCGATCCGGTACGGCGAGCGGTGGGGGACGCCGAAGCTGTCGAGCTGGCGCGACGGGATCGGCAACCTGCTCTACCTCGTGCGGAAGCGCTTCGACGTCGCCCGCGAGCCGCGCGCGGCGGCGTGAGCCCTACTGGGTCTTCCCCGACCGCTCGCGCGACTTGACGCGCAGTCCGCGGTAGTGGCACCGGCGGCACTGGACCGCCTTCGGCGGGTTCCGGGCCGAGCAGTTCATGCAGATCTTCTTGTTGAGCAGGCGCTCGACCGCCTCGGGGAACGGCATGGGAGGGCGGGGGACCCGACCGGTCGTATAAAGCGTGCGGGGGCCGGCCGAAGGCGCTTTTCCCGCGCCGACTTCCCCCTCCCGTGATCTCGGACGCCGACGGGGAGCTCGCGGTGCGTCTCGCCCGGCGGGCCGTGGAGCGGGCCGTCGAGGGGCGGGCGGACGAGGCGCCCCCCGCGCCCCCGGCGCGGTTCCGCGATCCGAGCGGCGTGTTCGTGACGCTGAAGCGGTTCCCCGACGGCGGGCTCCGGGGATGCATCGGGCTGCCGCTGCCGACGCATCCGCTCGGGACGGCGCTCCGCGAGGCGGCGGCCGCGGCCGCGACCGAGGACCCCCGGTTCCCCGCCGTGCTCCCCGAGGAGATCCCCCGGCTCACGGTGGAGGTGTCGGTGCTGACCCCGCCCGAGGTCCTGGCGGCGCCGGACCCGGCGGCCCGGCCCGGCCTCGTGGAGGTCGGGCGGGACGGGCTCATCGTGAGCGGGCACCGGACCAGCGGGCTGCTGCTCCCCCAGGTCGCGACCGAGCTCGGCTGGACCGCCGAGGAGTTCCTCGACGGCACGTGCGAGAAGGCGGGGTTGCCCGCCGGCGCCTGGCGGGACCCGCGGGTGCGCGTGAGCCGGTTCCGCGCCGAGGTGTTCCGCGAGACGTCGCCCGGCGGGCCGGTGGAACGCGAACGGCTCACGCCGCCCGGGCGAGCCGGGCCGAGAAGCTGACGCCGTCGAGCGCCCAGGCGCGCACGTCGGGACCGGGAGCGAGCGCGCCGTCGACGAGCTCGAACGATTCGGCGAGCAGGTCGCGGGCGAGCGTCGCGCGACGCGCGTCCAGGGCGCGGTAGAGGGCCCCTTCCGCCGCGAGCTCCACGCGGACGCGGTCGGTGAGCCTCAGCCCGAGCTCCTTGCGCGTCTGCTGGAGCCGCCGCGCGACCTCGCGGACCCAGCCCTCCTCGCGCAGCGCGGCCGTCGGCCGGCGGGGGAGGGCGGCGACCGGCCGCCCCTCTTCGTCCCGCACGGCCCAGGCGCCCTCCTCGAACTCGGGGCGCCGGTCGGGCGCGGTCCAGCGGACCGATTTCACGTTGAGCTCGTCGGCGAGCAGGGCGAGCCCCTCCGCCCCGAGCGCGGCGAGCGCCTCCGGGGCCGCGCCGAAGACGACGAACTCCTCGAGCGGGATCCGCGACTTGACCCCGGCCCGCTGGCGGAGCTCGCGTCCGACCTCGACGAGCCGGCGCAGCTCGTCCATCCCGGCCTCCAGGGCCGGGTCCCGCGGCGCGAGCGGGGTCGGCCAGGCGGTGAGGTGCACGGACTCCGCGCCCGACCGGAACGCCCGCTCGCCGACCTCCTGGTGGATCCACTCGGCCGTGAACGGGAGCAGCGGGGCGGCGAGCCGGGCGAGTCCGAGGAGCGCGGAGGCGAGGGTGGCGTGGGCGACCGCTCGGTCCTCGGCGGCGGCGTCGAGCCAGAACCGGGGACGGGCGCGCCGCACGTACCAGGTCGAGAGGTCGTCGACGAGGTCCCGGACCGCGAGCGCCCCGGCGCGAGGGTCGGCCCCCTCGAGCGACCCTTCGACCGCCGCCCGCGTCGCCTCGAGCCGGGAGAGGATCCACCGGTCGAGCAGGGTCGGGCGCTCCGGCGCCCCGGCGGGCGGGGGAAGGCGGTCGGCGCGGGCGTTCCCGGTGTGGAACGCCACGACGTTCCGCAACGTGCCCAGCGTGCGGGCGGCGCTCTTCTCGACCGCGGTCTCGCCGATCCGCATCGGCTCGGTGAAGTCGACGATCAGGAACGCCCAGCGGGCCGCGTCGCCGCCGACCCGGGCGAGCAGCGCGAGCGGCTCGAGCGCGTTCCCCTTCGACTTCGACATCTTGCGGCCCTCGGCATCGAGGACGAGCCCGTTCGTGAGGCACGTGGCGTACGCCGGGCGGTCGAACAGCGCGGTCGCGATCACGAGCATCGAGTAGAACCAGCCGCGCGTCTGGTCGAGCCCCTCCGCGACGAACTGCAGCGGGGCCGCCGGGTCGAACGGCCCCGGGGCGAACGGGTAGTGGAACTGCGCGAACGGCGCGGCGCCGCTGTCGTACCACGCGTCGATCGTGTACGGCTCCCGGCGGCCGGGGGCGCCGCAGGTGGCGCAGGCGACCGTCCGCCGGTCGACCTCCACCCGGTGCGGATCGAACCCGTCGGGGAGGGGGGACCCCGACCGCTCGGCGAGCTCGGCGAAGCTGCCGATGCACGTGAAGTGCCCGGCGGCGCACTGCCAGACCGGCAGCGGCGTGCCCCAGTACCGGCTCCGGGAGAGCGCCCAGTCCTTCGCCTCGGTGAGGAAGTTCCCGAACCGGCCGTCCCGGAGGTACTCGGGGATCCACGTCACGGTCGCGTTGTTCCGCACGAGGGCCTCCGTGAACCGCGACGTCCGGACGAACCACGAGTCGATCGCGCGGTACAGGAGCGCGTGGTCGCACCGCCAGCAGAACGGGTAGGTGTGCCGGATCTGCGCCTCGGAGAAGAGCCGCCCCCGCGCCCGCAGGTCCGCGGTGAGGATCGGGTCCGCGGCCTTGAACCCCTTGCCGCGCACGATCGGCAGCGCGTCGTCGAAGACCCCGCGGCTGTCGAGGGGATCGTAGACGCCGACCCCCTCGCGGGCCCCGACCCGCTGGTCGTCCGGCCCGAAGCTCGGCGCCACGTGCACGAACCCGGTCCCCTCCGCCGCCGTGACGAAGTCGTCGAGCACCACCCGGTAGCGGCCGGCCCCGGGCCCGGGGGTCGGGAACGGCGGCTCGTAGGACGCTCCCGCGAGCGCCGCGCCCGCGACCCGCTCGACGACGTCCGCGCCGGACGGAAAGTACCGGCCGAGGGCGTCGGACGCGAGCACGAGCTCCTCGTCGCCGGCCCGCACGACCGTGTACTCGAGGTCGGCGCGGGCGGCGACCAGGAGGTTCGCCGGCAGCGTCCACGGCGTGGTCGTCCAGACGAGGAGGGACCGGCGCGGTCCGCTCCGCCCTTCGAGGGGGAACCGCACGGTGATCGACGGGTCCGCCACCTCCCGGTACCCCTGGGCGACCTCGTGCGAGGAGAGCGGCGTCTCGCAGCGAGGGCAGTAGGGGAGCACGTAGTGGCCCTTCTCCAGCAGGCGTCGGTCGAACAGCGTCTTCAGCGACCACCAGACGCTCTCGATGTACGACGCGTCCATGGTGCGGTACGCGCCGGCGTAGTCGAGCCAGTAGCCGACCTCGCGGCTCATCCGCTGCCAGACGTCGGCGACCTGCATCGTCGAGCGCCGGCACTCCTCGCAGAACCGCTCGACGCCGTACGCCTCGATCTCGCGCTTCGACTTGAGCCCGAGCCGCTTCTCGATCTCGAGCTCCACCGGGAGCCCGTGGCAGTCCCACCCGGCCATCGGGCTCACGATGCGCGCCCCGCGCATCCGTCGGTACCGCAGCTCGGCGTCCTTGAGGACCCGTCCGACGAGGTGCCCGAGATGCGGGGCGCCGTTCGCGGTCGGCGGCCCCTCGGTGAAGCGGAAGACCGGTCCGTCGGCCCCGCTCGCGAGCGCCCGGCCCGGGACGTCCTCGACGTCCCAGTACCGGAGGACGCGGGCCTGGACCTCCACGGCGGACGGGGCCGCCGCCGTCTCGACTTCGGAGGCCGCCATCGGGTCGCGACGGCCGCGCAGAGGATAAAAGCGCCCGGCCGGGCGGGGTCCCCCTACCGCCGGAGACCGTGGGGCGGGGGGGTTTCGGAGCGCGGGCCGACCCACGCCGTCGGGTGCCGCTTCACGATCGTCCCCTCGACGGTCGTCACGTGGGTCCCGCGGCCGAGCGTAAGGCGACCCGAGCGCACGAAGCCGACGTCGACGCCCTCGAGCTCGACCTCGTCGGCCTCGACCCGCTCGACCTCCACCGCCGCGTGGCGCAGGAGGACCTTCTCCACGAGGTTCGGGAGCTTGCCCCGGAGCACCGCGACATGGGCCCGGACGGTCCCGAGGCGGGACGGGCCCGGGAGCGTGAGCGCGACGCGCCACGCCTCGATCGTGTTCGGCACGTCGACCGCGCCCTCGAAGTCGATCGCTCCGGCGAGCAGGGTCGGCGCCTCGAGGCTGCCCCGCCCCGAGAGCCGCCGGTCCGCCTGGATCCCGGCCTCGCCGTGGGTCGTTCCGTCGAGCGTCACGTCCCCGCCGCGGACCGGCGCGTACGCGTGGAAACTGCCCCGGACCGCGAGCGACCCCGAGACCCGGACCTCGCCCACGACCTCGAGGGCCCCGCGGGCGCGGACCTCGTCCGCGGTCAGGCGGCCGCCGATCGTCACGGCCCCGCGGGTCGTCACCGTGCCGACGTCGACCTCCCCGACGACCCGGGCGTTGCCCACGGAGCGCCAGGCCTGCGCGCGCACGGCGTCGTGGCGCGCCACGCCGCGGTCGAGGACCGTGCCGGTGCGGGGCGCCGACGGCGCGATCGCGACCCCGACCCCCGGGGTCGGTCCGCCCGCGGGCGTCGGCGCGGTCCCCGCCGGGGAACTCACCGGGCGCCCCCCGCATCCGGCAGGTTCAGCCGACGGTGTTCTGCCATCGTGCAGGCATCCTCGACCACGTGCACGCCCCGGGCCCGGGCCGCGGCGGCCGCCGCGGCGTGGCGCACTCCGAGCTGCATCCACACGGTCGGCACCCCGCGCGCCAGGGCGGCGTCGACCACCGGGGGGACGAACTCGCTCCGGCGGAAGATGTCGACGAGATCGATCGCGACCTCGCGAGGAACGTGGGCGAGGTCCGGGTACGCGCGCTCCCCCAGCACCGAGGGGATCTCCGGGTTCACGGGGACGATCCGATAGCCGTGCTGCTGCAGATAGGCGGCGACCCGGTAGGAGTCCCGCTCGGGGCGGTCGGAGAGCCCCACGACGGCGATCGTGCGCGCGGAAGTGAGGAGCGCGGCGAGCTCCGCGTCGGAGGGCATCGGGCCGCGCGAGGAGCGGCCCTTACATGATGGTGACGGCGGCGGGCCCGCGAGCGGAGGCTATTCAACGTCCGCCGCCCTCGCCCGCCGATGTACCTCGATTACGCCGGGCTCCGGGTCACGCGCCTCGCGCCGGCGATCCGGTTCTTCGAGCGGGGCCTCGGCCTCGTGGTCCGCTCCCGCGGGACGATGGGCCACGGCGGCAAGTGGGTCCTGCTGGAGGACCCCCGATCCCACCAGCGCGTCGAGCTCAACTACTACCCGCCCCGCACGCGCTACTGGACGCCGTTCGTTCCCGGGGAAGGACTCGACCATCTCGGCGTACGCGTGGGGGACCTCGAGGCGGCCGGGCGGAAGCTCACGGCGGCCGGGGCGCGCCGGGTGAGCGAGATCCGGTCGCGGGGGGCGCCGGTCGTGGTCTACTACGAGGGGCCCGACCGGATCTGGATCGAGCTCATCCTCTCCCGGACCGAGTGAACCCGCGCGCGGATCGTCAGGGCGGCGGCGCCGGCGCGTCCGTGCGGCGAAGGTACAGCGCGAGCGCGAGGACGGCCCCGGCCAGGATCACGGCGTAATGGATCGCGTACCCGATCGCCCCGAGGGGCAGCGTGAGGTACGCGGAGGCGTCGTTCTCGCCGTGGAGGAGCGCCACCACCGCGAGATTGCCGCCCGAGTAGCGGTACGTCGCCGCGAAGGCGAACCCGGTGAGAAAGAGGCCGGGAAAGATGAGCGGGGACGCCGCCCCGTACGTGATCCCGTAGTACAGGTGGACGCCGGCGAACACCGCGCTCGTCCAGGCGGCGGGGCCGAGCCAGCCGCCCGGCTGGTCCCTCCAGTAGCCGAAGATCCAACCCCGGAAGATCGTCTCCTCGCAGGCGCCGACCAGGAAGGAGAGCGCGACGAACAGCCACGGGTCGCCCGCCGCCTCCTCGAGCGCCGGGTTCGTCCGCTGGAGGAGCGCCAGCGCGGACGGGTCGAGGAGCTGGTAGACGACCACGAGCCCGACCAGGAGGAGGAGCGCGGCGAGGGAGAGCGTGCCGTACCACGAGAGCCCCTCGGCGGTCGCCCGACCGAGGCGGCGGAACGCGTCGCGCAGCGGGGCTCCCCCGACGAGGAGCGCGAACGCGGCGATCGGCACGCCGTAGACGACCAGCAGGTCGCCGGGGAGGTTCCCGTACAGGAGGCGGGCCGCCGGCAGGAGCTCAGGGACGAAGTACTGGCTCAGGATCGCGACGACCGTGACGGCCACGCCGGTCCAGTACCGGGCCCGGGAGGCGGAGGCCGGCGCGCCCGCGCCGCCCCACGCCGGCGGGGGCCCGCCGGTGAACCCGGGGCTCATCGGGGGTCCGCGGGGGCCGGCCGGGCGGCGAGGGCGGCCCGCTCGGCCACCGTGAGGCACGCGACGAGGTCGTCGAGCGTCGCCCGGGCGCTGCCGGGCGCGGCGTCGTCGAGCTCGATCGCGAGCTCGCGGTCCCGCACCGCGAGGCGCACGTGGGGCGGATTGTCGGCGGCCACGGCGGCCGCGACCCGCGCGGCGTCGGCCGCGGTCGGATAGGTGCGGGCGAGCCGGACGCTCACGACGATCGGCTGCGTTTCTTCGCCGGCGGCGACGATGGTCCCTCTCCCTTCGGCGCCGCGCCGGGCCCGCGGTCGAGCGCGTGGGGCACGATCGGCGCGGTCGTGGTGCGTCGGGCGGTCTCCTGAGCGGCCCGCTCGCGCAGGTAGGTTACGATCGACGGCCAGACCGTGCCGTCGGTCCGGGCCTTGTTCTCGAAGTTGTGCTCCCCGAGGAACTTCTCGAACGCCGCCCGGCTCGCGGCGTCCCACCGCCCGGTGGGGCGGCCGAGGTAGAAGCCGAGCACGTTGAGGTCGTGCTGCAGCGCGACGGCCACCTCGCCCTGGATCGGGACGAGCGTCGCCGGGTCCTCGCGCTCGAGCATCGTGAGGTCGTACAGCTTCACGATCCGCTTCAGCTCCTCGATCGGGCTCGGATGGTCGTCGACGCGCACGTCGACCCAGCGGTCGTTCTTCTGCCCGTAGCCGCCGCCCTCCCGGACGATCAGGAGCGCCGCGGCCTGCATGCCCCGCCGGTCCCCGCCCTCCCGCTGGCCCGCCGCGAGGGCCGCCAAGAGGCGGTCGACGAGGTCGCCGGGGGTCGCCTCGTACGTCCGGGCCATCGCGCGGACGACCCCGGCGCCGAACAGGATGTTGCCCTGGCAGGCGAACCCGGGTCCGGTCGCGTGCCCCGCCCAGTCCATGCACTTCGCTCCGGTGAACGCCGCGCTGGCGCCCTGCCGGTCCACGACGCCGAGCTGCCGATGGTCCCGGTCCGGGTCCGCGGCGGTCAGCGCGTCGACGACGGCGCTCGCCGAGCGGCCCTGGCGGAGCATCGCGAGCCCGTCCGGGCCGTACCGGACGTTCGCGAGCGCCTGGGTCGCGACGGCCCCGGTGCCCGCTTCCGCCCACGGCACGACCGCACCGACCGCGACGAACCTCGACTGGACCGCGACGCCCCAGGTCTTCTGGTCCGGGTCGTGGGCCACGATCGAGAACGTGCCGAACCGGGGCGGCGCCATCCGGCGGCGCCGACGCCGGGCCGGCGCTTAACGGCCTCGGTCGGGCGACTCGGCAGGCGCCGGAGCGAGCCGGGCGTCCAGCTCCGCGAGCAGGCGATCGACGGCGCGGTCCGCCTCGGCGCGCCGGCCCGCGCGGAACGCGGCCTCGGCGGAGCGCAGCGCCGCGACCTCCCGGGCGACGTCCGCGCCCCGCGACCTCAGCACCGCGACGAGGCGCCCCGCGAGGCGGAGCCGGTTCGCGGTCCGGTCCTCCTCCGGGTCCGGGGTGGCGTCCGCCGGCCCGGCCGGGACGTAGTCGACGAGCCCGCGGGGCCACTGGGTGACCTCGCCCTCGCCGCGCGCGACGCGCCGACGGGGCGTCGCGGACCCGGTCACGCGGCGCCGGCCTCGGGCTCCGGCGCCGGGGGGGCGGGACGCCCGCGCGCCGCTTCCGGGCGAGGAACGCGCGCGCGCACGGTCTCCCAGGCCCGGTCGATCCGCTCGTAGAACGCGGCGCCGGGGCCCTCCGTGTCCAGGAGCGTGCGCGCCTCGGCCAGGACGGGCGCGAGCTCGGTCAACGGGACGCCGTGGGCGTCGGCCCACGCGATCGACCCCGTCGCGAGCTCGAGCTGCTCCTCGGCGTCCCGCCGGGCCCGGCGCGCGTCGCGCTCGGCCGGGGGGAGACCGTGCTCGGGGTTCCAGGCCGGCGGCATCGGGGCCGGGATCGGCACCCGGAGCAGCTTGAACGGGGCCGGGAGCGTCGGCCAGCGCGGTTCGGCGAACCGGACGGCCAGCAGGTCGAGCGCGCTCGTGGCGTTCGGGAAGTCCCCGGCGGCGAACGCCGCCTCCGCCTTGTCGAACGGCGCCAGGAGCTCCGGGTGCGGCGCCCCCTTCCAGAGGTCGAGCCGGAGCGCCACCCGCGACGGGGCGAGCCGCCGGAGCGCCGCCTGCTGCGGGGTCACCGGGACGGGCGGCGCCGCCGGGACGGTCGGGGCGGGGTCGGGGGGTCGGTTCGGTGCACCGGGCACGGTTCGCTTCCGGGATCGGAGTTCAGAGGAACGCCTCGAACTCCTTCGTGACCTCGGGGTACTTGTCGTGCACGGCCTTGAGGATGTTGTGGACGTTGAGCTTCTCGAGGCGGACGCCCTGGAGCGCGTCGACGATCTTGTCGAACGTCGCGTCGGAGAGCGTCGTGAGCTTCTCCTTCGCGAGCCAGTTGCGGTACAGCTTCTCCTCGAGCCGCACGCGCCAGCCCTTCTCGTACTTCTGGAGGAACTCCTTCGAGGCGTCGCCGGTCTGCGCCGCCGACGCGGCGACCTCGCCGCAGATCTTGCCGGCGATGCATCCGTTGGCGATGCCGCCGCCGGTGAGCGGGTCGATCATGCGGGCCGCGTCGCCGACGAGCATGAACCCGTCGGTGACCGTCTGCTTCAGCGGTGGGGAGATGGAGACGCCGCCGCCGACCATGTCGATCTTCTTCCCCTTCGCGTACGCCGGGTGCTTCTCGATCCAGGCGTCGAGGTACTTCCGGGCCTCGGCCATCGACGCGATCTGGCTCACCTGGACGCCGATCCCGACGTTCGCCAGCCCCTCGTCCTTCGGGAACACCCAGACGTAGCCGCCCGGGGCGACCTTGCCGAGGTAGAAGTCGCAGTACCGAAGGTCGGAGTCGACCCCGGTCATCCGGTACTGCAGGCACGTGTCCATGTCCTTCATCGCGATGTTCGTGGGGATCCCGGCCCATCGGCCGATCTGGCTCTCGAAGCCGTCGGCGCCGACGGTCACCTTCGCCCGGATCTCGAACGGTTCGCCGCCGCTCTTCGCCCGGACGCCGACGATCCGGCCGTCCTCCTTGAGGACGGACGTCGCGGCGGTCTTGAGCATCACGTCGACGCCCGCGTTCGCGGCGTCGATGGCGAGCGCCTTGTCGAACCCGTCGCGCTCGACGACGTAGCCGACCTCGTTGCCGGCGTGCTTCTCGTTGATCTCGAAGACGAGCTCGCTCGGGGAGTAGATGCGGGCCCCTTCGACCTCGACGTTGATCCACTTGCCGGGCTTGATGCCGACCTCGTGGAGCCAGTCCTTGCTCATCCCCTCCCCGCAGCGGACCGGGCTGCCGATCTCCTGCCGCTTCTCGATCATGACGACGCGGGCCCCGGACCGCGCGGCCCACTTCGCGGTCATGCTGCCGGCCGGCCCGGCGCCGACGACCAGCACGTCCGTCGCGAGGTCCTTCACCATGGGCGTCCTACGGAGGCCGGATCACCCGATCTCGATCGCGCCGACCGGGCAGGCCTTGACGCAGATCTCGCAGCGGGTGCAGACCTTCTCGTCGAAGGTGATCCGGGTCTCGTCCAAGTAGATGCAGTTCAGGGGGCAGATCCCGACGCACGCCCCGCAGTAGATGCAGAGCTGGCCGGACGCCTCGATGTGCAGATGCTTCTTGCTCGCCACGGGACCGACCTCGGGCTCTACCGGAGCGGGCGCTATTAAAGGCTACCGCGGAGCGGGGTGGGCCGCGGGCGGCGGGGCGCCGCCGGGGGCCGTCGCGCACTCGGCCAGCCAGCGCTCCGCGTCGATGGCGGCCATGCAGCCGGCGCCGGCCGCGCTGACGGCCTGGCGGTACCGGTGGTCGTGGGCGTCGCCGGCGGCGAACACGCCCTCGACGCTCGTGCGGGTGTCATCGTGCACGGTGAGGTACCCCTGCGGGTCGAGGTCGAGGCTGCCCCGGAAGACGTGGGTCGACGGCGCGTGCCCGATCGCGACGAAGAGGCCGCCCACCGGGAGGGTCCGCGTGGCGCCGGTCGCGAGGTCCTTCACCCGGACCCCCTCGACCTTCTCCGCGCCCAGCACGTCGACGACCTCGTGGTCCAGCAGGAACGAGATCTTCGGGTGCCGACGGGCCCGCTCCTGCATGATCCAGCTCGCCCGCAGGTGACGCCGCCGGTGCACGATCGTGACGTGGGTCGCGAAGTTGGTGAGGAACAGCGCCTCCTCCATGGCGGTGTCCCCGCCTCCGACGACGGCGAGCTCCCGTCCTTTGAAGAAGAACCCGTCGCAGGTGGCGCACGCGGAGACGCCGTGGCCCATCAGCCGCGTCTCCGACTCGAGGCCGAGCCACTTCGCGTTCGCCCCGGTCGCCACGATCACCGCCTCGGCGTGGAACGTGCCGTGGGTGCCGGTCCGCAGGACGAACGGGCGCTGGCGGAAGTCGACGTGCGTGACGTTGTCGTCGACGAACTCGGCGCCGAACCGGGCCGCCTGCCGTCGCATGCGGTCGACGAGCTCCGGGCCCTGGATCCCCTCCGGGAAGCCGGGGTAGTTCTCGACGTCGGTCGTGATGAGGAGCTGGCCGCCCGCCGGCACGCCGGCGATCACGACGGGCTGGAGCTCGCCGCGGGCCGCGTACAGCGCGGCGGTCAGGCCCGCGGGGCCGCTGCCGACGATCACCAGCCGGACGGAGCGGGGCGCGTCGACCATCGTTCCCACCGGGACGTCCGGGGTTAAAGCCGCGACGCCCCCGGTTACGCCCGGGCTACGGGCCGGGGGCGGCCGGGAGCCCGAGGTGCCCGACGCCCTCGGACACCGCGTAGTCGGACCGGAAGAAGAGGAGGGGGTCGGCGTCCCGGCCCGTCTCCTGCCGCACGACCTCGCCGACCACGAGCACGTGGTCGAACTGCGGCAGCCAGGCGACGACGCGGCACTCGACCGCCCCGAGCGTGCCGTCGAGCAGCGCCGCGCCCGTCGCGCCGCGTCGGAACGGGACGTCCCGGAACTTCTCCGCCGAGGGGAGCGTTCGGGCGAACCGTTCGCTCAGCGACCGCTGGTCGGCCGCGAGGACGTTCACGGCGAACGCCCGGCTCCGTTCGATCACCGGGGTCGTGTCCGCGTCGCGGGTGAGGCTCACGAGCACCGACGGGGGGCGCACGGCGACCGAGAGGAAGGCGTTCACCGTGAGGCCGGCGTCCTCGCCGCCGTCGCGGGCCGTGACGACCGAGACGCCCGTGGCCCAGCGCGCCATCCAGCGGCGGAACTCGTTCGGCGCCACTCCGGACGGGGCGGCCTCGGTCACGGACCCCCTACTCGTCGCGCCATTTGAACAGGCGGACCGCCGCCAGGAAGAAGACGACGGCGATCCCGAGCACGACCAGGACGTCGGTGAGCGCGCGGCCGCTGTTCGAGAAGAGCATCACCTGGTTCATCCCGTCGATGACGTAGTAGAGCGGGAGCAGGTGGGCGACCGTCTGGAGTTCGGCCGGGAAGTTCGCGACCGGGAAGAACGTCCCCGCGAGGAACATCATCGGGAAGGTGATCAGGTTCCCGATCAGCGCCGCGCTCTCCGGGGTCCGGGCGACCGAGCCGGCGAGCATGCCCAACGACACGAACAGGAACGGGCCGACGATCAGGAACGGGATCAGCTGGACGGTCACGATCACGTGGGCGTTGAACAGGAACGCCCCGGCGCCGATCATGATCGCCGACGTGACGAACGTCAGCAGCACGTACCAGAGGATCCGGCTGGTCAGCCACTCGCCGCGCGTGAGCGGCGTCAGCGAGAGCTGGCGGAAGATCCCCTCCTTCCGGTACGAGGAGGCGATGTCGACCATCGAGAACATCGGGCTCGTGAGGATCGAGAAGCCGATCAGGCCCGGGATCAGGTAGTCGATGTAGGTGTAGACGGCGGAGCCGACGTTCGCCCCGACCACCCCGACGACGGGCGTGCAGTTCGTCCCGCCGCAGACCGCGTGCAGGTTGAACTGGTTCGCGACGGCGGTCACCGCGAACTCGACCTGGCCCGAGGAGGCGGCGTCCTCGGGGTCGGTGTACAGCGTGAGGTTGGTGAACTCGTGTGCGGAGAGATTGGCCTGGAAGCCGCGGGGGATCACGAGACCGACGGGAAGGTCGTTCTGCCCGAGCCAGCTGCCGAACGTGGCGGGGCTCACGGTGACCAGGTGGACGGAGACGAGGCTCGTGTTGTTGAGGGCGGAGAGGAACGCCACGCTCGCGGGCGAGTTCCCGTCCTCGTTGACGACCGCGAGCGAGACGACCGTGCTGCCCGACGCGGAGAAGATGAGCCCGAACAGCGCGATGAGGATGATCGGGAAGATCAGCGAGAAGAACATCGCGACCGGGTTCCGGAAGTACGTGCGCGCGACGACCCGGAAGTCCGCGCCGACGTGCCGCGGGTTCATGCGGTCGACTCCGACTTGAGCGCCCCGTCGTCCATTCGCCCCACCAGCCGGACGAAGACGTCCTCGAGCGTGTCCTGGGCGGTCTGAAAGCCGGACCACGGGAGCCCGCTGGTCGCGATCGCCTCGAGGACCCGGAGGGCGTCCTCCTTCGCGGCCATCTCGACCTCGACCTGCCCTCCGTCCGCGGAGACGGGCAGCTCGAGGTGGGTCCGCAGGTATTCGGCGAGCGCAGGGGGGGCGGCGACCCGCAGACGCTCGGGCCGGCCGAACTGGGCGATGATCCCCGCCGGGGTCCCGCTCGCGATGATGCGGCCGTGATGGATGATCGCGACCCGGTCCGCGAGCAGTTCCGCCTCCTCGAGGTAGTGCGTCGTCAGGAACACCGTCCGCCCCTCCCGGCGGAGGGCCCGGATGACCGCCCAGATCGACCGGCGGGCATGGGGGTCGAGGCCGGTCGTGGGCTCGTCGAGGAAGCAGATCTCGGGGTCGTTGGTCAGCGACAGCGCGAGACCGAGCTTCTGCTTCTGACCGCCCGAGAGGGTCTCGAACCGGGCGTCCGCCTTGTCGGCGAGCTCGACCCGACCGAGGAGCTCCTCCGGATCCCGCACGGTGTGGAACAGCGAGCGGTAGTACTCGACCGCCTCCCGCGGGGTGATCTTCTCGAAGAAGCGGAAGTCCTGGGGGATCACCCCGATCCGACGGTGCAGCGCGGCGCCGTCGGCCCACGGGTCGAGGCCGAGGACGCGGACGCTCCCGTCGCTCGCCCGACGCAGTCCCTCGAGGATCTCGGTGGTCGTCGTCTTGCCCGCGCCGTTGGGCCCGAGGAAGGCGAAGACCGAACCCGGCTCGACCGAGAAGTCGATGCCGTTCACGGCCGCGAGCGTCCCGTAGCGCTTCACGAGCCCGTGCACCTCGATCGCCGGGGCCATCGGCGGCGACGAACCCGGTCCGCTCTTCAAGTCTCGCCCGGGGACGGAGGGTCCGCGCCCGGCACGGCGAGCTCCCCGCTCCTTCCGGGGGCGATGGTCCCCTCCCCGGCGGCGGTGGTGACGCGCAGCGGTGCCGGCCCCTCCCAACCGACCGTGAGGCGACCTCGGGCCCAGTCGAGGTCGCATCGTCCGGCGCCGATCCGCAGGCCGTGCAAGGACGCCGAGGGCCACGACGCGGGGAACGACGGCCGCACGCGGAGCGTGGGCCCGTCCGCCGCCACGGCCAACCCCCAGACCCGCTCGAAGAGCACCGAGAGAAACGGACCGACGCTGAAGCCCAGCAGGAAGCACGAGTCGAACGGCTCGGCGCGGTCGCCGCGGTAGCATTCGTACGCGCTCCCGGGCCGCTCGGCGAGCTGCGCGGCGATGCGGTCGAGATAGGCGTGGCCGACCGACGGCAGTCCGGCGGCAAAGGCCGCGTCGGCCGCCCAGGCGGTCGCGATCGGCCAGACCTGGCCGTCGTGATAGGCGTCCGGCCGGTACCCGGGGTCCCGAGCGGAGAGCGTCCGCAGCCCCCACGGGGTGGCGAGGTCCTCGGCCCCCGCGCGGCGGATCACGGACCGGGCGGCGTCCCCCGGGAGGAGGCCGGCGCTCACCGCGCGCAGCGCGTTGGGTCGCACGCGCGCCACGGGGCGGTCGTTCCGCCAGGAGTCGTAGAGGTACCCTTCCTCGGGCCACCAGTACCGCGTGCGGACCGTCCCGGCGAGCCGGTCCGCGAGCCCCCGGGCGGGTCGACCGAGGTCGTCCTCCGGGCCCAGCCACTCGGCGAGCGCCGTGAGCGCCTCCCACCAGAGCGCCTGGACGTCGATCGCGTGGTCCCGCCGGTCCGTCGAGTCCCAGATGGTGGTGTCCACCGCCTCGATGCCGAACCGGATCCGCGCCACGGCGGCGGTGGCGGCGCTGATCGCGGCCACCTCCCCGCCGTTCCGCAGCAGCCCGGTGTCGGGGTCCGTGCGGGCCCGGCCCCAGTCGAGGATGCGCTGGAGCGCGATCGACCAGGTCGTCGGGACCAGGGCCCGCCCGCCGTGGCGGGCGATCCGCGCGACGAGCCCCGGGTAGTAGAGCGTCGTGTCGGAGGTGCCGTACAGGAAGATGGGGCCCGGCGCCACCTGCATCGGGAGTTCCCCGGCCTGGCCGCCCAGGATCGGGACCTCGCTCCGGCCCTGGAAGCGGAAGACGGACTCGACGGTCCGCACGGCCCACTCGACATCCCCCAGCCAGAGGACGGCCGGCACCATCCAGGCGACGTCGCGGCACCAGATCGCCGAGTACCACGGAAACCCCGCGCTCAACCCCGCCAGATCGTCGCCGGGGGCGCAGTACAGGCGGCGGAGCCCGGCGCGGGCCAGCCCGTACGCCCGCTCGAGCTGCGGGGCTCCCGGGAACCGAAGGTCGGGCGTCGCGTCGCGCCACGCGCGATCGGCGCCCTCGACCGACGCCCCGATCGCTTCGGGGCGGGCGAGCGCCAGCGCCGAGGCGGCGTCCGCGCCCCGAAGACTGCGCGCGAGGCCGCCCCCGATCTGCCACGCGAGGGCCACGGTGCCCCGGGGCGGGACGCGGACGTCGTGGCCGCTCGCCACCACCGCGAGCGGACCTTCCGCGCTCCCCCCCCGCCAGGAGGCCCGATTGAGGTAGAGGCGGTCGAACATCGCGTCGGACCGGTACTCGAGCCCGAACCCCCGCTGGAGGAGACGCACGCCGTCCGGCCCCGTCGTGGCCCGGAACGAGGTGGGACGCAGGCCCTCGACGGTGACGGGCAGCAGGAACGGGGTGAACTCGCTGACGACGTGCACGTCCCGGCTCCCGTCGGGCGGGCCGGAGATCGTCAGGCGCCGCACCGCCCCGCTCGGATCGGGCGTCGCGACGACCTCGTGGACGAGGTCGAGGTCGTTCCATCGATGGACGGTCCGATAGCCCCCCGGCATGGGCCCCCCGGCCCGCCAGGACTCGGGCAGCGGCGTCGCGCCGGACGCGTCCGCGAGCCGGAGCTGCCAGGCTCCGGTCAGGCGCACGCACTGTCCGTAGACGCCGCCCCAGTCGACCGTCGCGCCGCGGGTTTCGAGCGGCGCGGAGAGGTCGCCCCGGTCGTTCAGGATCACGGCCGACGACAGCGTGGTCAGGAGCACCGGGAGGCTCGTCCCCGCCGGGTCGCTCACGGGAGCCGCTCCCCCGGGGTCTCGGTGAACTCGAGCCAGACGAGCGGAGGGATCGCCGGGCACTCGAACTCGAGCCGCACGGTCGTCTCGCCCGCCGGGCTCGAGGGAAGGTCGATCTCGAACTCGGTCCGCTCCCCCGGCCCGCGGGTCCACGGGGCGGTCCGGGAAAGGTCGGCAGCACGTCGCCAGGCCTCCCCCGCACCGCCGCGGAGCCGGACGTGCTCCGGGGGCACGGCACGCCCCGCGACCCGAGCCCGGATGGACGAAAAGGCGCCGGTCCGCAGGGGCGGATTGGCGAGCGCGAACCCGAGCCCGCCCGGCGTGCGCACGAACGACCCGGGCTCGAGCACCGCCTCCTCGACCGTCTCGGCGACCGAGAGCATCACCTCGAGCGAGTGGGTGCCGTAGTCCAGCCCGAGCGTCACGCCCTGGCGCACGAGGGAGAGGAGAGCGCCGAACCGTCGCTCGCTCACGGTCGGGCACGGGGGCCGGCGGTCTTAGCCGTTCGCGGCCGACGGCCCCGGGGTGGAGCGCGGGCTGTTTCGCCCGACGGGCGGGAATTGCATCGACCGCAACTGACCTCGGCACCGAACTGCTTAACTCGCCGGCCGACGGCCCCGGGGCGGTGCCCGCGACCGACGTTTCGTCCCCGCTCGATGCGGCCCTCCGGGACCGTCCGCTGTTCTTCGAGCCGGCCCCCCCGTCCGGGCGGACCGCGCCGTCCCGGGTGGCGCAGCGGGTCGAGGAGGTCGTGGCGGCCCTGCGGCAGGTCCCTCGGGTCGACGCCGTCGACGTGCCGGACCTGGTCGACGAGAACCACGAAGGGAGACCGTTCTACCGGAGCCTCGACCCGAGGGCCTTCGGTCGCGCCGTCGCCGAGCGCTCCGGGCGCGAGGTCGTGGTCAACAAGGTCGTCGCCCACCTCGAGAGCCGCGCCGCGCTGGCGACGTGGCTGCGGGCGACCCTGGCCGAGGGGCTGCGTCACGTGGTGCTGGTGGGGGGCAACAGCCGGTACATTCCCTACCCCGGCCCCCCCGTGGCGGAGGCCGACCGCGTCGCGCGGCCGATCCTCCAGCCGACCGGCGGCCGGGTCGGCAACATCGCCATCCCAACGCGCACCGGCGAAGGGCATCGGATGCTGGGCAAGACCCAGTCCGGCGCGAGCTTCTTCACCACGCAGCTCGTCTTCGAGCCGGACGCCGTCGTCTCCACGCTCCGCGACTACGCGGGGCTCTGCCGCCGAGCGGCGTGGGAGCCCGCACCGGTGCTGCTCAGCTTCGCGCCGATCGCCGACGAGCAGGATGCCGAGTTCGTGCGGTGGCTCGGGGCCGAACTGCCGGAGCCGATCGAGCGCGCGCTGGTCGAAGGGAGCCCCGACGCGGCCGTCCGACGGGGGATCGACCGGGCGCTCGAGGTGTGGACCGGGGTCGCCGAGCTCGTCGCAACCGAGGGTCTCGGAGTCCCGCTCGGCGTGAACGTCGAGCAGATCTCCGCCCGCCATGAGGGCCCCGCCCGGGACCTGCTCGAGGCGTTCGCGCATCGGCTCGGTCCGCGCGGCTAGCGCAGGGCGGGCCCCCGAAGGCGGCCGCCGTCCAGGAACGGCGCGCCGTCGAGGTCGACATCCGCCTCCGCGAGCGTGGTCAGGTAGGAGAAGCGGGAGCGCGTGCGCCCCCCGATCGCCCGGCTGTCGCCGAGCAGCAGACCGACCGCCCCGGCGGCGATCTCGCCGACCTCGGGGGCTCGGGCGATCGCCGGGTTGAGGCCGAATGTCAGCCCGCTCGGCACCTCGCGCCCCCGTCCGCCGCGGGCGTACTCGGCCGCGAACGGTTCGCCGCCCCGGTCGAACGAGAACTCGCGTAGGCGGCCGCGCGCGAACGAGAACCGGGCGCCGAGGGCGACCGCCGGTTCGGCGAACCGGTCGTACACCGCGCGGTTCGACTCCCAGACGCCTTCCGCGCCAGCCGGGGCGAGCGGCAGCGCCACCAGGCCCGTCGGGATCTGGGTCCAGATGCGGCCGGCCTTCCGGTCCGCCCGGTCCACGCGCCCGTCCTCGACCACCGGGACCCGGCGATCGGTCCTCAGCCGCAGCGCCGTCCCGTTCGGATGGCGGATCTCGATGGTGCGGGCCCGGGCCAGGCGTCGGACGAGGGGCTCGGCGGCGCGCGCGAGCCGTTCCGGGGGCACGAGGCTCGCCCGGAGCACCTCGTCGCGCCACCGTTCGACGCGCACGCCGTAGCGCGCGGCCGCGGTCTCGGTGACGCCCGAGATCACAAGCCGCGCCGCGCGCAACCCGACCCGGCGCGCGGCCCGCCACCACGCAGGGTCGTGGCGGACGATCACCGACTCGAGGTCGTCGGGCGCGAGTCCGAGCAGGCGAGGGAACGCCTCGGGGCCGCCCAGGTAGACGTACGCATCGCTCCGCTCCGCGAGCGCGGGGGCCGCCATCGGCACCCGACGCGCGTACGGCAAGGCGAGCGAGCGGAAGAACGCCTCCTCGTCCTCGAGCACCAGGGTCGGCAGCCCGCCGCGGCGGCGGACCTCGAGCACGAACGGGCGAGCCCACGGGAGCGCGTGGGTCCACGTCTCGATCGTGACCGTCTCCCCGGCCCGCACTCCGAGGCAGCGCTCGACCACGAGCCGGGCCAGCGCCTCCTCCGGCCGCCCGGTCGGGGGGCGGACCGCGAACTCGCCACGCGACCGCTCGGTCACCGGTCCCCGAGGGAGACCCGCCGTCTTAGCGATGGCGCGGATGCGGGTGACGGTGGCCCGAGGCCCCGCCGGCCACGCGGGGGTCGGCGAGGACGAAGTCGCCCTGGTTCACGCCCTTCACGCCCCGCAGCTCCTCTGCCGCCGCGGCGACCTCGCCCCGTTGGCCGACCAGCACCACGACCTCGAGGCACACGTCCCCCTCGAGGTGGACATGGCTCGTCGATCGGATGTGGTCGCGCCACCGGTGCTGGACGGAGGTGAGGCGTCGCTGCACCATCGGGGAGCGGTGGTCGTACAGCACCATCACCGTGCCGACCGCGTCGGCGCGTGGGTCCTGGAGGTCCGCCTCGGAGAGCTCCTTGCGGACCAGGAAGCGGATCGCCTCGGAGCGGCTCGCCGCGTTCCGTTCGTGGGCCCAGCGGTCGAGCGCCGCGAGGATCCCGGGCTCGAGCGAGACGCCGGTCCGGACCACGCCCTTCGTCATGGCTCCGGCTGCCCGGACGGCGGCGGCGCCGCGCGGGGCGGGCCCGTCTCCGGCGGAGGCGGGCGGAAGCCGATCTGCTCGTACCGCTTCCAGCGGTAGATCGCCATCGCGACGACCCACGCGCCGATGAACAGGGCCACGATCCCGAGCCCCAGGGTTTCGAAGTCGAGAGCGTTCACCGCGTTCCAGAACGGTCCGCCCCAGCCGAGCTCCAGCGAGAGGACCTGCAGCAGCTCGACGCCGCCGATGCCGAACGCCACGAGGACGGAGATCACCGTGAGGGTGAGATTGTAGTAGATCTTCCGGATCGGATGGAGGAACGCCCAGCCGTACGCGTACCGCATGGAGAAGCCGTCCGAGGTGTCGGAGAGGACCATCCCGCACGTGAACAGCAGCGGCAGGATCAGGATCGCCCAGAGCGGGTAGGCGTGGGTGACGGCGAGGCCCGTCGCGAGGGCGATCACGAGCACCTCGGTCGCCGTGTCGAACCCGAGCCCGAAGAGGACGCCGACGGGGTAGATCTGCCAGGGCTCGTTGATGACCTTGAACAGTCTCCGGAAGTACCGGTAGAGGAACCCCCGCTTCTCCATCTCCGCGTCGAGCTGGGCCTGGTCGAGCTGCCGCGTGCGGAGCCCCTTGAAGATCCGGTAGACGTCGAGCACGATGATCACGTTCACGAGGCCGATCACGAAGAGGAAGACGCCCGAGATGAGCGTCCCCAGGATCGCCCCCACGTTCGCGAAGTTCTGGTACTGGGCGGAAAAGAAGCTGTAGGCGGCGTACAGCCCCACGATCATCGCGCAGACGATGGTCGAGTGGCCCAGGGAGAACCAGGTGCCGACGGTCAGAGGGCGCTTCCCGTCGTTGAGCAGCTTCCGGGTGACGTTGTCGATCGCGGCGATGTGGTCGGCATCGAAGCCGTGCCGGAGCCCGAGGACGTAAGCGGTGATGGCGAGGCCCGTGAACAGGAGCGTGCCGGGGACGACGTCGCCCGGGACCTGGTGCGGAAGGTAGCGGAACGCGAGCAGGAACGCGAGCACGGTCACCGTGCCGATCCCCACGTAGATCAGCGCCATCATCGCCCGCTCCCGGCGGGTCAGGGCGAGGTCGGGAGGCGGCGGGCCGGTCGGCGCGGCAACCATCGGTCAGGGGAGGGGCCGGCGGCTATAATGGTATGCCTTAACCAAAAAACGTAACACCGCGACCCGCTACCGAAGGACCTTCGTGAGCACGTCCAGGGCCGGACTGAGGTCGTCCCGGTCGAGCAGGAAGATCGTGTCGGTGAAGCAGCTCAGCGCCTCCACGATGTTGAGGCCGCGGGCGCTCATCACCCCCGTGAGGAGGGTCAACAGCCCGGGCGTCTCCTCGATGCTCTCGGGGCTCGTCACCGCGAGCTCGACGAGGTTGCGGCGCACCCCGAGCACCTGATTCTCGCGCAGCGGGCGGACGACCCGCGCGACCGAGTCCTCGTCGACGATCACGACGATGCCCCGGGAGACCTGGATGACCCGGCAGAGCGAGTTCTCGTCGAGCAGCTCCTCCACGACGTCGCCGAGCCGCTGGAGCACGTCGGGGCCCTGGCTCACCGTGATCGCGGCGACTTTCGTGCGGGTCTCGATGCGGCTCTTCTTGAGGAGGCGTCGGATGCCGGCCTCTCGGAACGACTCGCCGCGGCCGCGGGGATAGCGGCGGCAGGCCGCGACGACCGCCTCCCCCGGTTCGATCTCGAGGTCCGTCGCGATCCGGCGGGCGAGCGCGGAGTGGTTGGCGATCCCCAGCCGCAGGGAGTCCGAGAGCGCCGGATGGGCGTCGAGGTAGTCCCGGACGCGTCGGGCGATGGGCAGCGCAGCTTCCGGCATGGGTGTCAGATTTGGGACATTCTTGCCCAGTTGTGTCCGGTGGCGGTCACGCAGTATAAATCCGTCGCGGTCCGTGCTTCCCCCAGCCGAGCGAGGCACCGTGTCGCGTCCCAGGGTGGTCCTCGCGTACTCCGGCGGTCTCGATACTTCGGTTTCGATCCCGTGGCTCGCCGAGAAGGGCATGGATGTCGTCGCCGTCACGGTCGACGTCGGCCAGCCGGTGGACCTCGAGGCGGTCCGCAAGAAGGCGGAAGCGTCCGGCGCGGTGAAGGCGTACGTCTCGGATGCCCGCCGGGAGTTCGCGGAGGAGTTCCTCGCCCCCGCGCTCGCGGCCAACGCGCTCTACGAGGGCGTGTATCCGCTCAGCACAGCGCTGGCGCGCCCCCTGATCGCGCGCCACCTCGTGACCGTCGCCCGCGCCGAAGGGGCGCGGTACGTCGCGCACGGATGCACCGGCAAGGGCAACGACCAGGTCCGCTTCGACCTTTCGACCACCAGCCTCGCGCCGGAGCTCGAGGTGATCGCACCCGCCCGGGAGTGGAAGATGACCCGGGAGGAGGAGATCGCCTACGCCCAGGCCCACGGCGTCCCGGTGGAGGCTACGAAGAAGTCGCCGTACTCGACGGACGAGAACCTCTGGGGTCGCTCCGTGGAGTGCGGCGTGCTGGAGGACCCGGCCGTCGAACCGCCCGAAGAGGCGTACGGCTGGACGCGGTCGCCGGTCGAGGCACCGGAGGTGCCCGCGACCGTCCGCCTCACGTTCGAGAAGGGCGTGCCGGTGGCCCTGGACGGCCAGCGGCTGCCTCTGCACGAGCTCATCGCCACGCTCAACCAGCTGGCGGGACGGCACGGCGTGGGACGGATCGACCACGTGGAGTCCCGGGTGGTCGGGATCAAGTCGCGCGAGGTCTACGAGTGCCCCGCGGCCGTGGTCCTGATCGGGGCCCACCAGGCCCTCGAGGCGCTGGTCCAGCCGCGCGACGTTCTCGACTTCAAGCGGACGGTCGAGCAGCGGTACGCCCAGTTGATCTACGACGGCCTCTGGTTCGGTCCCCTGCGCACGGCGCTCGAAGCGTTCGTCCGACCCACGCAGGACCGGGTGTCGGGCGAGGTGGCCGTGAAGCTCTACAAGGGGTCGGCGCGGGTCACCGGACGCAGCTCCCCGTACTCCCTGTATCAGCAGACGCTCGCGACGTACTCCACGGGCGACCGCTTCCGACAGGAGATGTCGGAGGGGTTCATCTACGTCTGGGGGCTCCCCGCCCGCACCTGGACCGCGATCGGGACCCAACCGACGCCGCTCGTCGGGCGGGCCTCCAAGTACCGCCCCTGACCCGACCGTGACCGCCTCTCCTCTCTCCGGCAGCGCACCCGCTCCGTCGTACGTGCGTACCCCCGCCGCCGAGTTCCTCGCTTCGCTCGACGTCGATCGGACCCTGCTCGAGTTCGACCTCGCCGGCAGCATCGCCCACGCCGAGATGCTCGGCCGAGCCGGGATCGTCGCCCCCGAGGACGCCGCCGCCCTCGTGAAGGGCCTCCGCGCGATCCACCGCGAGGCGCGGTCGGGCCGGTTCCCCTGGCGCGCGGACCTCGAGGACGTCCACACGAACGTCGAGGTCCGACTGACCGAACTCGTGGGCCCGGCCGGCGGCCGGCTCCACACGGGCCGGAGCCGCAACGACCAGATCGCGCTGGACGAGCGCCTGTACCTGCGAGCCGCGGTCCACCGGCTGACCTCGCGGATCCTCGACCTCGAGGCCGTCCTGATCGAGCGGGCCGAGGCGGAAGCCGGGACGCCGATGCCGGGGTACACGCACCTCCAGCGGGCGCAGCCGGTCTCGGTCGGTCACCACCTCCTCGCCCACGTGAGCCGGCTCGACCGCGACGTCGATCGGCTCCTCGCGACCGCGCAGCGGGCCAACGTGAGTCCGCTCGGCGCGGGGGCGCTCGCGGGCTCCACGCTCCCGCTCGACCCGGCGGGAGTCGCCCGGCGCCTCGGCTTCGATCGGGCGTTCGAGAACTCGCTGGACGCGGTCTCCGACCGGGACCCGTTCGCGGAGCTGCTGTTCGACCTGGCCCTGCTCGGCGTTCACCTCAGCGGCTTCGCCGAGGAGATCGTCCTGTTCGCGACCGCGGAGTTCGGCTTCCTCCACCGGGGTCCCGTGCTCGGATCGGGCAGCAGCCTGATGCCCCAGAAGCGGAACCCGGACGTGGCCGAGCTCGTCCGGGCCAAATCCGGTCGGACGATCGGCGACCTCGTCGCGCTGCTCACGGTGCTGAAGGGCCTCCCGCTGGCGTACGACCGGGACCTCCAGGAGGACAAGGCGCCGGTCCTCGATGCCGTCCGCACCGCGACCGGCGTTCTCGCCGCGCTCACCGCGCTGTGGACGGCGGTCGAGTTCGATCGGGACCGGCTCGCCCGCGCCGCCGCCGACCCCGAGCTGTACGCCACGGACCTCGCCGAGCAGCTGGTGCGCGGCGGCGTGCCGTTCCGGGCGGCCCACGAACGGACCGCCGGCCAGTTCCCGCGCGACGGCGGGTCGACCGCCCCCGCGGCGGCCCCGACCGACCGCGCCTCCGCCCCGCCGACGGATCCCTCCGAAGCGCTGGCCCGGCGCGTTTCGCCCGGCGGCCCGGGGCCCGCCTCCGTGACGGCGCAACTCGCCCGCGCCCGTGCGCAGCTCGCGGCGCGACGGATCTCGCTCTCCTCGCTCGGCCGTCAGGTCGAGCTCGTCGAGGAGCTCTTGAACGAGGAACCAACATGACCCAATGCCCGGAGTGCGAAGCGATCGTCGAAAGCCACGACATGGTGATGGGGGAACTGTTCCCCTGCCCGGACTGCGGCACGGAGCTCGAGGTGCTCGGCACCGACCCGTTCCTGGTCCAGCCCGCCCCGAAAGAGGCCGAGGACTGGGGTGAGTGACGGGTTCCGGCTCGGGGTGTTCCTCACGATCGTCCGGCCGGAGGAGAAATGGATCCTCGCGGCCGCGGAGGCTCGCGGGATCCCCGTCACCCGGTTCGACGACTCCGAGGTCACCTTCGGCCTCGACGTCCCCCCGGATCTTCCGGACGTCGTCCTCAACCGGTCGGTGAGCCACACCCGCTCGATCTACGCGACGCGGTGCTTCGCCCGTTACGGGGTGCCGACCGTGAACCGTCCCGACGTCGTGGAGCTCGCCGGCGACAAGGTCCTCTCGACCCTCCGCCTCGCGGAACGCGGCGTACCCGTACCCCGCACCGAGATCGCGCTCTCGCCCGAGGCCGCCCGCCGCGCGCTCGAACGGATCGGCTACCCGGCGGTGCTGAAACCCCCGGTCGGTTCGTGGGGGCGGCTGCTCGCCAAGGTCGACTCGCCCGAGGCGGCCGAGCAGATCCTTGAGCACAAGGCGGCCCTGCCCTCGCCGGTGCACTCCGTGTTCTACATTCAGGAGTTCGTCCCCAAACCGGACCGCGACCTGCGCGTGTTCGTCGTCGGCGCCCATGCCGTGGCCGCGATGTACCGCCACTCGACCGAGTGGCGGACCAACGCCGCCCGCGGCGCCTCGGCGTCGCCGGCGGAGATCACGCCCGAGATCGAGGAGATCGCCCTCCGGGCCGCCCAGGCGATGGGCGGCGGGGTGCTCGCGGTCGACCTCGTGGAGTCGCCCGACGGGCTGCGCGTCCTCGAAGTGAACCCGACCCCGGAGTTCAAGACGCTCACCGCGGCGACCGGGGCCGACGTCGCCGGTCGGATCGTCGAGTACTGCGGCGAGGTCGCCCGCGAATGAAGGTCGCCCTCGTCGGCGGATCGGGGTACGTGGGCGGCGAGCTCCTCCGCCTCGCCCTCGGCCACCCCGACCTTGAGGTGGCTCAGGTCACGAGCGACTCGATGGCCGGGAAGTCGGTGGCGCGCGCGCACCCGAATCTGCGCAAGCGCACGGACCTCGTCTTCACCCCCCGGAGCGCCCTCCGCGCGGCGGACGTCACCTTCGTCGCCGTCGGCCACACCGAGGCGATGGACCCCTTGCCGGACCTGCTCGCCTCCGGGGGCCTCGTGATCGACCTGTCGGCCGATCACCGGCTGAAGGACCCCCGCCTCTATCCGACGTACTACCACCGGACGCATCCCCACCCCGAGCTCCTCGCGGAGAGCGTGCTCGGCCTGCCCGAGGTGTACCGCACCGAGCTGAGGACCGCCCGGCTCGTGGCGGTCCCGGGGTGCATCGCGACCGCCTCGATCCTGGCGCTTCGGCCCCTCGTGCGGGCGGGGTTGATCGACCCGAAGCGGGTCGTCATCGACGCGAAGAGCGGCTCGTCCGCCAGCGGCCGGGATGCGGGGCCGGCGGGGCAGCACGCCGAGCGGGCCGGGGTCATGCGCGCCTACGCGCCGGCCGGGCACCGCCATACCGCGGAGATCGAGCAGGAGACGGGGGCGCACGTGGCGCTCACCTGCCATGCCGTCGAAGCGGTCCGGGGGGTCCTGTCGACCGTCCACGGATTCGCCTCCCGCCCGGTCGAGGAGAAGGAGCTCTGGCGGACCTACCGCGGGGCGTACGGGGAGGAACCGTTCGTTCGGCTGGTGCACGAGACCGACGGGATCCATCGGGAGCCGGAACCGAAGATCCTCGCCGGGACCAACTACTGCGATCTCGGCTTCGCGGCCGATCCGCACGCGGACCGGGTGGTCGCCCTGGCCGCCCTCGACAATCTCGGCAAGGGGGCCGCCGGCAACGCGGTCCAGTGCCTCAACGTTCGGTTCGGGTGGCCCGAGACCCGGGGCCTCGAGTTCGCCGGACTGCATCCGATCTGAGGACGATGACGCTGGTCGTGAAGATCGGAGGGGCCGCCGGCAACGAGCTCGACCCGACGCTGCGGGAGGTCGCGCACCGGGGCGACACGGTCCTGGTCCACGGCGGCTCCGAGGAGATCGACCGGCTCGGGACCGCCCTGGGCCGCCCCCCGGAGTACCTCACGAGCCCCAGCGGCACCGTCTCGCGGCGGAGCGACGCGGCGCATCTCGAGGTCCTCGTGGCCGCGCTGGCGGGCACGGTCCAGACCCGGCTCGTCGCTCGACTCCTCGCGCTGGGGGGCCGGGCGATAGGGCTGTCGGGCGTCGACGGCGGCCTGGTACGGGCCGATCGCAAGGCAGCGGTCCGGGCCGTGGTCGACGGCCGAGTGCGCGTCCTGCACGACGACCTCTCCGGGTCGATCACCGCCGTCGATCGCTCGGTCCTCGACCTGCTGCTCGGCGCGGGCGTGACCCCCGTG
>Ga0335075_10000962_pt1 | contig 48568 bp, 45 predicted proteins | sample Lox_Sample_24_FD_206723 | JGI IMG/M metagenome (GOLD analysis project Ga0335075, IMG submission 206723) | Soil microbial communities from Loxahatchee National Wildlife Refuge, Florida, United States - Lox_Sample_2.4 | ecosystem: Environmental > Terrestrial > Soil > Wetlands | place: USA... | reverse complement strand
CTGCGGACTCGCGGAGTATGCAGCGCTCGGGTGAGGAAGATGCTGACCGCGATGATACGGCGGATCAACCGGATGCGGCCCATCCGATTCGCGTTCGTGCTGCGCTGACTGCCGGCTCTTCGCAGTTTGGCGAAGGAGGGTTTCGTCAGGAGGCCTTCTTCCGCATGCGGGAAGGCAATTCCGGCGAAGCCGTCGTGCATGTACAATCCTCGGCAAGCGGAGCGGGTTTTGTTGCCGCCGGCATGGAAAGAAATCCGCTGCCCGGCGATACCACGCGAGCGGTCGCTTCCTTCCGCACGCTGCCTGTGGACTTTGGAACCGGGCTGGGCCGGCTGCAGATTTTTCAAGTACGCGGCGGAGAGCAACTGGCATTAAGCGATGCAGTGGTGGCGCAATTTGGCGCTGAAACAGAAGCGGTGCAAGCGGAACAAAACGCGACCGCAGCGTTGCCATTCATGGCGGTCCATTTGCAGGAAGCCGGAAATGATGTCACATACAGCCTGGCGACCGCAACAGACCTGCAAGGTCTGACGGACCTGGCTTCGTCCGGCGCGGTTCCGGCGATGGCAATGCAGGACGGCAGCATTCGACTGACGCATTCGCTGCATCAGGAAATTTCCATTCAGCGAAAAATGGCCGGAGTCCAATTGGAAGCGGCCTATTTTTATGACCATTTTGTCGATCCCATTTTGAATGGCTACGGCGATGCCAGTGCGGCGGAGTTTTCTTCTGGAGATGTTTTGCTCGACCCCGTCACTGGCGCCTTTCGTTCTGTCGGCCCCAACTATTCCGGTGGGGGATTCCGAGTTTTTGCGGCACGAAAGCTGAAAGGAAATTGTTGGACGGCGGTTGAATATGCTGAGGGGCCGGCAATTCAATTGCCGACCACAAGCTTCGCCGGACAGGATACGTTTGCCGATGCGTTGTCGGATGTTGCGCCGACCCGCACGCAGTCGGTGTTGGTGAGTCTGCACGGACGGGTCCGCGGTACGTCAGGCGCCACCTGGAATGCAGGCTATCGTTGGCAGCCGGAACAAACCATTACTGCTGTCGACCCGTTCAACGCTGGAATGAATGCGCCGTATCTCAGTGTGATGCTGCGACAACCGCTGGGCACGGGAAATTCTTCACCCGATCGGCTGGAATTGGAATTTGTGATGCAGAACATTCTGGCGCAGGGCTATCGGCCGATTTATATCGTCGACGGCCAGACGTTGTATTTTGCGCAAGCGCCGCGTCTGGTGACCGGCGGCCTGGCGTTTTCTTTCTGAGACCACAGGCAGGCCGCAAAAAGCGCAGCGCGATTGTGATATTCTTGCGTTGAAGCCCTTGCGATTTGGCCTTGCAGGGTCATTCGCCACCGCACAATCACCCCTCCAGGACGCGTAGCTCAACTGGCAGAGCATTCGACTCTTAATCGACAGGTTGAAGGTTCGATTCCTTCCGCGTCCACCAATTATCAATAAGTTAGGCAACGTTCCGTGCCATTGAGCACAAGGTCCCCCTGTGTAGCCGGGTGCTTCTGTCCCGCCAGCCTTCACCACGTCACCGAATATGTTTTAATGGTGCGGATACCTACATACGATGCTTGTGGATGAAGGCGTGGGAGGTCGACCGCCAGTCGGCAGCGTCAGAAACAACGAGCCGGGATTGAGCACTAAATGGAAAACTGCGCCGAACTCTGCATGAGGTCAGACATCATTCCACCTCTGCCGCACATCCGTTATGTATTGAGATGTTCGGCAAGGTAAGAAAGGTCGGGAAGATGAGTTTTCAAGCCAACGTATTAAAGGTCATGATCGCGTCCCCAGACGATGCTGCAGAGGAGAGAAAGATCGTGACTGGGGCAATTTATCGATGGAACGATACGAACGCCTCAGTGCGTCGATTGGTTCTGTTGCCTATCAAATGGGAGACACACAGCACTCCGCAACTCGGGGTTCCTGCTCACGCTGTCATCGATCGCCAAATTCTTGACGACGCAGACATCGTGATAGGTATATTCGGCATACCCATAGGAACGCCAACTGAGCAATCTATCAGTGGTACTGTCGAAGAAATCAAAAAGCATGTTGCCGCCGGGAAAACGGCTAAAGTCTATTTCTCAGAAGTGCGGGTTGCTCAAAAAAAAGTCGACCAAAACCAATACGCCCTGGTTCAGAAATTCCGGGAAGAGTTGAACGGCAGCGGTCTATCTGCGACTTATCAGGGTATGCAGCAGTTCAGGGACGATTTTGAGCATCATCTTGCCTTAGAAATGAACCATCCAAGATATCGTTGGCTGGATGTTTCGGATAGAACAGCAGCAGTTCCCCCACTTAAAACGCCTGTCATCGAAGCTCCCGTTAAAACGCCGATCATCGAAACGGCTGTGATCGATGAGCCCCAGAAAAACCATGTAGATGAATTGCTTCGATCCGTCGGTTGTCTGCAACGCGATCTTCTGAGATTTCTGCTTCTCAAAGGCGGCATCGCTCGCGCGGACGTTATAGCCAGAGCCCGCACCATGAAAAACGCGTTGGAGTTGAATGGTCTGTGTGGTCCATTGGAACAAAACAGCCTGCTGACGCGAACGGCAGATCACAAGTACGGTTATTCAACCCTTGCTGTGAACGAGCGCATGATCGAAATTTTGCCGAAGTCACTTTTTCCGCGCGAAGAAGACGATCCACCATTCTTCGAGGGCATTTAGACTTCACCTCGCTGATTTTTATCGCTCTCATGCGAAGGTACCTTTTTGCGTCGCTTCTTTCCGGGCCGGCTTCAGGTATCGGATGGTGCTCTCTAAATGGATTCAACTCCTTCCGCGTCCACCATCGTTATTCGCACAAAACTGTACATCGCTGCTTATTGTGCTGTTCCCAGGCCGGCTGTAATCATCGGAAGGCCGGTAGCGGGCCAATGGCTGACTTGTGCATCCACGTTGGTTGCGAGAGCGCTGTCGGCGTTTGTGACCGGGGCGACATCGACATTCCATCCATCCAACACCACCAAAGGCGTGTCGCCTTTCAGATCGGCTTCCGATGCGTCAATGGCCACCGTGCGGCTCTCGCCGGGCGCAAGGGAAATGTAGTTGTCGGAGTAAAAGACCGGCAGCACTCTCTCTCCGGAACTTTTCCGTCGCAGTTGCAGGTGCGCCATCAACGCCATCGTTTCGCCGGGATTGGTGAGCGTAACGTCCAGCAATACGCGGCCATTCGCATCGTGGCGAGTGATCGTGCCTGTCAGATGCATCACCGGCATCTGATCGAGCGGGGTAAGATCTTCGCCCTGGGAGGGATTTGGCTTCCAGTAGAGATTTCGCGATAGCACCTTGCCGCTTGCGTCTCGCAGTTGCAGCCGCACAAAGTACACCGCTGAAAGGTCTTCGGGGAGGGGAATTGCTCCCAGATTGATGGCCGTATCCGCCGGTCCATCGACCGGATAATCGCGCTCGAGCGCCGATGTTCCATCCAGGTTCAGAATCGAAAGATGGGCGCTGTCTCCGGAGATCGGATGCGGCTGATTGTTGATGACCTGCAGCGTCCCGTTGGCTTCATTCATCTGGATGTGCACCATCTTTGACGCCGACTCCACCGCGAACAAAGAGGAATTTGGCTCCAGATCGTAGTCGTAGAGCTGCCACACGAAACTCGGATGGGCCGGGTTGCTCATCCAGGTAATGACTCCGGTGTCGGGATGAAAGAGCATTGCGTTGCGCCCTTCATACATAGCGCGGAAGGCCTCGTAGTTCATCATTTGCGCTTTGCGAACGAAGTCGGCAAGGTTCACCACGCGTCCATATCGCCCCGCCAGAACGTATGGATACGTATCGCCATGCTGCGCTCCCTTGGCCAGGTCATGCTGAGCCCAGTCATTGTTAATCACCTCCCAATCCTTCTTCGGCATCATGGCGTGAATGGACTCGAGCGTGGGCACAGAGACGCTGCCGGTTTCTGTTTTGAAAGGCGCATCGTACACATAGAAAGCGCTGGGTACGCGCCAATAGTACGGTCCGTGCGATACAACTCCTCGACCTGCGGTGGAACTCGGTTGATACAGGCGCATTGGATCGAGTTCCGGAATCATTTTGTCCAGAACGCTTGCAATCTCCGGCGGCGGGTAGCCTTCATTTCTTGCGCACCACACGGCGATCGAAGGATGATTGCGCACTCGCAGAACCTTGTCTTTGACGTTCGCCAGATAGATTTTCAGATCGTCTGGATTCGGCCCATCGCTTGGATTCGGCTGGAAGAATTCATCCCAGATAAGAATTCCGTATTTGTCGCACAGCTCGTAAAAGTCTTCGCTGGTACTTTGGCCAACCCAGTTGCGGATCATGTTCATGTGCGCCATCTGGTGCATGTGAATTTCCGCATCGAGTCGCGCGCGGGGGATTCGCTTCATGGCTTCATCCAAACCCCAGTCACCGCCACGAATGAATATGGGCACACCATTGACAGAGATGGCAAGGTTGTCTGATCCCGGCAATTCATAAGTGATCTTGCGAATGCCGAACGTCATGTCCTTGGCATCGGAATCTTTCCCGCGCTGCACAAACTGGAGATGTAACGTGTACAGGTTCTGCGGGCCATAGCCGTTCGGCCACCACAGTTTTGGATCGGCCACGTGCAAGACTGGAGTTGTCTTCGGATCGAATACCACAACTTGAGTGCTGTGAGGCGCAAGCGTGATCTTCCGGGAAAACTTCACGTCGCCGAAGCTGCCTTCGAGCAGGCCCTTCTGCTGCTTCTCGGATGTATTCTCGACGGTCGTCTTCACGGATACATCGGCGGTGTCGAGGCGTGGCAGCGGCAGATCGGTCGTGATGTACGGATTCTCGATCAGCACCGGCCCAGATGCGGACAGCCACACCTTCTGCCACAGGCCGGTATCGCGGTCAGCGACAGAAGGCAGCCAGTCCCATCCGATAGTGGACAAAAATGTGGGTCCATCGATGGCTGTGATGCCACCGTTCTTGCCAACTCCATTGGCGATCGTGTGTTGGTGCGGAACCCCAGGATGCGGTTGCGGAAACACCTGCACCGCCAGGACGGCGGTCTTGCCTGGCTTCACAAGTTTTGTGACATCGAATCGTCCGCGAATGAATGCGCCTTGTATTGTTCCTACGTGGGTTCCATTGACCCAGACTTCCGATCGAAAGTTTGCCCCATCGAAGTGAAGCGCGACATAGCGGTGCGCGTATTTTGCCGGCACGGAGAAGGTCGTGCGGTACCAGTAGGACGTCTTATTGAGGCTCTCGGGGATGGGACGGCTATTCTCGCCGTAGAGCGGTTCCGGATATAACCCATCGTTGACCATGCTGGTCAGCACCGTGCCCGGCACGGTTGCCGCTAACCAGCCTTGGGGCTGGAAGCTTTCAGAAGAAATCGCGGCGCCTGCGGCGGAAACGTTGGCGGCATCCTGCAGTTGCCATCCAGAACTTAGCTCGACGGGCGCCGGTAGAGCCGTCTGCGCATTCATTGCAGCGCTGCCGAAGACGATGACGGCCAACGCGAGAATCAACCAGGCGGACATTTTCCGAAGTGTGGGCATGTTTCCTCTCTCTGCTATCGACGGATATTTTTAGATGAGATCAGGGCAGGTCGCTTGTTACGGATAGAGTGCAACGGTGGTCGGCCTCAATTCTGCCATACGGAACACTATATTCGCGGTGTCGTGAGACGCACAACGCGAACCCGTTTCGCGCATTGTGCTCGGGGCAGGAGCGGGCGTTGTTCTCGACGTTCGGCGGGTGGCGCTCGTCCATTTCGCGATGGCGAGGTTATTTTATGGGACCGCGGCAAATCATGGTGGCGACGTACGCCGCGCCGAAACCGTTATCGATATTTACAACGGCGACGTTGGGGGAGCAGGAGTTCAGCATTCCCAGCAATGCGGCCAATCCGTGAAACGAAGCGCCATAGCCAATGCTGGTTGGCACGGCTATGACCGGAACACTGACGAGTCCTCCCAGCACGCTCGGCAGAGCGCCTTCCATTCCGGCGCAGACAATAATCACACGCGCCTGCTGCAGCGCGTCTCGATGAGCCAGCAAACGATGCAGACCGGCAACGCCGACATCGTAGAAGCGGTCGACTTCGCCGCCGAAAATGTCGATGGTCACGGCGGCTTCTTCGGCTACGGGAATGTCGCTGGTACCGGCACATACGACGGCAATGCGCGGTTGATTCGGGTCAGCCCGTTTTTCTCTTTGGCGGAGAGTGATGGCGTGCGGGACCGGAAAATATTTTGCCGCTGGAACTCGCTGCAGAACGGCATCGAACGTGGATACATCAGCGCGGGTGGCGAGGACTTCAACGCCGCTTGCTGCCATATGCTCGAAAATCTCAGCGACTTGTTCCGACGTTTTGCCGGAGGCGAGGATCACTTCCGGCAAGCCGGTGCGGAGAGGCCGGTGGTGGTCGACCTTGGCAAATCCGATGTCCTCAAATGGAAGATGCGCCAGCTTTGCCGAAGCGTCCTGCGGCGACACGGTTCCTTTTTTAACCTCTTCGAGCAGGCGCAGCAGCGTGTCTTGATCCATGGTCACTCTTCCTGAATTATTCGGGCGGCGTGGTTTGGTAGATCGCGAGCGCGGATTGCATGACTACCTTGAGCGGGACGGAATGTTCCGCTGCGCAACGGCGGCAATCTTCATACTCTGGCGCTGCATTGACTTCAACGCCGTTTAATAAGCCAATCTTTATTCTGATTTCGCCCCACTCGGTTTGCACACTGACGAATTTGCGATCGAGGCAGGCGCGGCGTTCCTCGCGAATGCGAACTCCAAGCGTGCTGGTCTCGCGAAACAGAAGTTGCTGCAGCGGCTCGGCGTGCGCGCGGTCGCACAATAACGTAATCAGCGTCGCCAGCCTGTTTTTCTTCATGTGCACCGAGGAGCACATCACGTCGAGAGCTCCGGCCTGCAACGCGCGCTCTATGAAATCGCCCAACACTTGAGGGTTCAGATCGTCCACGGCAGTTTCCATCACGACTACTGTGTCTCCAGCGATCGACGCAAGTTCACTGGTGTCGCCAATGCTGAGGCGCAAGACATTCGGAAAGCGTTTCGGATTGCGCGATCCGGCTCCGTATCCGATTTTGTCGACACGCGTCGATGGCGCTGGTCCGAAGGTGCAATTGAGCGCACGAACCAGGGCTGCGCCGGTGGGAGTGACTAACTCCATCTGGATGCCGGAAGAATAGGTTGGCGCTCCCTGCAATAAGTCCATCGTCGCCGGTGCGGGAACGGGAAAGGTGCCGTGCGCGCATTCCACCGTACCTCCACCAACGTTCAAGGGCGAGCATATCCAGGAGTCAGCGGCAAGAGCGTGCGCACCGACCGCTCCGGCCACGATGTCCACAATGGAATCGACCGCGCCGACTTCGTGAAAATGGATGGTTTCAATGGGAACATTGTGAATCCTCGCCTCCGATTCGCCGAGTAACTCGAAGGCGCGGATGGCTGTCGACTTCGCTACTGCGTGGAGCGGAGCATGTTCTATCAGTTTGCGAATGACGCTGAGCGAGCGACCATGAGAATGGTGCTCGTGATGAGAATGAGAATGCGTATGCGTGGAGTTGGTTGCAGCTTCCGCGCTGGTTCCATCGACAAGCACGCGAACTTGGCTGGCGCTGATTCCGCTGCGATCTACCTTTGCGATTTCGAGAGTTGCGCCAATGTTTAATGCGGTAACTGCGTCGTGGAATAATTTTGGATCGACGCCGGCATCGACGAGCGCACCCAGAAACATGTCGCCGCTGATTCCGGCAAAGCATTCAAGATAAGCAATTCGCATAAAATTCAAAAGTTCCAAGGCTGCCGCTGGTGTAAGCGCTTGACAGCAGACGCGACAAGTCTATTGCAGGTCGACGGAACGAATAGCCTCCACTGGAAGGATGGCGTTCATGGATCCGGAGCGATATCCCTCGCAGTCCAGCGTGACATATTTAAAGCCGAGGCTACGAAAAGCGGACGTCATGCGATCCATGGTTTCCATGTTCAGGGCACGCGGCATTTCTTCGCGGGCAATTTCAATTCGAACCATTTCACCGTGATGGCGAACGCGGAATTGACGAAATCCCATCTGCTGCAATAATGTTTCGCCGTCTTCAATCTGCTGCAATACTTCTCGGGTGACTGGCCGGCCATATTCCACACGCGAAGAAAGACAGGCGGACGCCGGTTTGTCCCAGATGCGCAATCCCGCCTGCAGCGCCAAAGTGCGAATTTCCTGCTTCGTTAGGCCAGCCTCGGCCAACGGAGCCAGCACGCCGTGCGCGGTTGCCGCTTGCTGGCCGGGACGGTACTCGCCGCGATCGTCAACGTTCATGCCGTACGCCAAATGCTGAAATCTGGACCCGCGATGCGCCTTTTCCATCACAGAGAAAAGTTCGTCTTTGCAGTGAAAGCAGCGAGTCGCGTCATTCTTAATGTATTCGGGATTGTCCAGTTCCGCAGTCGTTAGAACCTGAATCGGAATGGAATGCTCTTCGGCAAAACGCAACGCATCGGCAAAGTGCGCGCGTGACAAGCTGGCGGAGTCAGCCAGAACTGCCAGCATGCGGTCGCCTAGAACGCGATGGGCTGTGTACGCCAAGTATGCCGAATCGATTCCTCCGGAGTAGGCGACGAGCACGCTGCCTAGTTCTCGGATGCGATCTTCGAGTTGCGATTGTTTCTGCGAAAGTTCCATAGCTGGTTCAAATCCGCTCGCAATATCCAGTCTAGACGTCATTGCCACGATGAAAAAACGGCTGTACGCCGGATGCCTGATGTAGCAGCGCTTGTTCTTCCTGGGGGTCGAGCGGTTTGTAGTTTTGCGCGACGTCCATGGCCAGGCGAAAATACGCTTCGTCCCCGGGAGGTATGGCAGCCGTGATGGAGTGGCCTAAGGTATACCGCAGGCCCAACGCAGCCTGATGAGGAAAGTTCGCTGGCTGGTACCAGCACTTGGGGTGCGGATGATCTTTCTTCTCCGACGCCGGCCACACTGTCTTCGCCATGCTCTTGATAGCCAGCATGCCCACGCCTTTTTCCTGCGCCTTCTGGATGACCGTGGGGCCGAAATTCGCCTGCGATACCAGCACCCAGTTGATTGGGAAGAGGACTGTGTCGAACGGATACCTGTCCATCGCGGCGACGGCCGTCTCCACTGAATGGGCGGAGAAGCCGATGAAGCGAACTTTTCCTTCCTTGCGCGCCGCTTCGAAGGTTTCCATGGCGCCGCCTGGTCCCAGCACCTGGTCTAACTCCGTCATTTTGGTCAGGGCGTGAAACTGATAGAGATCGAGGTGGTCGGTCTTGAGTAATTGGAGAGATTCTTCCAGAGCCGCTCGCGAACCGGTTTTGTCACGCTTGCTCGTCTTGCAGGCGAGAAAGCTCTTTTCGCGATAGGGCGCCAGCGCGGGACCAAGCAACTGCTGGGCGTCACCATAACTGGGGGCAACGTCAAAATAATTGATGCCGCGGTCGACAGCTTCAGCAACAATATTTTTGGAAGCAGAGGGAGTGCTGTTCATTACCACAATGCCGCCGAAGCCAATGATAGAAAGGTGAACGTTTGTCTTGCCCAGACGCCGTCGCGCAATCGGGTCGGTATTTTTTAAGGAGTCGGATGCAGCCCAGGATGGAGAGAAGCTTCCGCTGGAGGCGGCAATGGCTGCGAATGTTCCTTGCTTCAAGAAATCTCGACGTTCCATGGGTTCCTCCTTGGTTGGATTCGACCAAAGCGCAGGATGCGAGAGAATGCGCTGCCGTTCTCGCACGGCGTTTTACGCGACCGCGCCGCCGTGATTTCAGCATAGTCTGTATCAGGCAGCATTTCTACCGGGCCCGGACAGGGTCAAGATGAGACATGAAGTATGATGCACGAGTTTTCGCGACGTACCCGCTGGAACCTGGAAAAGACCGCGTATGCAACGGCTTTGGAACGATTGCACACGGACGGCAAGCCGATCTTCGATCTGACCGCATCGAATCCGACGACTTGCGGATTCGAGTACGATCGCGCTGGGATTCTTGGGGGGTTGAGTCGGCCAGAATGCCTGGAATATGAACCGGATCCACGCGGGCTGCCGATTGCACGTGCCGCTGTCGTCGACTACTATGCCGCCGCCGCAACCGGCATTTCGGCAGAGCAAATCTTCCTGACCACCAGTACCAGCGAGGCCTACAGCTATCTATTTCGGCTGCACTGCGACCCCGGCGCGGAGATCCTGATCGCGCAACCCAGCTATCCTTTGTTTGATTTTCTGGCTGACCTCGACGATGTGCGCCTGGTGCCGTATCCGCTGTTTTACGATCACGGATGGCACGTTGATATAGCGGCGCTGACGGAACGTATCACATCGCAGACTCGTGCGGTCGTTGTGGTTCATCCTAACAATCCAACCGGACATTACACTTCGCCGACAGAACGAAACATGCTGGAGCGGGTTTGCGAGGAGCATGGTCTGGCGTTGATTGTCGATGAAGTGTTTCTCGATTATGCGCTTGATACGTCAGACGCGCGCGGGAATGCGCATACAAGTTTTTCTGTGGGAGAACACCCGGTGCTGACTTACGTACTCAGCGGATTGAGCAAGGTGGCGGGATTGCCCCAGATGAAGGCAGCCTGGATTGCTGCGTTTGGCCCAAAGCCGTTACTGGAAGCTGCTGCGGCGCGGCTGGAAATGATCGTGGATACATTTCTCTCGATGAATGCTCCCGTGCAGCACGCCATGCCCTATTTGCTGGCGAATCGCAGCGGAGTGCAGCAACAAATTCGGCAGCGCGTGCGGGAAAATCTGGCGGAATTAGATCGGCAGCTTGCTGAGGTGCCGGCGGTGTCGCGGTTGCAAATCCAGGGCGGGTGGTATGCGGTTTTGCGAGTGCCTGCGCTGATGAGCGGGGACGAGCTGGCGATTCGCCTGATGGAACGGGAGCGCGTGGTGGTGCATCCGGGACATTTTTACGGATTCGACGGGGATGGGTGGATTGTTCTGAGCTTGTTGCCGCCGCTGGTCGAATTCTCCGAAGGAGTGACGGGGCTGCTTCGTTCGATCACGTGAGTGGAAGACGGTGCGCAGGCGACGCGCTATGAGTTGATCAGGAATGGATTGGTTTCCCGTTCTTCGCCGATGGTTGTTGCAGGTCCGTGGCCGGGAATCACTCGTGTGGCATCTGGTAGGGGCAGCAGACGCTCTTTCAGGGAGTGCAAAATCTTTCGGAGGTTGCCTCCGGGAAGGTCGGTGCGACCAATCGAACCTGCAAAAAGGGTATCGCCCGCCAGCAGGAGTTGCGAACTGGGCATGTGCAGGCAAATGCTGCCTTCTGTGTGCCCGGGCGTATACAGCACTTGCGCAGGTTCGCCAGCAATGGTGAGCGCGAGGAGATCGGAGGCGTCGACATCCGGGGCCATCACTTCCGGCACGGGTACGCCTAGCCAACCTGCCTGCATATCCATCATTTTCAACAGAGGCAGATCGTGCTGATTCATGTAGATTGGGGCGCCAGTTGCACGCTTCAGCAGCACTGCGCCGCCGACATGGTCAATGTGGGCATGGGTAACGATGATCTGCTCTACAGTGAGACGGTGCTGTTTCAGGATGGCAAGGATTCGGTCAATTTCCGCTCCGGGATCGATGACCGTAGCCCGCAGGGAAGTCTCGTCCGCGAGAATGCTGCAGTTGCAGGCGAGCGGGCCGACCGGAAAAATCTCGTGAATCATCTATTTCTTGTGCGGAGTGCTCTGCGCCGGCGTTGACTGAATTCCCTGCAACACGGAATGGCCTGCGCTGTGCCGAGCGACCAAAACTGTCAACGAGATGGACGTAATCGCGAAGATGATCGCACACCACGTGGTCACCTTGGTGAGAATATTGACGGTCCCGCGGGGGCCGAAGGCGGTCTGCGAGCCCTGGCCGCCAAACGCGCCGGCAAGATCCGCGCCCTTGCCCGGTTGCAGCAGGATAATCCCGATCAGAACAAAACAAACGACGACGTGAAGAACGGTAAACAGATAAATCATTGTGTCACTTTCGAGTAGGAAACTGTGCGCAATGGCGACGAAACGCCTGGTTCCTGGTGCGGAAGGGGGGACTTGAACCCCCATGCCTTTCGGCGCCACCCCCTCAAGATGGTGTGTCTGCCATTTCACCACTTCCGCGGAATGCGCTTAGACCAACTATACCATCTGGACTGCGGATTTCGCCTATCGGCGAGGGCTGCGTGGGGAGCAATTCTCAGCCACGGCAGCGATTGATTCGATTGTCACGACAGAGACTTACGCGTGGAGGCGAGGGTACAACAGGAAATCGATTGTCACCATCTGAAATGACAGAGGAGACATCATCTTGTCGAACAATGACAATGCAATTCGCACTGTGCGGTCGGTCATTCAGGTACTTCACGATGGTCAACGAGGCATGGCGGCCATCGGCTCCGAGTTGAAGAATGAAACGGCCAAACATTATTTTCTACAAGAAACCCAGTTGCGGGCGGAGTATGCGGCGGAGCTGGAGAACGAACTCCATCGCCTGGGAGTTCACGATGTGAAAGAAGGCGGCACTGCGGCCGGGGTTGTGCACCGCGTATGGGCGGACCTGAAGGCGCAGCTGGGCGGCGGCGATCACACTTTGTTGAAGACAGCGGAAGAGGGAGAGGACGAGACCAAAGAGAAATACGCAGAAGCCTTGAACGAAACGCTGCCGGGAAATATCGCCGATTTGCTGCGCGAGCAACAGGCTCATATTCTTGAAGCTCACGATAAAATTCGTGGCTTTCGAGACAGCACCGCCGCATGAACATAGCTTCAGCCGCGAGGAGCAACGCGGCGTGCTGATGTGCCCTTCACAACTATGGCGATGCCAGCCTGGTATCTAGAATTTTAACGATCCTATTCGGAGATAGATGTGCCCAGGATAGATGGATGAGTGCTGCCGGCACAGTTCGGATCGGGATCTCTGGATGGACGTATCCCCCATGGCGGGGAGTATTTTTCCCGAAGAAGTTATCGCAAAACCGAGAACTGGAATACGCTGCGAACATTTTTCGAACCATCGAGACCAATGGGACGTTTTATTCGTTGCAGCGGCCATCCAGTTACCAGTCGTGGGCTGATCGCACACCGGAAGATTTCATGTTTTCCGTCAAGGGGTCGCGATTTATCACCCACATGCGCCGTCTGCGAGACGTCGAAGCTCCGTTGGCAAACTTCTTCGCTTCCGGCATTCTGAAGTTAGGCGCGAAGCTAGGGCCGATTCTGTGGCAGCTTCCGCCCAATTTCAAATACTCAAATGAGTTGATGGAAAGCTTCCTCGCGCTGCTGCCGAGAAATACTGAAGAGGCGGTTGAGCTGGGGAAGAAACACGACCGCATGGTGGAGGGGAGAGCTTTCCTGGAGACAGATCGAAATCGACTGCTCCGTCACGCCCTGGAAATTCGCCACCATAGTTTTGTGCTGCCAGAGTTCATCGGGCTACTGCGCAAATATAAAGTTGCGCTGGTATGTGCGGATACAGTAGAGTGGCCGCGTCTGATGGATGTGACCTCCGACTTTATTTACTGCCGCTTGCATGGTTCAAAGATTTTGTATTCGAGCGGCTATAACAAGACTGCGATCGAAGAATGGGCGTGGCGTGTGGCTGTGTGGGCGAAGGGCGGCGAATCGAACGATGGCGACTATGCCAGTACCAGGAAGGCGGTAAGACGCTCGAAAAGAGATGTCTTTGTGTACTTCGACAACGACGTTAAAGTACGTGCGCCAAGAGATGCGAAAAGGTTGCAGGCCCGCGTGGAAGAATTGCTCGGTTAGTAACATTGCGACGTTTCAGCGCGCAAAGCTTCGGTTGTACGGGATTGCTGACTGAAACCCTTTTCTTTGTTCGGCGCATGAATCCCGGCGTGAAGAGAGGGACAACGATGCGCATTCGTGATCCATCTGACTTAGATAAGGGATACATCCCCAATGGAGTCAGAAATGCCAAAAGAAGAACATACCAGAGCCGCCGAACACCATGAAAGCGCTGCGAAGTTCCATCGAAACGCAGCCGAAAGTCATGGACGCGGAGATCATGAGCAGGGTTTTCAACATTCCACACAAGCCCATGATTACTCCACACGAGCCCATCAAAGTTCGAACGATGCGCACGAGCGTTCTAAGATGAGCCGCGCCGAAGCTGGTTCTAAGGGCGGAAAATCATTGAGTCCTGAAGAACACGCAAGGGCGGGCTCCCAATCGCATAAGAACGACAACCGCTAGCGACTCGCCACATTCTATCCCCGGAGGCGGTGCGGATTCTGTCATCGAAGGGTCCGCGCCGCCCTCAAAATTGCCCTCTGAATCGCAGCTGAATTCAAATCCTTCCGACCGGTTGCTTTGCTACAGTAGCACTAGAATGCACGCCCGCATCTTGCCGCTGATAGTCCGACTGGTTGACTTTTTTACGATTGCGTTCAGCGCGCTCTTTCCTCTGCTCAATCCCTTTGGGTCTGCAATGTTATTCCTGGGGATGGTGGGTCCGGCTGACGCGATTGTGTATCGGCGCCTTGCCAGTAAAGTTGCGCTCTATACCGTCTTATTCCTGATGGTTGTGGACTTGGCTGGGGCCCTGGTACTGACATTCTTCGGCATATCCCTTCCTGTGATTCAGGTTGCGGGCGGGTTGGTTCTCGCCTCCATGGGCTGGAATTTGTTGAACCAACCGGACGCCCCGGATACGCAGCCGAGCGCGGCACATTCCAGTTCGCTGGAAGAGCTCGATGCCAAGGCCTTTTATCCCTTTACATTTCCCCTGACTGCTGGTCCCGGGGCCGTAGTGGTGACTCTGACATTGGCCGCGCATGCCGAACAGCCGACCTCCATTGACAGCATTTTTAGTCAACTTGGGCTTTTCCTTGCGGTGGTGGTGTTGTGCGGGATGATTTACTTCGCCTACGGATACGCGCCAGCCTTGGCGCGCAAAATATCCCGCCAGACCGTTCATGGAATCCTGCGAATCATCTCTTTTATTTTGTTGGCGATCGGAGTGCAAATCTTCTGGCGAGGCGCCGAGGTGTTGCTGCGGGAGGCACTCCGAATTCACGGGTAAGGTAGTATGGCGGTCTTTCTTTTGTTGGACTTGGCGTGGGAGGGAGACGCGAGTGCGGAAGGGAAGAATCCACGCTTCCTATTGATTTTTGGAGCGTTTCTTCGTAAAATTGAAAAAGGTTCACGCCTTCGCACCCCTCTGCAAGGGTGATCGCAGTCTTCTCTCGTTGAACCGCACACACTCTAGCCAGCAAAGGAATAGCGAATTCATGGCAAAACGCCGCGGAAATCCAAACTGGGGCAAACCCGAACCCATCGGTCCGGTTGTGCCTACGGTGACTTCTTTTGAACAGGTTGTCAAGGAATATAAACTGACCCCGGATCAATACATTCGGTCCACTCGCTTACGGGAATGGGCACGCCGGAACAAAAATTCGAAGTATATTCCGGAAGCGCTGCTGGAAGCCTGGGGTTTTGAGATCGAATCTTCGCTTTAAAAAAATAGTTCAAATTTGGAGATGCCACCTCAATCGGGGTGGCATTTCTTTTGCCTGAAAATGTTCGCAACAATGTGTCTCGGTACAATAAGTGCAATGGTTACACCCACTCCATTCGTCGATGTTCCAGTCGCGATCGAAGAAATTCGTGCCGGCCGCATGATTGTGGTGGTCGATGATGAGAATCGCGAGAATGAAGGCGATCTGACCCTGGCGGCAGAGTTTGTCACCCCGGAAGCCATCAACTTTATGGCGCGATTTGGACGGGGCTTGATTTGCCTGGCGCTCACGGAAGACCGAGCGGATCATCTCCGCCTGCGTCCCATGACAGAAGAAAACACCTCGCGCTTCGGCACAGCGTTCACCGAGAGCATTGAGGCCCGCGAGGGAGTGACCACGGGAATCAGCGCCCATGATCGTGCGCATACCATTTGCGTGGCGATCGATCCGAAATCGGGAGCTGCCGACCTGGCGCGGCCTGGGCATGTATTTCCTTTGCGCGCTCGTCGTGGCGGAGTGCTGGTGCGGGCCGGCCAGACGGAAGCCTCAGTCGATTTGGCGAGAATGGCTGGGCTGATTCCTGCAGGAGTGATCTGCGAAATCATGAAGGATGACGGTACCATGGCGCGCGTGCCCGACCTGATTGAATTTTGTGGAGAGCATGGCATTAAGTTGCTGACGGTCGCGGAATTGATTCGCTATCGCCTACAGAATGAGCGCAACATCTATCGTGTGGCGGAATCGATGCTGCCCACGCCGTTTGGCGAGTTCCGCATGATCGCTTACGAGAGCGAAGTGGATGGGGGCGAAAGCCATGTCGCGCTTGTCTACGGAGATGTTGCGGAAGTTGGCGAGCCCGTACTGGTACGGGTGCACACTCATTGCCTGGCGGGCGATGTCTTCGGTACTCCGCTGTGCGATTGCCAGCAGGTGGTGCGGCGATCGCTGCAGATGATCTCTGAAGCGGGACGGGGCGCTTTGATTTATCTGCACAACAACACGAAAGGTTTTGGCATCGATACCAAAGGCGCGGAGCCGAGGCTGGTATTTCATCGCGATCCGCGCACGCATGAGCGCAGTGAAGATCGGCAGTATCGAATCCTTCGCCAGGTAGGGCTTGGCGGTCAGATTCTTTCCGACCTGGAAATTCACAAAATTCGTCTACTGACGAACACGCCGACGCATGTTCCCGCGCTGCAGGGTTTCAATGTTGAGATTGTGGAGCAGGTTCCGATTTCTATGGGAAAACCGTCGCTGGTGTAGTGGCTGGCGATTGCAATCAATGTCGCGTTCCAATCGCACTGCTGACAACTAGACGTGAATCTCGTGCGCCGGCAAGGGCGGTAGCTGGTCGGCTAAACCTTCCTGCTGCAAATCTTCCTGAAGCTTGCCAACGCCGCGGAACAAAAGGCTATGGATTCCCACGGCTCGCGCGCCCTCTACATTTTCCAGACGGTCGTCGATGAAGAGCGCTTCGTCGGCGCGAACATTCAATTTCTCCAGCGTATGTTCGTAGATTGCCGCCATGGGTTTGATCAGGTTCAACTCGCAGGACCAGGTGAGGTGATGAAAGCCGTCCAGCCAGCCAAAGTTTTCTCGCATGTAGGCGAGCAGTTCTTCGCCCATGTTCGACAGGATGGCAATTTTCATTCCGGAAGCGCGAACACGATTCACCCACTCGAGCATGATGGGGTCCAGGGTCGCCCATAGCAGAACATCCTGCTCGATCAGTGCTTCAATTTGTTGCGGAGAAAAAGATACTCCAGCTTCGCGAGCAATGATCGGCCAGTAGCTGTGTCCGTTCAATGTGCCACGGTCGTAATCCAGTCGATAGCGCCAGTAATGCGCATCGAAAATCTCCGGCGAAAGCCCGGAAATTTCAAGCAGGCGCGCGCGTGCTCCCGGTTCCGGCGGACCGGACAGAACCATCCCATAATCGAAAATGACAGCGCGTAGGGGCATGAAGTTTTTGTGAAGAACGGAAGAGCCGGTTGCAACTATCGAAGCGGACTGACCAGCGCAACCATTGGCGAACATGGCTGCGCGGCATTCCTATTCAAGGATACATGCAGCAAAAGTCCTTTGAGCTAGTAGAGGACAATCTTCGAAAAGGAGTGTGGATCGAGACTTGCACCGCCGACCAATGCGCCGTCAATGTCTTCCTGACTCATCAACGCGCTGGCGTTGTCCGGTTTTACGCTGCCGCCGTAGAGGATGCGCATCTTGTCCGCGATCTCATGGCTGAGCGAGCGTGCCACTTGCTCGCGAATAATGTGATGGGCGTCTGCGGCCATTTGTGGCGTGGCTGTTTTGCCGGTGCCGATGGCCCACACGGGTTCATAGGCAATCACGATGGAAGCTGCCGCGTCGTGCGCGATGCCATGAAGCGCCTTGGAGGTCTGCCGCAACAGAACCTCTTCTGTCTGGCCAGCTTCGCGTTCGGCCAACAATTCGCCAACGCAAACGATGGGCGTCAATTTGTGCTTCAAAGCGGTGTGCAGTTTTTTGTTGACGGTCTCATCGGTCTCGCCAAAATACTGGCGACGCTCAGAGTGGCCGAGAATGACGTGCGTGCATCCGCACGCGACCAACATTGGCGCGGAGATCTCGCCGGTGAAGGCGCCTTCTTCGTGCCAGGTCATGTTTTGTCCACCGACGTGGATGTGACTGCCACGGACGCCTGCGACAACAGCGGCAATATCGACGAAGGGAGGGCAGAGAACAATCTCGTCGCGGGTGTGATTGTGAACCAAAGGAAGAAAGGCAGTTACAAATTCGCTCGACTGGGAGGGGGTTTTGTACATTTTCCAGTTCGCGGCAATCAGGGGCTTGCGAGTGCTCACGCGGTCTTCTCCGTCAGGGCTTCTACGCCCGGTAATTTTTTGCCTTCAAGAAATTCAAGCGACGCGCCGCCGCCGGTCGAAATGTGTGTAATTTTATCGGCGACTCCTGCCTTGTGAACCGCGGCCACAGAATCTCCACCGCCGACAATGGAAATTGCCGAGGGATTGTCCGCGACAGCTTGAGCCACCTGCATGGTGCCATGGGCAAAGGCCGGCATTTCGAAGACTCCCATGGGACCGTTCCACACGATAGTTCGGGCGCGGGAGATTTCATCCACAAACAGGTCAATGGTTTCCGGGCCAATGTCGAGCGCCATCCAGTCGGCGGGGAAGGGTGCATCGCCTGCGGAGATTTTGGTCTGTGCGTCGGGCGCAAACTTATCTGCCAGGACGTTGTCGACAGGCAGCAGAAAGCGCACACCGCGCTTGGCGGCCGTGTCCATGGCTTCTCGCGCCACATCCAGCTTGTCTACTTCCAGCAGCGACTTTCCGACCTCCTGCCCCTTGGCTTTCAGAAATGTGTAGGCCATACCACCACCGATCAGCAGCGCATCGACTTTATCGAGGAGATTGTGGATCACCTGAATCTTGTCGGAAACCTTGGCGCCGCCGAGGATTGCGATGAAGGGTTTTTCCGGATCGCTCAGAGCCTTGCCCAGGTAGGTCAGTTCTTTTTCCATTAGCAAACCGGCGGCTGATTTTGCAACGAAATGGGTGATGCCTTCCGTGGAGGCGTGGGCGCGATGGGCACTGCCGAAAGCGTCATTGACATACAAGTCGCAAAGTTTTGCCAGCTGCTTGGCGAAGGCCGGATCGTTCTTCTCTTCTTCCGCATGAAAGCGCAGGTTCTCCAAGAGCAGCACCTGGCCGGACTCCAACATGCGCACCATCTCTTCGGGAGTTTCTCCCACGCAGTCGGGCGAGAAACCTACATTCACGGACTGGCCGAGACTGTGTCCGAGAAGCTGGCGCAGGCGATCGACCACCGGGCGCAGGCTCATCTTGGCATTCGGCTTTCCTTTGGGACGGCCGAGATGCGAAGCGAGAATCACCTTGGCGCGGTGACGAATGGCATATTCCAGCGTCGGCAGGGTCTCACGAATGCGCGTGTCATCCATGATCTGAGTGCCATCTTCCGAGAGAGGGACGTTGAAGTCTACTCGGATCAGGACGTGCTGATGTTCCAGGGAAAGATCTCGAATCGATAGTTTTGACATAGAGGCAGTAGGCCTGACGTTCAAATTGTGGAGCAGATTTATATCACTGGGTCTATCCCGATACTAATACTTTTCGATGTGGACATGTGAGTTGCGGGCACTGCGGGTTCGGAGGCTCTCAACATTGTGTACGGCGGCGGGAAAAGTTCGGGCGGCTTCTATCCTGACGGCATGAACGGCAACATCGCCTGCCAATCGTAGTTTGAAAAGTTCGCCGAAGTGTCAATTCGAGTGATGGATCAATACAACGCGAGCCTCCACTTTCGGAAGCTCGCGTTTTTGTTCTTGCCACAGCGATGTGCTTGCTGCAATTGAACTGCGGAAGCTGCAAAGTCGGGAACGGCGTCGTGGAGACGGTTTCTACGGCTATTGCTTCGTGTCCAGCGGATGGGTTGATTTCTGATAGAACTCGTTCTGCAGTTGCAGACTGGTCTGGTCCGCCCGTACCGCGCGGATGGCGTCTGCGATGTCGTCAGCCCACGCCTTCATGTCCATCTCCCCCCGCGATTTGTCAGCATATTGCGCGTAGCCGGCATAGTGATTCGGAAATTTCGCATACCACCAGATGCCGGTGTAGACACCGGGCGGAAGATGAACTCTGTCCTCATCCGCGCCCGACTCCTGGCCGACGCGGTTCATGTGAACCAGATCGGGGCGCGCGACCATCATGAGCGAAGTTTCAGTTTCGCCGGCATGTTCGTCCACCTTGTCTTTTAGCGGCGGGGTATTGGGTGGGCGATGCGACGGCAAACCGCGGATGTAGACGACATAATCGTGCGGCGAGTCCAATTGCGACTGCGCGAAGTAGGGCAGAAGACTTTCGTTGCCGCCGTGCCCGTTTACGATGATGATCTTCTTGCAGCCGTTGCGGGCCATTTCATCCGTGGTCATCTGCAGCAGTTCCATCTGCAGGCGCGCGGGATACGATATCGTTCCAGGCTGATGGCGGGCTTCGGCAATCTGGCCGAAATAATACGGAGGAAAGACGACGGCGTATGCCTGCTTCACGGCTTGAAAGGAAGCATATCGGACGTCGATCAGGTCGGTGCCGATGGGAAGCTGGGTGCCGTGTTTCTCCATAATGCCGAATGGCAGAAGGCACACGCCCTGGGCCTGATGGATCGCCTGGATAAAGTCCGGTCCGGTCAGGTCCTCCCAATTCGCGGACAATTTGCTGCTTACTGCTGCGTTATCGGGCTGGGCTGCGCACATTCCAGTGGTGAAAACCGTGGCCAGCACAACGCAGCCGCAAAGCACTCTGCGGAGTATGCGGTTCCGGGTCGAAGACGCCGGTTGCGTCAGAGAATTCTGCACCAATCCTTGTCTCACTTTGTTCCTCCGCTGCCAATTAGTCGGAAATTGTCGCTTCTGCTTCCATCTCAATACGCCACGATGGGTTCAGCAGTTTTGCGACGACAACCATGGTAGCAGCGGGACGGATGGAACCGAAAAATTCTCCGTGAACGCGCCCGACTTCTTCCCAGTCCTCCACATGAGTCAGGTACATGCGGGTGCGCACCACATCTTCCAATTTGGCCCCAGCCTGTTCGAGAATTTTCTGGATGATGGTCAGCACGTGGCGGGTCTGATCCCCAGCATTGGCCTGATCCGCGCCGACCGGTCCCGTGCCGGAGACGTGAATCGTGTTCCCAATCCGAACGGCACGTGAAAATCCAATGATGGGTTCATATGGGGAGGAGCCAGGAATGTTCTGTCGCATCGTTCTGCTCCGAAGGGAAATGTGGGATGGAGTCAGATTTCTCTGGAGACACTGCAAGAAAATCCATGCAACGTCTCCAGATTGGCTTGGTCGGGCGGCTACTGCGTTCTAGAGACCCTTCTTCGTGACAAAGAGGATCAGGTCCTTCACGCGGCAGGAATAGCCCCACTCATTGTCGTACCAGCTGAGAACCTTCACCATGTTTCCAACCACCTTGGTTAGGGGCGAATCGACGATAGAGGACAGCGGATTGCCTCGGAAGTCGATTGAGACCAGGGGAGCCGTTTCGAAGCCCAAAATTCCCTTCATCGGGCCATCCGCAGCAGCCTTCAGAGCGGCGTTGACGGATTCCACGGTGACAGGCTTTTCAGTTTCGACCGTCAGATCGACGACGGAAACCACGGGGGTGGGAACGCGCAGCGAGAAACCATCCAGCTTGCCCTTCAGCTCTGGGATCACCAGATGCAGCGCTTTGGCTGCGCCGGTGGAGGTGGGAATGATAGAGAGGCTGGCGGCGCGGGCGCGGCGCAGATCCTTGTGGGGAAAGTCGAGCGTGACCTGATCGTTGGTGAAGCTGTGGATCGTGTTCATCAAGCCAGATTTGATGCCGAAGCTGTCCAGCAGAACTTTGGCTACGGGAGCCAGGCAGTTCGTGGTGCAGGAAGCGTTCGAAATCACATTGTGCTTGGCTGGATCGTACTTGTTTTCATTCACGCCCAGCACGACGGTCAGATCTTCGTTGGAGGCGGGGGCGGAGATGATGACCTTCTTGACGGTCGGCCCCAGGTGGGCTTTCGCCTTGGCGGCGTCCGTGAAATGTCCGGTCGACTCGACGACGATCTGGGCGCCGACGGACTCCCAGGGAAGCTTGGCGGGGTCTCTCTCGGCAAATACCTTGATTTTTTTTCCGTCTACGCTGATAAAGTCGTCGCCATGTTGCACGTCGTTCGGTAGATTGCCAAGAACAGAATCGTGCTTGAGCAGATGAGCCAGCGTCTTCGGGTCTGTCAGATCATTGACTGCAACAAAATCGATCTCTGGGTTGCCTAAAGATGCCCGCAATACATTCCGGCCGATGCGGCCAAAACCGTTGATGCCAACCTTTACTGCCATGGGAAATTACCCTCCTGTGATGAACGATGGTTGATGAATATAGTGGATACACTTCCATTGTACGATGCCGTTTGGAGAAGCTCGCGTGATGCGGAACACACGCGACTGTGCGGATGAGAGCGGACTGCATATGTAAAAGAAGTTATGCTGGAATTGCAAATGAAATTCTGTGACGGTCGCTGGGACGAATGTCGAGTTTCGGGCGAACTCCGAGGAAATCGGCCGTCGGTTTGCAGCGTGTGCTGCCAATGTGTTACAAGCGCATCATGCGCGATTGGGTGCGCGAAAAACTAATGAGACGCCGTAAGAAGCCGGTGACCAACAATTCCGAATCAACCGGAAAGATTGGCCACGAGATACCACAAGACCAACCAACACCACTACAACCGTCGTATCCTCAATCGCTCGAGCGCGAGGATGCAGCGAAAACACCTGCTCGAGCAGACCGTGCCGAGCCAGCTCCTGCTGCCGACGCGCCTGAAGCCGTTTCCGCCAGCGGATCCGACGAAAAAAGGTCGGGCCGGAACTGGAGAAATCGGCATGGAAACCGTTCCGAAGGCCAAGCGGCTGGTGGTCGCGAGCCGAAGGCGGAACTCCAAAGCAGCGGAGGATCGTCAATCCCAGAGCCGAATCCGAACCTGGTGATGGAGACGCAGCCCGAGTCGCTGGGGCAGCCGCCTGCGGAACTGCAGGCGTCAAAGTCTCCAAAGGGCTACGTGGTGCTGGCGATTGGATTGCCTGGATCCGGCAAGACAACGTGGTTCAAACGTCGCGGGGTCACGCCGCTTTCCAGCGACATGCTGCGCAGCATTCTGTTCGATGACATTACCGAACAACGCTATCAAGGGCTGGTGTTTTCAACACTGCGCTCATTGTTGCGTGCGCGGTTGATTGCGAAAATGCCGTGGAACTATGTTGACGCGACAAATCTTTCGCCGCACGAACGACGCCAGTGGATCAAGATGGCTCGCAGCTTCGGATATGAAGTGCATGCCGTCTTTTTCGATGTGCCGTTCGAGGTGTGCATGGAGCGCAACATGCGCCGCGATTACATGGTGAACGAGGCCGCAATGCGCAGCATGGCAGAGCGACTGCGTCCGCCATCGTTCAAAGAGGGCTTCCATAAAATTACTGTCGTGCGCGTGAAGAGCGGTGCGGAAAGCTCTCCAGAAGCCGCAATTCCGATGGCGTGACGGTCATTTCAACCATCGACAGGGCCGCTTCATCGCGGTCCTCCGGTGAATTATGACGAATTCACAAACCGCAGCTTCACAAATCCCGCGAATTCAGAAAAAACCATCGTCGAACTTTGCTGCCAGGCGGGAAGCCTTTAGAAAGCTTCACGCGAGCGGCTGTTTTGTGATTCCGAATCCATGGGATCCCGGGACTGCAAGATATTTGCGCCATCTTGGATTTAAGGCGCTGGCCACCACCAGTGGTGGCTTCGCTTTTTCACGGGGGCTGCCGGATGCAGCGTGGGCGGCATCGCGCGACATGGTGCTGGATCATATTGCGGAAATCGTGGCCGCTGTTGAATTACCCGTCAATGCAGATTTCCAGGCAGGTTACGCGGATGAGCCGGAAGGCGTGGCCGCGAATGTCAGGCTTTGCGTCGAAACTGGGGTGGCAGGACTTTCCATTGAAGATGCGACGGGTCGGCGCGAGCAGCCGTTGTATGACTTGCCTCTTGCTGTCGAAAGGATCCGGACGGCACGGGCGGCCATCGATGCGTCGGGCGCGGACGTGTTGTTGACGGCTCGAGCTGAGTGCTACCTGGTGGGTCATCCTAATCCTTTGCCGGAGGCCATTCGCCGCCTGGAAGCCTACGCGGAGGCGGGTGCGGATGTTCTCTATGCTCCCGGACCGCAGACGCCTGAGGAGATTCAGACGATCGTGAAAGCAGTGAGCCCGAAGCCGGTGAATGTGTTGATGAGTTCGAATACGGGGCTGAAAATCGCGGACCTGGCAGCGATGGGAGTGCGCCGGGTGAGCGTAGGTTCTGCGTTGGCCCGAGCTGCGTGGACAGGCTTTATCCGGGCAGCAAGAAAGATCGCGAATGAAGGCAGTATGGAGGGATTCGACGGCTCGATACCATTCTCTGAAATAGAAGATTTCTTTGAGAAAGATCTTGCGGAGAGGTCGTCGTAGACGTCGGCAGGTCGCGTTAGACAAAAAAGTCATGATCCAAATTCCACCCATCGCGCAAACGAAATCGCAGCCGGAGCCGTGGTTGCGCGGAACGCTGACGGAGTTCCCAGCCGGGCAACGCGCCATTCTACATGCGCTGGAAATGGCGCGAGAAGACACTGTGCAATGGTGTGAGCCGCTGGTTGCGGAAGAGATGCACGCGCGTCCTTTCGGGCTTGCGCCCGTGGCTTTCCAGTTGCGCCATATTGCCGGCAGCCTGGATCGACTGCTGACGTATGCGGAAGGGAAATCGCTGGACGCGGCCCAACTGAAAACGCTGGCTGAGGAAATGCTTCCTGTCGGAAGCAAAGAGGAAATCCTGGCGGAGTTTGACGCTGGCGTGCGTGATGCGGAACGGCGAGTTTGCGCCATTGATTTTGCAACGTGGGCAGAGCCACGCGAGGTGGGTCGCAGGAAATTGCCGACCACGGTGGCTGGCTTGCTGATTCATTGCGCGGAACACACCCAGCGCCACGTTGGACAGGCGATTACAACGGCGAAGGTAGTGCTTGCGCTGCGGGAACAACCATCAGCCTAAGAATTCACCGAATCCGCTTCCTCGGTGATGTGTCCCATCTTGTCGCGCTTGACCTGCAGGTATTTTTCGAAGCTTTCCTGGGATTCAACGACGGACGAAAGCCGTTCGATCACACGAATTCCGGCCGATTCCAGCGCAGCCACCTTGTCCGGATTGTTCGTCATCAGGCGGACCTCAGTAATCCCCATCAACTTTAGAACCTCGGCGGGAAGCTCAAACACCCGGCAATCTGCTTTGAATCCCAACTGCTCGTTGGCTTCGACCGTGTCCAGACCTTTGTCCTGCAGCGCGTAGGCCTGCAGCTTTGGCATCAGACCAATGCCGCGACCCTCCTGCTGCTCGTACAGCAGGATTCCGGCTCCCTCCTCGGCAATGGTGCGCAGCGCCAGTTCCAGCTGCAGGCGGCAATCGCAACGGAGTGAACCGAATACATCGCCTGTCAAACATTGCGAATGGATGCGGACGATCGGCGGCGCACCTGAAACATCGCCCATAACCAGCGCGACCATTTCTTCCAGCGCGTTCGACTGGGTTGCTTCCGTCGCGCATTCTGGGTCGGGGGCCTCAGCCGCACGCGTTCCTACAAAGCCAAAGATACGAAAATGGCCCCAGCGAGTCGGGAAATCGGCTTCGGCAGCTTTGCGCACACTTTCAAACGGCATACTTCGATTATAGGTCCGCAATCTTCCCTGCGAATCCAAAGGACGGACGGAGTAAAGTGAAGTCGTGATTGATTCAAAACTGATCCTGATCACGCTGCTGGTCAAGCTGGGCGTCGCCGCCGCGCTGTCGAGCGCGCTGTCGCGGTCGATGGTGTTCAAAAATCTGCTGCTCAGCACCCGCCGCAGCGCCGGCCAGATGCTGGGATTGCTGGCGTGCATCTGCGTTCCGCTGACCCTGGGAGTGTGGGTTCGCGTTGTCGTGCCGAATTTCCTGGCTGCCGATATTTCTTTTGAAGCCGTTATTCTGGTCGCGCTGTTGCTGGGCACAACGCCGGCCATTCTCGCCGGAGCGTTTCTTTCGATTCCCGCGGTGCTGCATCGCGAATACCTCACGTTGCCGTTCAATCTGCTTGTCGCATTGATTTTTGGCACCTATCGTGCATTTGTTTCGGAGGAGGATATCTGGTCTTTTTCTCCGTTTGTCGATCTCGGCATCTATCGCTGGATTCGAAGGAACCTGATGCGTCCGCGCGTCGATCGCCAGATTCTGCTGCTGATGCTGATCCTTGGCATGCAGGTGATGCGCAACTGGATTTCGCATCTGTACCCACGCCGGTTATTCGCGCTGCACTCCGACAGCTGGCTATTGTTTCTTGCCATCTGTATCTGCGCGCCGATGGTGGTGGGGATTCCGCTGAAAATCTGGAACGCGATCCGCATCGAACGCAAGCTGGAGGAGCAGGAAAGACTGCTGATGGATGCGCGTCTGGACGCGTTGCAGCGCCAGATCAATCCGCACTTTCTGTTCAACACGCTCAATTCCATCGCTTCGCTGGTGCGCTTTCGACCAGAGCTGGCGCGGGAGTTGATTGTGAAGCTGGCGAGTATTTTGCGTGTTTTGTTGCAGGATCGTGACGATTTGATGCCGCTACGAGAGGAATTGCAGTTTGCCGACGATTATCTCGACATTGAAGTGGTTCGCTTTGGGATTGAGAAATTGCGCGTGGTGAAAGAAATTGCTCCCGAGACGCTGGAGATCCTGGTGCCCAGCATGCTGCTGCAGCCGCTGATTGAAAACGGCATCAAGCATGGGCTGGAACCGCGCATTGGCGGCGGCACGATCACCTTGCGCAGCCGTCTGCAGAACGACAAGCTGGTGATCACGGTGGAGGATGACGGCGTCGGAATGCCGGTTGAAAATGGGCCGCCAGTGCATCGCAGCGGACTTTTGCAGTCAGGCACAGGAGTCGGTATGCGCAATGTGCGGGAGCGGATGCAGGTGCTCTGTGGTCCAGACGCAGGCTTCGAGATTCTCAGCCGACCGGGCAGGGGCACACGGGTCATCCTGACCATCCCGATCAACTCCGCAAATACGGCGACTCAGTGGCCGGAGTTACGAAGGATCGACTCGTAAAATTCCTCGTACTTTGGAATTACGCGCGAGGCGCAATAGGTCTTCTGTGCTTCCTGACGACCAGCACGCGCCATTTCTTTTAGCCGGTCGCGATCCTTCAGCAAGCCGACAGCGGCGGCGGACATCGCGTCCACATCGCCGACAGGAAATAGCAGGCCAGTGACGCCATCGTGGATCAATTCCGGAACGCCGCCAACATTGGTGCCGATGGTCGGAACTTCGCAGGCCATTGCTTCCAGCGCTGCCAAGCCAAAGGATTCCAGTTCGCTTGGCATCAGCATCAGGTCGGCAGCAGGCAACAGCTGGTTCACCTGATCGTGCTTGCCGAGGAAGGACACGCGATCGCAGATGTTGAGCGACTTCGCCAACCACTCTGCCGAAGACCGCTCCGGACCATCGCCGACCATCAACAAGCGGGCTGGCATTTCTTTGGCGACGCCGGCAAAAATGCGAATCACATCCTGAATTCGTTTGACCGGGCGAAAGTTCGACAGATGAACCAGGACGGCTTCGTGCGGTTCGGCATATTGCGCGCGGACGATTTTGCTGGCCTCCGGATCGCGCAGGTAAATGTCGCAATTGACGAAGTTCGTGATGACATGTATCGGACGCGTGGTCTCGAAGGTTTCGATGGTTTTGCGCCGCAGGTAGTCGGAGATGGAGGTGACGCCGTCACTCTCATCGATGGCGTAGCGGGTGATCGGCAAGTATGCGCGATCCGCGCCTACCAGAGTGATGTCCGTCCCGTGCAGTGTAGTCACAAAGGGAAGTCGGCGGCCGCTGCGCGCCAGCATCTGCCGGGCCAGCATGGCGCTGACAGAATGAGGAATTGCATAGTGAACGTGCAGCAGATCGAGGTCGTAATACTCCGCGACCTCCGACATGCGGGTCGCGAGCGCCAGTGAGTACGGCGGAAATTCGAACAGCGGATAATTCGAGACTGGAACCTCGTGAAAATGAATTCTCTCTTCGCGGCCGCTGAGGCGAAACGGCTGCGCGTAGGAGATGAAATGAATGTCGTGGCCGCGGTTGGCCAACTCGATTCCCAACTCCGTGGCGACTACGCCACTGCCGCCATAGGTCGGATAACAGGTGATGCCGATTTTCATATGCGATCGCTTTCTTCATCCATAGATGCCGGCCGATGACCGTCGGCTACTTATTCTTACGGTTCAGGCGTGGCCACCCTCGTCGCCAACCGGCCGAAGTCGATCAGTTGAACGGGCAATTTGACGCTTCCAAACATTGACGGGAGCGCTTGCAGTGCGGCCAACTCGATTGGACGCGACTGCTGCAGGCGCGTCCGCGTTGCCAGCAATTCTTCGTCCATGTAGGCAGGATGGCAGACCAACTCAAACGTTCCGTCGGGCATGCGGTTCAGCAGAGCGCGTAGCGTAGCCTCGTTTAACGTTCCGGTCGCGGCGACACCTACGCATCCATCCGTGGTGGAAAATTCTTGCTGCCGTATCAACTTCCAAAAGCTGTGTTGCAGCGTGGCAAGCAGACGAACCTGCCAGGTGCGAACCAGTCCGGCGCCGGGAGTTGCGGCCACGCTCCATGGCGGTTCAAACGGATTACGTATGGTGCGGATATGGCAGGCTCGAGCGGCCCGCACGACCCCGTTGAGAACGCGGGGAAACATGTGGGTGTGCTTGTGCGTATCGACATGCGTGACAGCGACCCCGGCTTGCTGCAGCCGCTGAATCTGTGCCATTGCCTCCCGCTCAATGTGGGTGCTGTCGATTCGACCACAATACAGGTCGCGAACAAACTCGCCGAGCGTGGCGCGAAACCGTGGATCGTCGCCTGGCTGCCTGGAGGTATCGAGCAAAGTGGGAATAGCTGCCGGATGTGCAACCGGGGTTCCATCCACCAGGACGATATGACAGCCCACGCCAAGGGTTTTCTGCTGTTGGGAAATCTCAACGGCCTCGTCGAATCGTGGAGCAGCGGCCATCAATGTTGTCGAGGTCAACGCTCCCAATTGATGCAGATCCCGCACGGCGCGATTGATGCCGTCGGTCAGTCCAAAGTCGTCTGCATTCACGATGAGTCGGCGCACTGGCATGAGTCTATCAAGTGTCGCCGATGCTATGCGGCAGGGGATACAGCGGCGCCAGCACTACTGTGTCAATACCGCCCGCCAGGGACGATCGAGCCATTGGCGTCCATCCTGTCGCCGGGCTGCATTCCCGCGGGGCAGCTGCCGAGATACTTCGCGTCGGAGAACATGATCGTTTCGGTCTTGCCATCCATCGCCGGCGTATAAGTCGTAGGGCTCTCCCGTGGGAAGCGATGTCGCCCTGCACTATCGTCGTGCTTTTTGTCTCGAGGGTGGTGGTTCCAATCGTGCATTTTAGATCGACCAGGTAGGTGTCGCCGCGCATACTTTCGCTCACGGTGGTGCAGCCTGGAATCTTTTTTGCGAGGTCAAGGAAATATTGATCGTAAACGTGATAGGGAACAGAAACTTTTTTGCGTCTCTTCTATTGTCGGTGGTAGAAATCGGCCCAGCATGTTCGACGTATAGATTAGGACAGCCAATGTTGGCTGGAATCGATGATGGAGGAGATGTTGATGCGATTCATGATGATAGTGATCCCCAAAGGGTATGAAACGGCAGCTCCAGACGCAGTCCCCAGCGCGGAGGCGGTGGCGAAAATGATGGAGTACAACAAACGTCTGCAGAAGGCAGGGGTACTGCTCGCGCTGGATGGACTTTTGCCTCCATCGACTGCGGCACGGGTTTCCTACAAAGACGGGAAGGTTACGGTGACGGATGGACCGTTCGCCGAGGCCAAAGAGGCTATCGGAGGCTACTGGATCATTCAGGTGCGGTCGCGGGAAGGGGCGATTGAATGGGCCAAGCGGGTACCGGCGTCCAACGACGGGATCATTGAAGTGCGTCAGATCCAGGAGATTGGCGATTTCCCCGAAGACGTGCGGAAAGCAGCGGAAGGCTTCGAGAAACTTCCGAACGCGGCAGCCGCCAAGGCATGAGCGACATTCACAAGACGATCGAGGCGGTGTGGAAGATCGAGTCCACGCGGCTCATCGCTGGAATTGCCCGGGTTACTCGCGATATCGGCATTGCGGAGGAGCTGGCTCAGGAAGCGCTGGTTGCGGCGCTTGAGCGGTGGCCGGAAGAAGGCATTCCGGAAAAGCCTGCGGCGTGGCTGATGACAGCGGCGAAGCGGCGTGCCATCGATACTCTGCGCCGTGGCCGAATGCTGGAACAAAAACATGGAGAGATTACACGAGAGCTGGAATACCAGCAGCAGCGGCTTGGGGAAGCGATGGATCTAGCTCTGGATCAGGTGATTGATGATGATGTGCTTCGGCTGATCTTTACCGCCTGCCATCCGGTGCTGGCCGTCGAAGGGCGGCTTGCGCTGACGCTGCGCGTGGCTTGCGGCCTGACGACTGGCGAGATTGCTCGAGCGTTCCTGGTACCGGAGAAGACGCTAGGACAGCGAATTTTTCGAGCCAAGAAGATGCTGTCGGAAGCGCATATTCCCTTCGAGACGCCGCGGGGCGATGAGTTGCGGAGGCGGGTGGATTCTGTGCTGTCGGTGGTCTATTTGATTTTCAATGAGGGATACACCGCGACAGCTGGAGAGGAGTGGATGCGGGCGGAACTCTGTGATGACGCACTGCGGCTGGGACGCATGCTGGCGGAGCTCCTTCCAGCGGAGTCCGAGGTGCAGGGTCTGCTGGCGTTGATGGAGTTGCAGGCGTCGCGTACCGCGGCGCGGCGAGGAACCGCCGGAGAAGCCGTTCTGTTGCCGGAGCAGGACCGTTCGTTGTGGGATCATGCGCAGATTGAGCGAGGAATGGCGGCGCTGCGTCGTGCGCAGAAGCTGGGCGGCGGGGCGGGTAATTACGCGTTGCAGGCGGCGATCGCGGCCTGTCATGCGCGAGCCAATACCGCAGCGGAGACCGACTGGGAGCGGATCGTTCTTCTCTATGACGCCCTGCTTCAGGTGAGGCCATCTCCGATTGTCGCGCTGAACCGCGCGGTGGCCGTGGGAATGGCGCAAGGGCCGGTGGCGGGGCTACAGGCACTGGATGCGCTCGCAGGGGAGCCTGCGCTGGCCAATTACCATCTGCTGCCGAGCGTCAGGGGAGATCTGCTGATGAAGTTGGGACGCTATGCGGAAGCTAGTGAAGAGCTGCAGCGCTCGCTGGCGATGACGGACAATGTTCGCGAGCGTGAATTGCTGTCGAAAAAGCTACAGCAGGCGATGGTCCTGGCGGATGCGCATCACGGGAATGATTTGGATCGGTGAAGGACAAGCAGACTTCTGAGGAATAACCGCGTCGGTGAGCGACTAGGCGATTTGGATCGATCCAGATGGATCGCTAACGAGAAAGTTTTTCGCGATTCTATTGAATCGTCATCTTGAGTTTTGCCAGAGGCACTTGTTCCCACCTGCCAAGCTTTTCGGAGTCGATTTCGTGTGGATCGACTTTCTGCCACTCATCCAAAATAGATGGGTCAGGAGGGCCATAGCGATAGACGTCGCCGGTTGCAACATCGAGATACCATTCATAACCCCGCCCATCGATACCGCCTGGCGACCGTATTTGCTTTGTCAATCCTTCTCGAATCAGACCATCCAGCCGGCGTTTGAAAATTCGCCAGTGCAGATAGTAACGGATGACATGATTCTCTACTGTGAGAGTTTCCGTGATCGAGCTAAGCCCTCCGGATTCCTGCACCGCCGTGCGCGTCGGGCAGAAAGGCTCCCCTGAATAGAGGCACCAATACCAGTCCGGAGCCCGAACCTGTTGCGCATTTCTGCCCTCGTGAGGCAGCACAGCCGCCACGTCGTTCGGTCTCTTCCCATTCGGGTACCGGATGAAATCGACTGCTCCGCCAGTGCTGCAGGCTTGCTGGTCCCCATCGGAGAAAACGATCGTGAAGATCGTGTATCCCATACCGGACTCGCCATGATCATAAATCTGGTTCGCAAATCGGGCAGGCAGCCGCGCTGGACTGTCCTCTACCGTTACCACGTCCTCGATCTTGACTGACCTCTTGCCTCGATCATCCTCGGGATATACACCCCACGACCGCATGTAAGGCATCTCCGGCTCAATGTAGACCGTATCAAGAACCTTGCCGTCCCTTAGCGTGACGCGGCAAGGGAAGTACCACAATTCGTCGTTACCGCTGGCGATAATGTTGCCCAAGGCTTGGCGGACGTGGTCTGGGAGAGCGGGATATCGGGACATCAGAGGGGCCTCCGGGTCAGATCGACGATTTGATAAAGTGCGATTGTACACACGCCGCTGTCGCCATCTTTTGTGATGCCGTGCTTACTTCTCTTTCGGCCGCTCGACGCTCCTCTGAACTAGGTTCTCGGGGCTCTGTGGACGCGGTACTGAACATCGCTTGTGCAATACGCCACCAACACAATGACCCTCTCTACCCGCAAGGTTTACACCGATTTTGAGACTAATCCTGATAAACGCACTTCTCGTTAGGGACGGGTTGCTGATGAGAAGGGGCTGATAAAAAAACTTGGACCCTTTGTAGAAATGGGGGCGGGCCGTTCGTCGTTATAGTGAAGGCAAGCCAACCGGGCTGTCCGAAGACCGAAACAAGGATAGAAGGAGACACCATGCCGCAATATTTGCTTACGAATTTCCTCCCCGACAACTTTGACCCATCGACCATGACCGAAGCGACGATACAAGCTATTAACGACCTGAACGAAGAGTTGATCGCTGCCGGCGCCCGGCTCATGGCTGCCGGCCTTGCCCCAGCCAGCCAGGCGAAGGCGCTGCGATCGGCGCCCAGTGGCGAATTGCTGATCACTGATGGCCCGTATCTGGAAGCCAAGGAGCACGTGGGTGGTTTTTGGATTCTGGAAGCCGCTGACATGGAGGAGGCGCTGGGGTGGGCCCGCAAGGCTGCCGCCGCCGGCCCGGTGCGGGGAGAGGTGCGCGAGATTCCATACAGCAGCCTGCCGGGCGGCACAGCTCATCCATCTCGCCAGCGAAAGGCCTGAGCAACCCGACCGGGGAAACCGGCTGCTACCGCAACCTCGGCGATAGTCTTGGCGACTGCAACCTCCGGATTTTGCGCGGGTCTAGGGGTGTCGAGTGCCGCCTGCGGGGGCGTTTCATGGGCTTCTCCCCAGCTATCCGAAGGCCGCGCGAATATCATTCCTCCGCAATCCTCAGGCGGTGACGGATCGCGAATTTCCAAGAGGAATAACAATGCGGAAAGGAAGGCAACAGCAATGAGCCATCCACTCACTCGTCGTGACTTCGTCATTCGCGCCGCTGGCTTCGGCGTGGCTATGGGACTTGCGCCTGCAGCTATGCTGGCGCAGGCTGAGCAAGCCTCGCGCGCAGAAACTTCGCCGGCGATTGCAGACCCGTATCCCGTTGTCAATCCGGAACTCCTTCCTACGCTCAAGCAGTTTCCCGCCTATGACCTAACATTGGAGATGGTTGAGAAGTTCCGGCAAATGCCTGGCATGCCGCCGTTGCCTGCTCCCGCGCCGCAGCCTGTGGAGCGTCATATTCCAGGGCCGCCGGGGGCGCCCGAGGTTCATATTTGGGTTGTTGATCCTGCGCCGTCGGAGAAGAACAAACCGGTGTTGCTGCACATGCATGGCGGCGGCTTTATGATGACCGATCCCATGTTGATGCCCGAGGTGCAGCGGATCGCGACCGATTGCCACTGCGTCGTTGTCTCGGTTGACTATCGGCTGGCTCCGGAGACGCACTATCCCGGTTCGCTGGAGGATAATTACGCGGCGCTGAAATGGGTTTATGCCCATGCGGCAGATCTCGGCATTGATCGCTCCAAAATTGCCGTGGGCGGTGAGAGTGCGGGCGGCGGCCATGCAGCGAACCTTGCGATTCACGCGCGCGACCGCGGTGAAGTTCCGATCGTCTTCCAGTTGCTCATCTACCCCGAGCTGGACGATCGAACGGGCAGCACGCGTGCAGTGCCGCGCGCCATTGGCCATTTTATGTGGACTGCGAGCGCCAATCGTTTGGCCTGGAGTTCGCTGCTCGGTGTTCCTGCGGGCTCGTCCCGCGTGCCGGCAGCCGCCGTCCCAGCGCGGGTAGCGAGTGTCGCTGGCCTGCCGCCTGCCTGGATCGGCGTGGGTTCTATCGACCTGTTCGTCGATGAAGACGTGGAGTACGCGCACCGCCTGATCGATGCCGGAATCGCAACCGAGCTGCTGGTCATTCCGGGTGCCTTCCACGGATTCGATGTCCTGGTGCCAGACGCCGAAATCTCCAAACAATTTAGCGCGAGCTGGAAGACCGCGCTACGCAAGGCATTCGCCACTGGCAAAGCTGTGTAGCAAAGAGCTGGAAGTGTCGCGGCAGAGTGCGGGGCAGTAAAGGAAATTTTCCTGGATGCTTTGTCGAATTCGGGTGCGGTTGTTCGTCGTCCTAGTGAAGGCATGGGCAATCCGCCAGCCTTAAGAGCGATGAAAGGACGGCCGCAGCCACCACCGTATTCGTGATCGAGCGCGGCCTGATAGAAAAGGCCCATTCCAAGGAGGAAAACAATGCTCAAGAAAACTAGCGCAATCGCGATCAAAGGATTCGCACTGCTTATGATGCTCGGTACCATATACCAGGTGACGGCGCAGGCCGCCACAACACCGTCTACCACCACACCGTATGCGAAGATGGCTCCGGTCGACCAGTACCTGATGGCGGATCGAGCCGCGGAGATCGCCCTGGCGCGCAGTGCGGCGCCGGAGTCCATTTCACGCGACGCAGGGGTCCTAGTTCTTGGACGGCATGGTTTCGAAACAGCAGTCAAAGGCACGAACGGCTTTGTGTGTATCGTGGGACGCTCGTGGACATCCGCTGCGGAGGCTGACTATTGGAGTCCGAAGGTGCGGGTTCCCATGTGTGTGAACGCGGCAGCCGCGCGTTCCTACCTTGTGCGCTTTACCAAAGAGACCGAGTGGGGACTGGCGGGACGCACGCCGGCACAGATGAATGAGGCCATCTCGGCCGCCATCGCCAAAAAAGAACTGCCGCCGATGGAACCTGGGGCAATGTGCTACATGATGGGAAAGAAAGGATACGGCGGCGACAGCAACCCCCACTGGCCTCCCCACCTCATGTTTTTCTATACGGATTTCGATGTGGCAAGCTGGGGAGCGAATTTGCCGAGTTCCCCTGTCGTCGGTTTGAGCGACCCCGTGGAGCACCTAACGCAGTTCGTGATTCCTGTGCAGCGCTGGTCAGACGGAACGGAATATCGTGAAGACTCCGTCGTCGGGCATCATCAACACTAGTACCTACACACCCAATGGGCCACCCGAACACCGTTACAGGATAAGAAGATCGTTACAGGAGAAAAGGAGAAGTCATGACGCAGTATTTGGTAGCGATTCACCACCCTGACAACTACGACCCGTCCACAGAGGGCGAAGCGATGATGCGCGATATCGACGTGCTCAACGAAGAGATGCAAGCTGCCGGCGCCAGGGTCTTCGCCGGCGGCCTCAGCGCGTCCAGCAGCGCGAAGTCGCTGCGACGGCAGCCGGAGGGTGAAGTGGTCATTACCGACGGACCGTACCTAGAAGCCAAGGAGCATGTCGGCGGTTTTTGGATACTGGAAGCTGCCGACATGGACGAGGCGCTGAAGTGGGGGCGCAAGGCTGTCATCGCCTGTCGAGCGCCGGTCGAGGTGCGCGCGTTCTTGCCGATGCCGGAGTAACGATGCGGGAGAGGAGCGCTGTGAGAAATCAAAGCGGGTTCTCCGCGTCGTTTTTTGGGGGAGCGAAGGGCGATAGGGCGGCTGGTAGGCGGTGCACTTTTCCCGGCTCCTATCTTCTAACCCGCGGCTCCCTTGACCCGTGGATATCCGTTCCATAGACTTTAGGAGGCCCACAATCGAAGCCTCATGGGCGGTTAGCTCAGTTGGTTAGAGCGCCTGCCTTACAAGCAGGAAGTCGGGGGTTCGAGTCCCTCACTGCCCACCATTCATGTACACACCATTCGGAAGTTGTCCATGGCAAGCGTGAACTTGTATCTTCCACTTGTATCTTGCAGACGGAAGCCATCTTTGTTAATAAAGATGCTTCTCAAGTGGGAGTGGAGGCTGGCGCGCTTCAACTGGGCATCATTGAGGCGACAGGATGACAGAGGGAGATTCTTTCGCCGGCGATTCGGTCGACCCCTTGGAGTGACGCTTGGCGCGATACATGTCAGCATCGGCCCGGGCACACAGCGATTCAGCTGTCCCGCCGTCTTCGGGATACACAGCCACGCCAATACTGGCTGACACGCACAACTGGAATTGTCGAACTGTAATCGGGCGGTCTAGTTCCGTTTGAAGTTTCTGGGCGAGAACCTTTGCACCATTCGGCTGCAGAATATCCGAAACCAGAACGGTAAACTCATCGCCACCGGAGCGCGCCAGAGTGTCTGCTCTTCGAACGACTTTTCCAAGACGCAATGCGGCTTCACGCAAGAACTCATCCCCAACTGCATGTCCGTAGGTGTCGTTAATCTGCTTAAAACCGTCGAGGTCCACCACCAGGATTGCCGCCCGTGTGTGATTGCGTTCTGCGCGTTCCAGCATGTTGGACAAGCGGTCTTCCAGGAGCCGCCGGTTGGGCAGGCCTGTCAGCGCATCATGCAGGGCAAGGTGTTCTGTTCTGCCGATTTCCTCTTCCAGAAAAGTCAGCAGAATGCCAATGGCAATAATAAATTTCGGCAGGTTTTTGATGGCGATATCGATGGTCAGATGCGGGACGTACATGGCTCGCACGATGAGCGCGATGGGGAACAAGAACGATGCGGCAAGAAAGCCAAGAACGGCCGTGAAGACACCAATAGTCTTGTGAGGATATCGTTGCCAGTATCGGATACCGGCGATCAGATAGAGCCATGAAAGCGTCGTGTCGATGCCATATCCCATTTGATCTTGATGAACAAGCAAACCTAGCAATAAAGCCAGCACTAGACCGGACGCAAAACTTAAAATATTGTCCAGTAAAGTTCGCTCGGCTCGGACTTTGAAATGCACGAGGCAGATACTTACTGCCAGTACGGCGACGGCAACGTAATATGGCAGCGTCGCTTCGACTCCCCAGACCACCAGCGCGCCGTAGGTGAGCAGCGCGGTCGCCCAGGCTAGCATGGCAATCGGCTCTGCCTGCATCAAATCGAGGCGCGAGGCGGCATGCACGAAGGCGATGCCGGCCAAGTCCAAAGTCAGCAGGGAAATTGTTGCGAGAACGGTTCCCCAGAAGCCGTGGCCGAAGTTGAATAGTTGCGCGATGAAATGCAGCAGGACAAACGTCCACGCCAATAGCCACGAATTCACGTGCCTGCGCGCATGGTGTCGCAACATCGACCAGAAGACGAACGCTAACGCGGCGAATGCGATCAGGTGAGGGATCGAAGAATAGCGCAGCATAGGCAGACCATAGGCGAGAGAAACAAATTTGTTCCATGATAGAGTGCCGCCAGTCGCCAAGGAGCAATTATTTTAATAAATTTCGCCGGGGTTACATCCCCCGCAAACCGGCATATACGGCCAAACAAGAGGTGAGGCAGGTGACGCCCAGCACGATCCATCGATAGGTTCCTGATAGGCGGTAGGGGTCGGGCAGAGCGGTCATGGCCAGTACTACCAGAAAACCGAGCACCATTGGGAGTAGGAACGCATTCATCACCTCAACCCATATGGTGAGAGCCACCAGATTCGGAATTGTCGCCACCATCACGGCACCCGCCACCACGCCGATTGTGAAGACCACGTAAAACCAAGGCGCCTCCATCGGATTGTATTCGAGCGAATGTTTGTAGCCGGTTACCTCGCCAAAACCCCAGGCCGCAGCCAGGGAAACAACCACGGAAGAAATCATAGCTGCGCCAAGAACACCCAGGCTGAACAGCAATCGCCCCATGGCAACGCCCATGAATGGAGTTAACGCGTGGGTGATATCGCCGATGGTATTCAGGCTTGCATTCGGATTTACTTTTCCGATGGTGGCCGCGATGGATACCAGAACAGCCGCCATCACCAGTTGCGTGACGACTGCGCCAATTCCGGTGTCCCAGCGAGCGTCTCGATAGTGTTCGGGGCGAAGCCCTTTGTCCGCGATCGCGGACTGCTGATAGAAGATCATCCACGGCATGATTACCGCACCGATGTTGGCCGAGACAAGGTACAGATAGGCCGGTGAGGACAATGGAGCCTGAATCAGTCCGGCGGCTAAGTCATGCATCTGCGGATGGGCCGCAATGGCAACCCAAAAAAAAGCAAACTCAAACAGGCCGAGCGCGATGGCCACGCGTTCCACTCGACGGTACGAACCAGTCCATACAACGACCAGCAGAAATGCCGCCGCCAGTGCCACGCTGAAGCCCCGGGGCACACCGAAAAGCTGGCCTACAGCGGCAACGCCAGAAAACTCCGTCAGCAGGGCCCCGATGGTGGCAACAGCCAACCCAATGACCGAGACCCAGGCCCATCCGGAGCCGAATTTTTCCCGGATGAGTTCCCCATGACCCTTGCCGGTAAACACTCCCAGTCGCACCGTCAGATCCTGCACGACAAAGAGAACCGGAATGAGAAGAAACTGCAGCAGCAGAAGCTTGTAGCCCCACTGGGCTCCACTTTGCGCGGCCGTAATGATGCTGCCAACGTCGGTATCGGCGAGCATGACAACGATGCCTGGGCCCATGACGGCCAGAAAGAGTCGCCAGCGTGTCGGCATGCGAGAAAGGGCGGGAGCCGGAACAGTTTTCACGAAAGAAGCCAAACTCCAATCATAGCGGGCCCCGCAAGAACTCCTTCGATTTCAAATAACGCTCTCATTTGGATACTGGTATTGCCACCCTGGATCTAGGTCTGTTCGGCCGCCTTTGCTGAGCGGCGGTCGCAGTGTCCTAGTGCGAACCTAGCATGGGTCCAAGTCCCTGAAACGTGACGAACAGCACATATGAGCCTTTTTTATAAGAACACACTTGTTCCCACGCGCCATTGTGCAGGCGGAAGCGGCGCCCGGGCAATTGCAGATTTTGTTCCATTGAAGGGTTAAACGCATCGATCGCAGAGTGTATCGGTCGACCGATTTTGGGCGCAGACGTGATCGGGAAGAGATGCTCCCGTGACCCGCATCACTGAATTGGGGCAGCCTTTTCGCTAGCCTTCAGTTGGAATCGAAAACAAACTGATTTGGGGCATATTTCTCTACCAGTTTCAGGGAGGGGTTATGGACAAACTTGGCGAAATAGCCGATCTCCCCACCGGCGACGAACTGCGGCTTGGAACCTACAAAGCAAAATTCAGGGAGATTGTTGTCGGCATCGATTTTTCCGGACCTATGATCACCGCGCTCAACGCGGCGACGTATTTTGCTGAACAATATGCGAGCACTCTTGTTCTAGTGCACGCGGTTCCTCCGGTTCTTTTTGGACCGGGTGCAACCCCTGAGCTGCTGGAAGCGGACCTGGAAACTGCTCGCGCACAGATGGAAGTCGTGATTTCAAAAGCGAAACTTGGGTCGATTCCGCATCGAATTGTGATTGAATTTGCCGAGCCGACCGATCTGCTTGATGAGGTTGCACGCATGCAAGGCGCGGACCTGGTGATTGTGGGTTCGCACGGCGCCCATGGACTCGAAAAACTCGCCTTCGGATCCGTCGCTGAGAGCGTGCTTCGTAGAGCAGCTTGTCCGGTGTTGGTGGTTGGCCCACACTGCCGCGAAAACCTGGAATCGTTTCGATCCATCGTCTTTGCCACTGGCCTGGAAACGCGTGCCTTTCGTGCTGCTCAGTATGCATCTTCCATTGCCGAGGATGTGAACGCACGGCTGACGCTGCTGCATGTAAGAGGGCCGGCAGCCAAAGGAGCCGAGATTCTCGCCAGCGACATCGACAACGTCCTGCTCCAGGAATTAGAACAGCTTCTACCGCCGGATGCGGAGCAATGGTGTCAGCCCAAGGTGCGCGTCGAAGTCGGGACTGCCAGCGCAGAGGTTCTACGAGTTGCGAAAGCGGAAGCGGCAAACCTGATTGTTGTTGGCGTCCGAGAAGGTTCAACTCTGGCAGATCATTCGCCGCGGTCCACGCTGTCTCAAATCATTCGCGGCGCCGACTGTCCCGTACTGGGCGTTCGCGGTCATCTTACTTGAATCACTGTGACGTCAGCGGACCTTCGATGCCCCATCCCTATAGAAGCCCCTTTTTGCGCGGCATCGTCCGATTCAGGTCGATCTCCGGGCTGTTCTGTCGCATCTGCCGCGATAGGCTGACTCAAGATAAATCTGTATGATTGTGATCGTGGTCACTGTGCCGGGGACGCCATATCTCCTAAGCTTCAGTCTGTAGAGAATCCAAGAGAATGATGGCTTTCCGGCAAGCGGGCAGTATTTCTTGCCGGGCCGATCGACGTAGACCGTTGGCTCGGCGACAAGCGATAGGGAACAGCAGGCGCTATGGCAGCATTCGGTAGTTTCGCAATCCTTCTCGGTCTGGTTCTGTGCGTCTACAACTTTGTGGTTGGCGCATTCGCGCTACGGCAGATTGCAGTCCATCCCCATGCCAGTTTTGGGCCGGAACGCCTGGCGGAGTCTGCACGGCGCGCGGGAATTGGAAGCTTTATTGCCCTGAGTGCGGCCGCTTTCGCGCTGATCTATTGCGCGTTTACCAACGACTTCTCGGTTTCCTATATCCTCCACCATTCCAACCGAGCATTGCCGTGGCCGTATAAGTTTGCGGCGCTGTGGTCTGGGCAGGAAGGCTCGCTGCTGCTGTGGGCGTGGTTGCTGGCCGCCTACGGATTTGTGCTGCGGGTGCGCCATAAGGTCGACGTCAAGCTGACCGCTTACGCTTCTACCATTTTGGCTGGCATTCAGATTTTCTTCACGTTGTTGATCGTGTTTCCAGCGCCGCCTTTTGCTTTGGTACAGGGAGCCGTGCCCGCCGATGGCTTCGGTTTGAATCCGCTGCTGCAATATCCGGAGATGGTGATTCATCCTCCGATGCTATACCTGGGCTATGTAGGATTCAGCGTTCCTTTCGCCTTCGCGCTTGGTGCGCTGATGATGCGCTATCCCGGTGAAAAGTGGATTCACATTACCCGTCGCTGGACCATGGTGACCTGGCTGTTTCTGACCTGCGGCATTTTTCTCGGCATGCATTGGGCCTACGCAGTTCTGGGCTGGGGCGGCTACTGGGGCTGGGACCCGGTCGAAAATGCTTCCCTGATGCCGTGGCTGACGGGCACAGCATTTCTTCACTCCGTCATGATGCAGGAAAAACGCGGCATGATGAAGTCCTGGAACGTGTGGCTCATTTTCACCACGTTCATGCTGTCGATTCTCGGTACGCTGCTGACGCGAAGTGGACTGGTCAGCTCTGTGCACGCATTTGCCGAGTCGTCGATTGGAACCTGGTTCTGGGTCTTCCTGCTGATTGTGCTCAGCGTTTGCCTTTTCACGTACATCCTGCAGCGCAACCATCTGCAGTCGGAACACAAGCTGGAGTCGCTGGTATCTCGCGAATCGAGTTTTCTGTTCAACAACCTTGTCCTGCTGGCAGCCTGCTTTACCATCTTGTGGGGCACGCTGTTCCCGATTATTTCGGAATACGTTGAGGGTTCGAAGGTCACCGTCGGTCCGCCGTTCTACGATCGCGTAGCCGTGCCGATCGGAATTTTCCTTTTATTCCTCACCGGCATCGGTCCCATTTTGGCGTGGCGCAGCACCTCCTTCAAGAGTGTGAGGCGGAACTTTCTGTGGCCCACGATAGCGGGAGTGGTGACAGCGCTGGTTTTGATGGCAGCGGGCATGCGTCCCTGGCAGGATATGGGCACGCTGTACTCCCTGATGACTTTTTCGCTGGCGGCTCTGGTGATCACCGCCGCCGGCAGCGAATTCTGGCGCGGAGCTCGCGTCATTCAACGCCACACCGGCAAAAACATGCTGCTCTCGCTAGTGCAGTTGACGCGACGCAACACGCGCCGTTATGGCGGTTATCTGGTCCATATCGGTGTAGTGATCGTTTTCATCGGACTTGCAGGCTCTGCCTTCAATCAGTCAAAAGAGCAGGAAATGGGATTTCGTGACTCGATGACGATCGGGCCCTATCGCCTGGTCTGCCTAAGCTATACGCAGGACTCGAATGCGAATTACGACAGCGAATATGAATTGCTGAATGTATACAAAAATGGAAAATTCCTGACACGGATGGCGCCCGAACGGCGCTTCTATCATGCCAGCCAGCAGACAGAAACCATGGTGGCGAATCATTCCACGTTGGAACGCGACCTGTATGTGGTCTATGAAGGCAGGAATCAGGACACCAATCAACCCATCATTAAAGTCATCATTAACCCGCTGGTGGCGTGGATCTGGATTGGCGTGGTGGTGATGGCGTTTGGAACGCTGCTGGCATTAGTTCCGAATATAAACGCCGATCAGGCGACGAAACCGCGTAAACAGGTGGAAGAACAAGAGGCGCTTCCCGCAGGCGTCGGGGACTGATCCATGATTGCACTTCGATGCTATACACGCATTTTCGACCGCTCACTGTTCAAGATCTGGGCGCAACTTTCGGTGGCGTGCCTGCTGCTGCTGTTCATGGCGGGTGCAAGCAACACATTCGATCGTTATCAGCAGCTTGGTCATCACAGCTTGATCTGCACCTGCGGCTGCGGCCAGATTCTGCTGGAGTGTAATCACGTCGGATGCACAGTTTCCACGCAGGAAGAGGCGGAGTTGCGCACGGCAATTGCCCGTGGCGACAGCAATCAGTTAATCCTGCAGGATTTTGTGCAGAAGTACGGACCCACCGTGCTGGCCGCGCCTCCGGAGAGAGGCTTTGATCTGGTGGCGTGGATTGCACCGGGCGTGGTATTTCTGCTGGCAATGTTTGCCGCGGCGCTGGTGATTCGGAAATGGAAGTTGCACACGGTGGCGATGCCCGCGGAGATGGCGACTGATCCACACACCACCGCGATTCTGGATAAGGTTCGAAAAGAGACGGAACTATGATGACTGCCCTGGCTTGCGCCGCATTTGTGGGCTGGTGGAAACTGAAGCCGGTGACGCGCGAGAAAGATGTGGTTGTAAAACCGATCGCGGATGTGATTCCGCCACAGGTTGAGAAAGAGACATATTTATGAGCGTGATGACAATTCTGGCTTGCGCGGCGCTGTTGGTCGGCATCTTCGTGTATGTTTTCTATCCTCAGGCAAAAACTGAAGAGCAGACACAGAAGACGCGCCTGGAATTTCTGCGTGAGCGCAAAGATACGATTTACGAGAATCTTCGCGACTTGAATTTCGAGTATCGGGCCGGCAAATATCCGGAGGAAGACTACCTGGCGCAGCGGGCTGGTATGGAAAACGAAGCGGCTCAAATTCTCGCCGAAATTGAGTTCCTGGAAACCACCGTGCATGCGGCTTGAACTCATCACTCCTGTGAATTGAAATCAGAAAGAGACTCAATGAAACTGCAACGTTCTATCTTGCTTTCGTTTTTTCGCGCCAAGGTTGTTACTTTGCCGCTTCTATGCGCGGTTTCTGTCTTGATTGCGGGCGGTTCCGCTGTCATGGCAGCTCCTATCTCCGGCACGGTCACGAATCAAACCACGAAAAAGCCTTCTGCCGGCGATAGCGTCGAGCTAATGCGTCTCGGGATGGATGTTGCCGCCAAGACCACCACCGACGCGCAGGGGCATTTCACCCTCGATGTTACCGATGGCGCTCCGATGCATTTGTTGCGCGTAATTCATGACAAGGCGACGTACTTTCGCCCTGTGCCCGCCGGCACCTCGACCGTGAATGTGGATGTGTACGATGTTGCGGAAAAAGTCGCAGGTGTTTCGACTGAGGCCGATGTGGCGCGGATCGAAGCCAGTCCCAACGGTTTGAGCGTGATAGAGAACTTCTTCGTGAAGAACGCTTCATCTCCTCCACGGACCCAGTTCGGTCCTCGGGCGTACGAAATCTATTTGCCGAAAAACGCGCAGGTAATTGCCGCAGCCGCGCAGGGCCCGGGTAGCATGCCGGTGCAAACGCCGCCCACACCACTGGGAACGCCGGGTGATTACGCTTTCGTTTATCCGCTGCGTCCCGGAGAAACACGCTTCCAGGTCAGCTATCAGATGCCATACTCGGGCAGCTTCCAGTTTCATCCTCGAGTGGCGGCACCGGTGGACAACCTTGCCATTATCCTGCCAAAGAGCGTGCAGTTCGCAGGCAGTCCTCTTGGCGCTTTCCAGCCGATCGATGAAGACGTAAAGGTGCAGACGTATCTTGCAAGGAATGTCACGCCGCAGTCGAAGTTAGCGTTTACGGTCTCCGGTACTGGATTGCTTCCGCAGGAGAATACCGCTTCGGATAACGGGAATGGCGGACAGAGCGCAGCCGGGGACCAGAGTGCGATGGGCCCGGAGGCAACGGCGCAAGCTGCGGCCGCAAATAATACGCGACCCGGCATCGGCCTCGGGGTGCCGATCGATACGCCTGATCCGCTGCACAAATATAAATGGTGGATTCTATCGCTGGCGGTGGTCTTGCTGGCGGTGGGCGCTGCTTTTGTGATGAAGCAAAGCCAGCCTGTCGCGGCTACTGCCGGCGGTCCTCCGGTTCCGCTTGCAAATATTCCATCGCCGACGAAGCCCACGGAGGGCTTTAAACCGCCGCTTGCCGCTACCGCGGTCCGCACGACCAGTGCGGAGTCTCATCGCTCCAGACTGATGGAGGCGTTGAAAGAAGAACTCTTCGCGCTCGAAACAGAGCGACTGGAAAGTCGTATCACTCCCGAGGAATATGAGAAACAAAAGGGCGCGTTGGAGATCGTACTCGTTCGTGCCCTGCAGTCGGGCAAAGCGAAGAATCCTGCCGAGTCACTATAGCGCTTGGTTCTCTATGATCTGTTGTACCGCCTACGCACTGGGACTGCTGTCGACCAGCGTCGGGTGGAAAGCGACATTTCCAGCGCGCGGTCTTTCTTGTGTTGGCACGATCTGCACCGGTTTCTCATGCAGCAGCAATTCCGTGGCTCGCACCCGCGGATCGGTGTGGAACCAACGTTGGAAGGCTTTGTCTTCGAGCAGATTCGTGATTGCCAGTAGCGACATTCCCTGGTGATGGGCCATCCAGGAGCGCACCAGTGTGTATCGCGCTCCTTTCTCATGCTGCGTGCTCTCGGAATAATCTGCCGATTCGTAGAAACCGAACTCACCCAGCCAGCCGAGCTTTTCCATCCTGTGCAAGTTCGCCAGCGCGTGCACTGGGTCGGCCTCCAGCGCCAACACAGTGGCGTATGGCGCAATCACGAGTGAGCCTTCCGGTGGCGGATTGATCGCTAACGTTGGCACGCCAAACGCATGGTACTGATAGTTTCCTTCGGGATCGCGTTGGCTGTGGCTGGCTTCTGAAATTCCCCACGGCATTCGCTGGCGGGCAACATACTCTCTCTGCGCACGAACCGCTCCAGGCAACGATTGTGCCAGCAAAGTATCGGGAGAAGTCTGCATCCAAAGCGTCGGCATCATGTACTCAAACATGGTGCCCGACCACGATAACAGCACAGGATTGCCATCAATCATCGTGGTTTTGCGGCCGACTCTGAACCAGCTATCCTGCAATGCATCGCCCTTTGCAATGGCGAGGAACATCGCAGTGCGCGCCTCGGAGGCGAGCAGGTCATAGCAGGAATCCAGCCGTCGTTCGTGCTCAGTGTCATAGCCGATGGTCAGCAGGCGACGATAGGGATCCACTAATTCCTGATAATCGGTGGCCTGGAACATACGATCGCTGATCGTCGCAATCGATTTCAGGTCGTCGATGAGCGTAGTCAGGCGCGTTTCACTCTCCCGCAGGGCAAGCGTCAATTCGTCCGCGAGTGCATAGTGTTGGCCGGAGGCGTCGAGCGCATTTTGCGCGTAGGCTGATTTCATCTCGCGGCAAATCTGCAATGCATTGTCGGGCGTGTAGAAATCGAGCGGGCGATTTTCAAAATTCTCCAGCGTTTGCAATAGCTGAGAGAACTTTGGCTGCAACCACGGAAGGTAGTCTGCGACGAATTTCTGAATCGATCGCAAATGGGTTGCCGCTGCGCTACTCGCCTCCGCAGCGGCAGGCAATTCAAGCTGCAGAATCGCATCCAGCCACGCATCAGAAGGCGATTTGCGGTCAACACGCAGCGCAGATTTTATTTTTGTTTCGACGGTCGAAGGTGTCTTGGTATCCGTTACGATGTCGAGCAAGCCCTGTTGCAACGGAGGCAACATCGGAGTGTCCAGCAACTCGAGCGTTCCCATCCGCAGACTGCAGAGGGACGCAAGAAAATTTCCGCTGTCGACCGTGGAAGCAATGTAGGGGCGTATGGATTCAAGCGTCGTCGTGGTGTACCAGTTCAGCAGATGTCCCCTCCACTTGGGAATGTGGTCGAGCGTTTGCAGGTTTGTAAGGGTCTGCTTCGCATATTCCGGAACTGTCAAATACCCGAGAGTAACGGCTGCCTGACGTGCATTCAATTGCAGGCCCGCGTTGGTGGGAGAGATGCGCAACGCCTCACGATACCCCTCTTCCTGGACATTGTCCGGCACCAATCCGTGATGGCCCTCTGCAGCATACTGCGCAAAATAACGCCAAGTTCGCCAGGCAATTTTCCGGAGGAATCGCGTGTCGGTGTTGGAAAGATTCAATTCCAGTTGAGACGATCGATTCAGCCACCATGTGATTGGCTTGGCGAGCGACCACAAAATCAGAATCGGCAGTGCCCACGGAATTGCGGACGGCCGAATCGACACAACAAGAATCAGCAGTACAGCGCAAAGCAAGGGAACCAGACCCATCGTGATCTCGACGGGCGTGCGTTTGCTCATTCCTGTTTCAGCTTCGGCTGCAGTTTCCCATTCCAGCAGGCGTTTGCCCGTCACGAAACTTCGAACCAGGGACCGCACAATGGCATCGATCATCAGAAGAGTTTGATGTGCCAGCAGGGCGAAGTTGAGGGCAGTTGAAAACAGCAAGACCAGAGAATCATGAACAGCCTGGCGAACATATCCGCGCTGCTCTGCTACGCTGGCTCGCACCATAGAGAAGAGAAATTGCACGACCACGGGGACGATGACGATCAGCAGTGTTGCCAGCGTCCAGTAACGAGCAGTTCCGGGAAGCCAAAGCCAACCGGCTACTAAGAGAAGAAAGGTGGCGGGTTCAACCAGGCTGCGTCTCAAATTGTCGAAAATCTTCCACCGGGAAATGTTGGAAGTAGGATTCTGTACCAGTTGTCCAGAATCGTTCGGAACGCGTCCCAACAGCCATCGTAAAATCTGCCAATCCCCACGTACCCAACGATGTTTCCGTCGATTTTGCGCGCTGTAGTGGGAAGGATAGTCGTCCATCACTTCCACATCCGTCAGCAGACCGACGCGTGCATAGGCGCCTTCAATCAGGTCGTGGCTCAGCAGGGAATTTTGAGGAAAGCGACGATCCAGAACTTCATGCAGAATCTGAATTTCATACAAACCTTTTCCGGTGAAGATGCCTTCCCCGTACAGATCCTGATAGACGTCAGAAATGGCGCGGGTATAGATATCGAATCCGGTCTGACCGGAATAAATTGCAGCCAGTCGCGAGCGCGCGACTGAGTGGACAGCGATGCCGACACGAGGCTGCATCAAACCATAGCCCTGGGTCACGATTCTCCTCTGCGGATCGAGAATGGCCCGGTTCAGTGGATGCGCCATCGCCCCGACCATGCGATGCACAGAGTCGCGGGGTAATTTGGTGTCTGAGTCGAGTGTTAAAACATAGCGCATTCCATTCAGGATGGTAGGATCGCCGGCCTTGTAAGGGAAGCAATCCATGCCGCCCATAATCAGGCGATTCAGATCTAACAATTTTCCGCGCTTGCGCTCCCATCCCATCCAAACGTTCTGTTTTGGATTGAAAACGCGATGGCGATGCAGCATCAGAAAACTGCCGCTGGCAGTACCGGCGTACCGTCGATTCAGATCGTCAATCAACTGGCCGGCCAATGTCACCAGCGGATGAGTATCTCGCTCCAACGGTTTTTCTACTGAATCCGGCAGATCCGTCAACAGCGCGTAATGAACATTGGGATCTTGATTTGCCAGACATCTGACTTCCAGTTCATCCACAAGGCCGCGCACTTGGTTTTCGTTCAACAATAGCGTGGGAACCGCGACCAGAGTTTTGCAATCATAGGGAATACCTTCAGAGAAATCGAGCTTTGGCAGTGGCTGCGGCTTCAAAATCGCGCTGATGGTGTGATTCATCAATTCCACCGCGCCTTGAGACACAGGCAACAGTAGCAGCAGAAAGGCGAAGGCCAAACTTCCCAGCGGATTGTATAGCGGCACCAGCGGAAGAATGATCGCAGCCATGACCAG
>Ga0335075_10000961_pt1 | contig 48579 bp, 40 predicted proteins | sample Lox_Sample_24_FD_206723 | JGI IMG/M metagenome (GOLD analysis project Ga0335075, IMG submission 206723) | Soil microbial communities from Loxahatchee National Wildlife Refuge, Florida, United States - Lox_Sample_2.4 | ecosystem: Environmental > Terrestrial > Soil > Wetlands | place: USA... | reverse complement strand
GTCCTCTAACATCAGCCGGCTGGCGCGAAAATCCGACTTCGAGAGGGCTCTCATGGCTGGGGCTTCGAGGTTTTCTTTGGGACAGAAGTCAGGCCCGGAGCTCCGTAGCTTGAGACTCTCCATCGAATGGTTGGGACATGCTGCTCCGCCCTGACTAGAAGAGCGTGGGCGGGATGAGCGGGGTCCATCACGGAGACGTAGTACTGGCGCAGGCTTTCGTGGAGTCTCTTCCATCCGGCTGCGTCAAAGTTATTGCCGTTATGATCGAGCGCCCACTGCCAAGCGTTCGTCTCAACATCCAGGGTTTCGCCGTGATTCTGGGGTGGATTGTCGGGATCGCACATCACGTGGCCGATTTCATGGAGGGCAGCGGCGAAACCGCCAGGGTCGGTGATCTCCCTGATCCGGACGGTTTTTTGTTTGCTGTTCGCCCGATTGGGGCCCTGATTTGATCCGGCGCACCTTGATTCTGTGCCTTTTGCAAGTCTCTTTGAATTTTTTCACCAATTCCGAATTTTTCATGACAGGACCTAGGGAAGGAGACGTGTTTCCCGTGGGAAGGATAGCACGAGCGTTACGTTAACGGGCGGTAGCGACGAAGCGGTCGAAAGAGTGATCTTTGCGGACGCGTTCGGCGGGTCGAGGTTCTCGATGGTATCAGATTCGACCGCACGATTCAGATCAAACGCAGATCTATGGAGAACCTCTCTACAAAGCGATTCGACGCTTTCGGAACCGTTGATTTCGAGTTGCGCCGACCATCGGTACGCTCGCGTAGACGGCACTGCCTGCTCAGGAGTGGGAGTTTCTTCCACTATATTAATCTTGCATATACCACATAAGGTTTTATCATTGGCGCACTTCTTAGGGCAGCTCTCAAGAGGGTGTAGTGGTTGCTCTTTCGGTTACCGTGATCCCGGCATTGGACTTTCGTGCTGGTCCCTTGCTCGCCGCAAAGCAATAGTCATCGGACTAGGGCATGCTCTAAAGACAACTTTAACCGATAGTCATCCAGATCGACCGAGCCCCTGAAGGAGCTAGCAATGCCAAGCAAGAATAAGCGTTCTGCGCGACGAAGAGGCGGCACGGCCAGACGAGCCTCGGGTGCAGCAGTGGCGGCTAGACATGGAATCGGAACGCGCCTGCAAACAGTAGCTTTGTATCAGGCACAGAAGAAATTACGCGATCAAATCAAGAGAGACCGCTCAGCGAGATTCGACGAGTTCCTGGCGCAGACTAGGATGCCAACGGAATCTCCGGCACCTGGAGTCGCCTTGCGGGCTATGGTGGCGACAGCCGGGAAAGAGAACTTACGCATTCTTGCAGAGGGTGACTCCTGGTTCGAATACCCTTTACCCGTGACCCACGGCGATGGAGTCATCTATCAACTTCAAAAGCTATTGGGCTATGAGATCGCCAATATGGCTCATCATGGATTGGAAGTGGAACAGATGATGGGTCTCTCCATCCGGCAAGAGATTATCACGAGGCTTAGCGATCCGAGAGTACGGTTTGACGCCCTGCTTTTTTCCGGTGGGGGAAACGACATTGTCGGCGACCAGTTTTGCATTTGGCTGAAAGATTCTCCGCCGGCGCCCACCCCGCCGCTGATGTTGGACACGAACGCTGTGAGTTCCGCCTTGGCAATTCTCGAAGCGGAGTACCGCGAACTGGTCGACATCCGGAACCAATACAGTCCGCAAACGGTGATCTTCGTACACGCGTACGACTTTCCTCCAATAACGGGCAAGGGCGTTTGCGGAGCGGGACCTTGGCTCAAGCCGTCCCTGGATTATGCCTACCAGCACTTAGGCGTTGCCAACCCGAACCCGAATGATGAGTTTCTGGTTGTGAAAACTCTTATGGAGATGTTCGGGGCGATGCTCGATAGAATCGCGGCGGATCCCGCTGTCCAGAAATTCGTCATTGTGCCCACTCAGGGAACGCTGACGCCAGACGCATCCGACTGGCAGAACGAAATCCACCCGTCATCAACGGGCTTTACAAAGATTGCCGAGAAGTTCCAGACTTCCCTAGCCACCATTTTCCCGTAGCAAGGAGAAGCGAGTGCCGTACACATTCCTGGCCGCGCTTCCGGCGATCCTGGGGCTGGCAGGATTTGTTCTTTATCAGTTGCTCGGCGCCCAAGCGAAGGGTCACGAAGTCACAAAGAGGATCGTCGCGAAGCTTCGTCAGAAGGTGCCATCAAGGATCGAAAAGGACCAACGCCTTACGGGATCTCAGGTCGAGCGTCTGCTTGTAGGCGACCAGGAACTGCAAAAGCTGATCGGGGATCAGGATTTCCAGCTTCTTCGACAAGCGCTTCACCAGCAGTTCGTAATCTCCCTGACTGTGTACTCCCTGGCCGTTCTGTTCTGCGCCTTGAGCGCCGGCTTGTTTGTGCGGCAGGCAGAGGCAAAAAAGCGCTTGCTGATTGACCACTGGTCGATTGCGAGTGAGGATCCAAACTCCGGGGGCCTTCCGGTCGACTTGGATACCTTGCAGGTTTCATGGCAATCATCGGGAGATCCCGAGGATGTTAAGGCTTACTTGGAGAATGTCCAAACGTCTATGCGGACCGATCCTCTCATCATCTCCTCTTCCGAGCAGAAGGCCGAGTTTCAAGCAGTTTCGTATCAGCGCATTCTTCAAAATCGCGAGCGAGGCCAGGCGAACCGCATCCGGGCCATTGTTCAGGCACGGGATGCCGTATTCCGCTCGGATCCCTTCGATCTTCAAGTTGGTGTCACGATTCTCACCGTCATCGATGCTGAGGATCGCCTCACGATTGCAGCGATGATCGATAACAGCCGCATTCCGAATTACGATTTCGAAGCCAAAGTCGTCGTGCCATCTCGGTCATCCGCTCGCGAAGACTTGTCGCTAGGACCAGCTATTCCCTACGAATTTGCGACTCAAAGAATCGCGCATGCCGTTCAATTCGACTGGAGAAGCGCGAAGGGAATCTATATAGGGCCCGACGACCCCAGACTGGTGCGTTTCCAATTCTTGATCGATGAATCCCTGATGCGCTGATATGCGGGACGCCAATGAACAAATCCCATGACGGTGCGGATACAGACGAAGTGGGTGCCACACAACGGAGATTGCCGTGCAGGAGATAAGGTGTAACTCGCAGATTCCTTTCGAAGAGGAGCTGGACTCGGTCCTCTCGCGAATTCCAGCCGATCAAGTCATCGCGATGGAAGCAAGAATTGACGATTGGGCGGCCGCGATCACCCAAGACCCGAACGACTTCTTCGCTTCCAATTGGAAAGCCGGTTCGGATTGGAGGGGAACCCCGTTCCAGACCCTTTACGATGCAATCGGAGATATGGAAGAAGCCGGCAAACGCTTGGGATCGCTTGTCCGCCGGGTGATCGTCCGGCGTGTCTGTAATGGAGAACGTTGGTACATGTATCGTAATCCGGAAGCCGGAACGCCGGAGTGCCCTCGGCAATTTTGGGGCACCTTTTACTGGCGGCACATGAACTGATCAATCAGAGGAAATACGGATTTAGGCTTCGCTTTGTATTCGCCATGTATTATATTGAAGGTCCATGGAGATACTCCGGGTCGCCTTTCGCAGGCAGCTACAATCAGCAACGTGTCCCCGATGCCAGATCATCCGAAGATCTACCACATCACGCACGTCTTCGACGGCAAACAGATTCGCCGAGCGTGGCAGGTTCTGGCCAAGCAGGGATGGCTTCCGAGTGAAGCCAGCATCGAAACGAGCGACCGAAACGGTGACTAAATCAGGCCTCAACAAGTGCTCTCGAATGCCAAACCTTCGATGTACTTTCCGAAGCCTTCGTCATGTAAGTCAACCTTCACTCCAGATACCAAAGTCTCGATCCTCGACCGCAACCTTTGCAAGACCTCTGTGGCGTCTCCTCCTGATACGATGACGACTCGGCTGGCGTCTGGAATGTGTTTCAAGAGATCGACAATGTGGCTGTCGTGACCGCTGAAGCCAATCAAGAGGAAGTGGTCACACTCCCCCATGAACCGCTTCGCCATTTGGACTTGATTCTCGGGGCAAATGAATTCCTTGGGCTCATTGGCGGGCACTATGATCCTCGGATATGGAAATCCTGGGGGATTCCCACCTGGCGTGTAAAAATCCCCGGACCATCTGCTCCACATTACCGGGATTAGGTCCTTGGACAACACAGGGGCTTCCTTCAGAAGGCTTGGACGGAGCACGCCGGCTCCGTCCGTTGGGCAATTCTCTAAAATGCTACCCCAGTTAACTGACCCGTGAGGCTTGACATAAAACCACCGCTTAGATGCGGGGCTGTACGAACCCAAATCGTTAAAATCATGTCCGTCATAATCCGTCAGAGCGCGCTCAAGGAACAGGTCATAGTTCAAATTCACGAAGAGGACTTGGCGAAACTTTGATTCCAAAACACTCCGGACCAAGGTGTCAAATTTCGAACTCCCTTGAAGGTAGTCATCGCTGACGGTCCAGAGAACCTCTCGGAGATAAAGCGGCACTTGGTAAGGCCAAATCGCCCCATTGCGGTACGCCGACTCGAGTACCTTCCTGAAGATGTCTTCGAAGCTCTGCCCTTTGGCCAGCTTCGTGCGGAACTCATCCGCTCGTGCCCCGACCTTGGGATAACGCGCGAGAATGGTTTCGAAAGCTGGAGAAAAGAGGTCCTTCGCAAGAGGCGGGCGATGCCGAGGGTCGGAACGGACGGGTGTTTCACCGCCAGCGCAATCATATGAGGAGCCCGCGCCCAGCACAACCGTCAACGTGTGTTCCGTCCTACCGGGCATAAGATTGGTCGTTTGCGTTTTCCCCTCGACATTCTAGCGACCTACGAAGATCTCCCCAACGCCAAAGTACCGGTCCGCAGAACAGTTGTCGCAGATCACTTCTGAACTGTCAAAACGGCGGCGGAAAGGATGGACGATGCGTTGCCCATATTGCGGCGACAGGCGAACAGAGGTGCTCAAGACGGTTTACCGCGGCCATAACTCGTATCGCCACCGGCGATGCGTCCATTGCGGGTCCCGCTTCAGTACCCAAGAGAGGCCAGTGCGCTGGAGCCGCGTGGAACTGAAGTGGCCGGGACCGCAGCCGTCTCGGCGAGGTTGGAGGAAGCAGAGAACATCGGCGCTGCGCGGGAAGTGCGAGGTGGAATCATGCGGAGTTGATTTCAAACAGGCTGGAGTCCGGCGCCACGTGGATCATATCGTACCGGCGAGACTCATCCGGCGACTAGGAGCTGGCAATCCAAACCGCCGTGAGAACCTTCAGTGCATCTGCGGAACCTGCCATGGCTACAAGCTCCAGGCCGACCACAAGCTGTGTTTGGGCGACAAGCTAGGGTACCTCGAAGTTCTTCGGATCAACCACTTTGATCTTACACGCGTGGAACGGGCGCTGGCGCTGTATGGTCTATAGTTCTCCTGAAATCGCAGCTGGCTTCCGGCCGCATTCCCGACTAGCGAGAATTGCTACGGTCGTGGGGAAGCACCCCCACGTCCTCAATTTTGTCGTTAAGCTATTGGGCAAAAACCCCTTCGCGAAGCGCTGCTGTAACTACCCTCAAACCAAGCCGAGCCGGCACGAATTCTGGCGGGGCAGAAACAGATGTTTTAAGAGACAAATCTACGCCTATCTCTCACGTGTGTTGCAGCTCATTCCATTCCGCCGCCCATGTGAGCAAACCAATGCGAGCTCTTAAAGTGCGTCATGGATTTCCGAAGACTTCTCTTCATCGCTTCGAACTGCGGAGTCGGCAAACGTTCTTGCACGGAGAGGATTTCCTTGGCGAACTCCCGGAATACTCCCTCTCCGCAATGACTTGCCACGAGACAATACAGTACAGATGCCATGGTCATATCCGGAGTGGGAATCCTACTTGTTACCCAACAATGATTCGGCAGCTGGTTCGCCTTGAAGTTTTCTACGAACCCGACGCTTCGCAGGTCCTCCTCGGGAATCATCTCGCCCGACAGCTGGACGTGAAAGTACGGGTGATCAGGTTGTCCCTCGTGCACGAAATCGTAGTGGAGCGATTGAACCAACTCTGCCTCGCCTCCCGTGACCACAAAATAGTTTACGTAAACAGTCGATTTCGTAAGTGACCAATCTGATCGGGCAAGCGTCTCCATGACTTTCACCACGACATCAAGCCTTTTCTGACTGGACAGCTTTCGGCAAGGCCAGTTCTTCAAATACAAGCATTCTGCGAACTGAGCGCTTGCGGCGTCGCCTCCCTGCGTGAAACCGTTGAGAATCGGCCGTGAGAGCCGGTTGAGAGATTTCCCCGCGCCTTCGACGGCCCGCTGGAATTCACTGATGAGGCTTTCGTAAGCACTTGCGACGCGGTACGGAGCCGTTAACTCTTCACCAGCCATGTGTCTCTCAAACTCCCAGCCACGGACTGTACTCATCAAATTTTGGATTGCTGATTCGCGTGAGGTCCGCCCCGCGCGGAAACCAACTGAGTCCACCCTTGGAGTTTTCCAGACTGACAGGTCGCTTGGAAATGATGCAGTAGTAACCGGCGGTCTTGCCGGAGTCAACAGAACAGTGACTCCGGTCAATCTTCGCATCGAGTTTTTTCCGGACCAGCTCCAGGCCATCCGCAAAATTTCCCCCAGCGACGATGTCATCGAGTGCGCCGCGCCACCACTCCGGCTTCTTGGGATCCGCAAACGGCCCGTCGTAAAGCGCTTCCGCGAACCAGGCCTGAACTTTAGCGTTCTTGAAGTCCTGTTCATCAATGTTGAGGTGGCTTCCGGCTGCCACTTCGTTCACCAGCAATCCGGGATAGCGCAGCAGAGAATCCCACAGCCAATATCCAAGGAAATGCGTCATTCTCGGGACGAGCCCGTCGGCGCCCTTGGCTTGCATTAGGACTTCGGCAAGACGGTTCTGATCGCCGACCCCGTAGAGGGCCATCTTCTCGGCGTACTCCGGCTTGCCGAGCAACGCCGCCAACACCTTGACGGCCGTGTTATTGGTCTTGACCTCCAGGACTTTCGGCAGTTTCGCGGCAATCTCGGCAAACCCTCGCGCGGCGAGCACCGCGCGGCGTGCCAGCTCGTCTTCGCCTTCCGAGAGGCTCAGCACAATATGCCCCTCCTCCCACCGTCCGCGCCAATCGTACTCTTCGACATCTGGTTGACGGGCGTAGGAGCAGATCGGCAGTAATAGCTTTCTTGCGGCTGCAGCCACCGAAGTGACAGAAAGGCCCCGAAAATTCTTGCTCTTCGACAAATCACGATCGGCAAGGACCAACGTCGCGTGGGCATAAGGCTCCTTCATCAGAGCCGCGACTAGGCGCTGCTCGTACATGAGATCCTGTTCCTCCGGCGACTCTCCGAGCTGCTCCGGATCAAAAGGAACCGTTTCGACCTCGCCCTCTCCTTGCGTGGCCAGAGCCTTCAGGATTTCTGATTGCGTGGCGGCCGTATCTTCAAAAAAGACAATTTTCACTTCATTTGCCATGTGCTACCTCAACGGAAACTCGACGCGGAAGCAAGTCTGGAAACCTGGCGGCGGTGCCTCCAGCAGCTCAATTTTTCCGCCGGCCTGTTCCGCGACGTCTTTGATTAGGGTGAGGCCCAGCCCCATTCCCGAGCCGAGAGGATTCCCGGTATCGGAAGTCGTAGTATAGAGCGGCTCCCAGATTCGCTTGCGCAGCGCCGGAGGAATACCCGCTCCGTTGTCGGCGATTTCGAGATAATGTCCCTTCCGGTCATTCCAGGCGCGGACCGATACCTTAGGATCACGAATGCTTGCACTAGCGCCCAATACTGCCTTGAGCGCGTTGGTGTAGAGATTGAGCAACACGCCGCTGTAGACCGCGGGAGAAAGCGGCGGAGTCCGGACATCCGATGCACATTCGGAGGTGACCTCGACACCGTGATCTTTGGCAAAACCGCCGAACCTCTCCAGCACTTGGCGGATTTGTGCGGCGGCCGGCAGAGACACGGCCTGGTCCTGACGAACCCCTTGCAAGAACATCTGAGAATACTGCAACTGATCTTTGAATGAGGTGAGTCGCTGCTCCAAGTCGGAAGCGACGCTTCCGAGGGTGGCGTGTTTCTTAGCCAGAGACCGAATAGTTTTGACAGCCTTCTCCATTTCAAAGACCAAGCTCTTACTCTCATGGGTCATAAAACCCGCCACCACGCCCAGCAGGCTCATCGTCATCAAGCTCCGCCGCGCACGCGCGTCGTACTCCTCGACCTCATCGATGCGATCGGCAAGAGCGCGGTAGGCTTTTGTGATCCGAGCCTTGTCGCGGGCCACCAGCGTCGGACTCTGCTGGATGAATTGGATCGCCTTGCGGACTTCCTCCTTAGCGCTTTCCGTCGCCGCCCGCGCTTCCTTCGTTTCGATCCGATCGAGTTCCTTCTTATCCTGATGTGCCAGAAACTCAATTCCCGCTCGCACAAACTCCGCGAGGTCGTCAAAGGCTTGATTCCGGAGAAAACCTTCCCGGTCCATGGAAGGCGTGAGGTCGACGGCAGATTTCGAAGGCGGGGCGGGTTTGGACTCGACAAAGACGGCGCCCACCAGTTGGAAGTTGGTCGGCAAATACAGCGCTGGGTTTTCGCCTGGCCGCTGGCGGATGGCCGGAGGAATTGCAAAATGCATGCGAGCAATCTTCGATCGCCAGTCCCTCTCGTTATGCGCGCTGTCGGAATCGAGGTGGAGCCAGTCGTCGAACCGGTAACCATAGGGAACGACTCGGAAGCCGTGGTCGACCACGGACACACCATGATTGTCGCGAACCCATGCCCAAGCTGCCTGTCCGTTGATACCTTTTGCGCGGAAGACGCCCTTGCGCCGAGGGAAGAACCGGATGTCAGCGACAAATCCCGCCGAGATCGAGTTTGGCATCTCGATTTCCAGGGTTTTCGGGGACGTTGAAGAAGCAAATGAAACCTCGAAGCTTAGCTTTTTCCCCTTCAGTTCAATGCTTAATTTGGCCCAGTAGTTCTTGAGAACCAGTGCTGCAAGATCGACTGCCCCCTGCTGGCCGTCTGCATTTCCCGGGAGATGAACCCCGAAGCCAGGATCACTCTTCGAATCGCCGTGCGCCCGCTTGAAGCGACCCGGGTCCAATCCTTGGAGAGGCGTCACGATTCGCAGGACATCGGAACGCAATGAAGAGTTGCTGGTGAAATCGGTCGAGGTCGAAAGACCCCGGATCTCGAGCACCGTTCCGGTCGGTTCGGTCGCCGCAATCCGTTCCAGCGTAAAGTCGACCTTTGCCTTCTCCAAGTCGCTCAGCTTGTCGATTTCCGGCCAATCGAAACTGGCGGTCAAACGGGTTTTGTGCTTACGCGCAGGGTCTTCGGCGACGCTGACCAGCGTCAGGTGCTCGCCCAGATAGCGCACCGCGAAGCGTCCGATTCCTTTCGCACCGGTGAGTTGCCTCTTGTATTTCCGGGAAACTCTTTCACTGACCTTGCTGGCCGTAGCGATCCGCATCCACTTGCCCACGAACTCGTCGAAAGTCATGCCGTGCCCATCGTCCGCGATCCGCAAGGTCTCGTCGACCAGGTGCACGTCGCATGACGAGGCGTCGGCGTCGTAAGCGTTCTTGATCAATTCGACCAAAGCGACTTCCGGGCTCGCGACCAACCGCTCGCCCAGTTCCTGCAGGAGCCGTCCCTCAGTCTGAAAGGGAACTGTCCCGTGATCGATGAGCTCTTCAGTTGACGCGGCGTCGAGAAGCTTCTCGGCCATGTTTCCGCTCTTTCGCAAGGAAAGAATTGAGAACTCCGTTCAGCTGCTTTACTTCGACCTTCTTGAGTTTCCGTGCGTGCGCGACAATACGCCGTTCGAAATTCATTCTTGTCAGATACGCCTGTAAACGGCGCGTCGATGCCTTACTCTTCCCGTGCACCCCGATCACCGAGCCGATCGCGCGCGCACCGACCGCGTTCACCACCACCTTCGGCCCAAATTTGGTGAAGCCCGAACTGAACAAGAGCCGCGGCACGGGATGCTCTTCGTAGTTGAACCAGGGCTCCTGATGGCGGCACGTGTAATTGTCGTGACTCTTCGGAGGCACAGCCTTAAGGTATGCATCGAGTGCCGCAGACCGGTTCTTTTCGTTCGAACGGATTAGCCAACACCTTTCCCCCGCGTCCACGAAGTGTTCCCGAAAAGCCCTCCACGAAAGTGTTCCCACACCGCGCGGCATATTGCGAAGCGTGGTGACGCACGGCACGACATCCTTTCGGCTTAAGCCCGCGTGGATGCGCTCACCCTCCGTCAGAGTAAAGATCTCTTGTGATCCCGGACTCAACCCTCGCAACGCCCACAGCTTTCCGCGCCTGGCATAATCCAACGGTCCCTGCCGCGAGTTCGTGACTCCCAAGCGCTTTCGCACCCGGTAGCGCGATGTGACGTCGTAGTAGCGCCACCGCCGACCCTTCTGTGCCTTGTCCACGATGCTGATCGAAGCCGTCGTCATCACGCCTTCGAAGATCGGCATCTCGAACCTGTAGACATCGACATTCCAGCCCCGTTCGACGATGTAATCCCGTAGCGCTTTCGCTGCCGGCCGCGACACCCACTCGTAGGGAATGACTAAGGCGACCAGCCCATCGCAGCGCGACTTCAGCAAAGCCAAGCAGAAGAAATAGATATAGAGATTGCAATGCTTGTTAAGCGAAATGCCCAACTCCCGATCCAGCCGTGCGACCGTCTTGTTTTTCCACGAAGGCTCGATGTCATGATAGCGCGCGTAGGGCGGATTTCCGATACACGCATCAAATCCGAATTCAGCGTGCTCGAATACACAACTGCGGACGATCCTTCCGTTGGACGGAGGTTCCGCGATCGCGACGCGCCGTTCGTCAATCTCTACGCCGACATAGCGTTCAAAATTGCCGCCGCGGCCGAAACGACAATCGCCAGCTCCCACGTCCAACACGCTCTTGACCCTGGTGCGGTACTTCTTCGTCAAACTCCAGAACAATGCGATGACCGCGGGAGGTGTTGCGACCTGTGATTCGCTCAATTCGTATGCTGTTCGCCGATGCACGATATTCCTCAGAAACAAGTAGAGTGATCGACCAGTAAAGATAAACGAACAACTCGGCGCTGTAGGCTCGTTATTGGCGCAGCATTGCCAAGACGACACTAGCCGCTTCGTCTGCGCGCCGCGATCCACATATACAACCATTGCGCTTACGGGACTTGCGGCCCCGAAGTCTCCCAAAGTGCCTAGCGAGTTCTATCACGCCTTCCGGGGTCGTCGGTCACGCGCGAAACTATACTACGAACATCTGTGCCTGGGGGAAGCCTCGATCCTTCGCATCCAAGATTCGAGCGAACGCGGTCTCTCGCGTCCAATTGCGTCCAAAATCCCTGTTCTCGGGCTTGAATTTGCGGGCGGGAAACCAGTAAAACCAACCACATCAATCCGAGTTATGGAGCGGGCGATCGGAATCGAACCCACATCCGAAGTTTGGGAAGAACGCACGCGTTGAAGGCCCCTTCCTTCCGGGCGGAAGCCCCTGCTCCACCGCTGCGCGTAACAAGTAAAGGGTCGTGGGTCGAAAGCCCACAGCCCTTAAACTGCCTGCAAAGTGCTACGTTTCATTTTGAATAGCTGCTCGAGCGATTTCCTTCCGTTCGACGCGCTTCCTGGCAGGCCGTCGCTCTGTTCTTCCAAATTTCCGCCTGCCAGTGAATTCCCATGTCTTGACTAGGTTTGACGATCGGATACAGAAGAGGGACGAAGTGATGCTTTGTCCATTGGCCACCTGGGAATTCTTCGGATTCACAACTTTGATCTCGCGCGAGGCACGCGGGCGCTATCGCTATATGGTCTATAGTGCTGCTGAAATCGCGGGTCGCCTCCAGCCGCATTCCCATCGGGCTACCGAAGAAATTACGCGCCGCAGGTATCTTGCTGATGACACAGAAACAGACGGTTACGTTCTCTCCGATGTTGAGCTCCTTTAACTTGCTGACAAGAAGTCCCGGCCAATTCCTCGATTAGCATTCCCAATACTCATGCGCCAGAGGATGCCTGTTAAGTTCATCCCTGTGAGACCGCCACTGCGGCATGAACCTGTCCATGAGGCTGACGAATTTGTCCCCATGATAGCGCTCAAAGAAGTGAACCATCTCGTGGACGACGATGTATTCGAGGCAATGCTTTGGTTTCTTTGCGAGCTCTGTGTTAAGGCGAATCGTGCGGGCGCGAGGATTGCAGCTTCCCCACTTGGTCTTCATTTGCTGCACGTAAAATCTGTCAACCGTCACGCCCATAGCCGGCGCCCATCTTGCGACAAGGGAAGGAACCGCCACTTTAATCTGCTCCCGGTAAAATTGGGCAACAATGGCCCGTTTCTTAACTTCAGTTGATCGCGGACGAACCCGCAACAGCATCTTGCGAGGATCTAAGTGCAGGGAAGGCGCAGCGTCAATCTCAAGCACGTGGAGAAGGAAGCGTTTCCCCCACAGGTAATGGCTCTCCCGGTCCAGATACTCCCGCGGAGTCTCACGTTCCTGCGCCTGGAGCTTTGTCCGTTGTCGCTTGATCCAGTCCAGTTTTGAGATCGCAAAGAGGCGGATGGCGTCGAGGTTCATCCGCTCCGGCGCAGAGATGCGCACACGCCCGGTCGGCGGATAAACGCTGAGGTGGACGTTTTTGATGTCCTTGAACACCACGTCTACTGAAAGCCCGCCAAGATCGAGCCGTGCTTCCATCAGTATTCCCTTTGCGTCTTAATGACTAGGAAGATGCGTTCGACCTCGGCTTCATCGTGCAAGATGTCATACAAGGCTGCCTTGATGGTTTGCTCGCGAGGTGAAACGCCTCGCCAGCTATCAGGGCGCACTTGCCGGACGCTCGTGTCGACTTTCAGCGCCAGTGCTTCGTTTTGGCCGAGGTTATTCCAAAGGGCCCGCTTACCAGGTGTATCCAGCTTCTCCGGCGTCTCCTCCGATTGCCCTGCCTGAACCTTCTTCGACAGTTCTCCGATCCGTTTGAGGTATTGCTCGTATGCGATAGCCTTGGTCTTGCGCGCGGCGATGATCTCGTCGAGCAGCGTTGACATTTTTTCGTAATATGCCGGGTCGCTCAGGTGCTCCTTGATGATCCTGCGGCGGACATTGTTCTCGATGGTCTCGGCGATGGCGTTCTTGTTTCCTTTCAAGCCCCCGAGTTGCGTCGCGATAGCGTTCGCGATGCCGGTTTTCACAATCAGCTCCAATAGGCTCATGCCCTCGAAAGGCGAAATCTTTCGCGGTTCGTCGGCCTCGATATAGGTGTCGAGAAGATGACGCATATCCGCCTCGTACGGCTTGAGATCGAGAGTTTCGCCGCTGGCACTGCGAATGAGGTCGCGGAGGTCCAGGAAGTGATCGAGTTGCTGCTTGATGCGAGCGATGTCGGCTGTGGTGTAGCCAGCAGGCTCTAACTCGTCGGCAATGTTGGCATAAGCACGCACGAGACCGACGGTCGCCTTGTAGAGAGCTGCCCGCTGCGGTTCGTGGTCCTTGAGGTCAGATGGAATTTCGGTATTGCCGCAGAAATAGTGGATGTGCTCAAGTTCGCCCTTGGGCGGCTCTACTGGCTCGCAGAGAAGCGCCAAAGCCTCCAGTGCCTGATCGAGCCGTTCCTTGCCCTTCTTCAGCCGATCCTGCAACAGCACCTCGGGGTCAGGCCCGCCAGCACTATGATCCAGCTCGGAGGTGTAGACAGCGATGGCGTTCTCGACCTTCTTGAATAGGTCCTTATAGTCCACGATGTACCCGAAATCCTTGTCCTCGCCATCGAGCCGGTTGACGCGGCAGATGGCTTGAAACAGACCGTGGTCCTGCATGGATTTGTCGATATAGAGATACGTGCAGGGCGGCGCGTCGAAGCCTGTGAGCAGCTTGTCCACCACCACCAGCAGCTTCATGTTTGCCGGCTCCTTTGTAAACAGGGTCTTGGCCCGTTCCTCGTAGGCTTCGGTCTTGGTCATGCCCGGCTTCGCTTCTACGTCCTTGAGCAACTCGGTGTAGGTGTTGTAGATGAACTGCTTGTCGGTCTCGGTGTTGGCGCCGGTCTCCTCTTGCGTTACATCTTTCGCCAGCGGGTTGTAGGACGTCACGACCGCGCATTTACCTCTGAACGGCGTCTTCTGGAAGAGCGCGAAATATTTGCACGCTTCGTAGATGCTTGACGTCACTAGGATGGCGTTGCCGCGTTCGCTGGACAGACGGGGCTTGACGCTGAAGTCGAAGATGATGTCCGCCACCACGCGATCCATGCGGACTTTAGAGCTGAGCACATTCTGCATCGTGCCCCACTTCTTTTTCAGTTCGTCTTTCTGCCAATCGTTGAGGGCTTTTGTTTTGGCCTCGAACCAGGCATCGATTTTCTCCTGGGAGCCCAGGCGCTGGTCGATGTCCCGCGCCTCGTAGACGAGGTCCAGCACGACCCCATCCTCGACACCCTCGTTAAATTTGTAGGTGTGAATGTAGCCGCCGAACACTTCCAAGCTGGTTCGCGCGTCCTTCTTGAGAAGCGGTGTTCCGGTGAAACCGATAAACACCGCGTTGGGCATGATCGCTTTCATGACGCGGTTCAGCTTGCCGCTCTGGGTGCGATGGCATTCGTCCACGAAGACGAACACCTCGCCGACCGTCGGACTGGGCTGGGCTTCCAGGTCGCGGATGAAAGCGTCGAAATCGTCTACATCTCCGCGACCGAACTTGTGCACCAGCGAGCAGAGCAGGCGCGGTGTCGCGCGGCCGAGTTGGTTCATCAGGTCCCGACCGCTGCTCGTGCGCTTGATGGCCTCGCCCGCTTCGGTGAAGATCCGCTCGATCTGTTTATCGAGCTCGTCGCGGTCGGTGATGATGGCGACGCGGGCATTTGGATTGTTCTCTAAAATCCATTTGGCCAGCAGCACCATTACGATGCTTTTGCCGCTGCCCTGCGTGTGCCAAATAATCCCGCCCTTGCGCTGGCGCACATGCTCCTGTGCGGCCTTGATGCCGAGATACTGGTGTACGCGAGGCAATTTCTTGACCCCGCTGTCGAACAAAACGAAATCGTGCATTAGCTCGATCAGCCGGCGCTTTTCGCACATCTTCAGCAGATACTTGTCGAGCTTAAACCGGCTGTCGTCTTGCTCGTCCTCCTTCCATTTGAGGAAGTACTTTTCCTCTGTCCCTATGGCGCCGTATTGCAGCCCTTCGGAGTCGTTACCTGCAAAAGCGATCTGAACGGTGGCGAAGAACCATTCGTTGAACTCTCTCTTTTGATTGGAGAGCAATTGCCGGATGCCGTCGCCGATGGTGATGCGGCTGTTCTTCAATTCCAAAATACCGATGGCGATGCCATTCACGTACAGGACTATGTCGGGCCGCCGCTCATGGTTTCCCTTGAGTGTCACTTCCTCGGCGATAGCGAAATCGTTCTGCTCCGGCTCGTTCCAGTTAATGAGGTGCACGGTCTCGGTTACCTGGCCAGCCTCAATTTTCACCGGCACGCCGTAACGCAGAAGGGCGTAGACAGCCTGATTGTTACCGTAGAGCGTGCGGTTGTGGTTATCCGCCTCGGTGCGCAGCCTGTGCAGCGCGACGGTGATCTGCTCAGGGGTGTAGCCATTCTTGCTCAACCAGGCCGAGAGCAGGCCTTCCTCGATGTTGCTGTTGCCTTCACGGTCGGTCCAGTCGCCGAGAAAGCGGTAGTTGAGCTCGTCGCGGAAGAGGGCGATGACACGGTTTTGAGTGGCGCGTTCGGGTTTGCCGATGTCGTTCATACCAGGCGAATCCTTCCGCTGAGCAGTTGCTGCATCATGCCCTGCTTTATCATGCGGGCTTTGGCGAGTTTTACCTCCAGCGCAGCGATCTCCGCGTCTATCTCTGAGAGGACGGCGGCGATCGCAGTTTGTTCCGCGGCCTGGGGTAGAGGAAAGGACACCTTCATGAATGCTGTTTTGGAGAGATTGTAACGAGTCGCGCCTTGCGCCAGCGACTTCAATAGCTCGCGACCTTGTCGGCTCCTGAAGTAGTAGGCCAGATAGAGCCCATCAACCGGCGCTCCTTCATGAAATCGAAAGCCAAAGCAGAAGCTGTTTAGGAATACGTCCTGAACTTTATCTGCGAGAACGGCACACATGCCCACTTCCTCGGGTGTTTCTGACGAGCCGTTGAAGAACAGATCTCCCTTTGCAACTCGGTTCTGGATTTCCGTAGGCCGGACGTCCACTGAGTCAAAGGCGGCACAGTTGATCACGACATTCGTAATGATGTTCATGAAGGTGATGTAATGACTCGAGCCGTGACCGAAATCGTCTCTGCTCTTTCCAGTGAGGCCGCCGAACGTTGAACCAAGCGCGCCCAGCCGCTTAATCTTCCACTCCCCGGTGAAGCCTAGCAGGCGTTTCTTGCAGGTGAGCAACTCCTGCAGAACACCTTGTTTGATCAGGCGCTTTTTGGTGATGAGTTGCTCCAGCGACTCGATCAGCGCATCCACATCGCTTAAGGCTGCAGCGATGGTTTCTTGTTCCGTCTTGGTAGGCGGCAGAGGAAGCTGTACGCTGACCAAATCGGACTTTTTTACATGAACGAAGGAAGCCTTAAACCCGTGCGCCTGCTTCTCGATGTGTTCTTGGACCTTGCGAAGAACAAGCAATGCATACCCCAGCGTAACCTTCTTCTGATCCGGAATGACCTTAAAGATATGCTGGTTTAGGACGCCAGTGGGTCCTTTCCAAATGCGAGCACCAAACGATGTTCCTGTAGTTCCGGACCAAGCGAACAACAGATCGCCGGCTTCAACACGATGTCTGTCTTCTATAGAACCAGAGTAGTAGTTGAAAGCAGACTCGGGGTCGTTAAGGTTCTGAATTCTGATTATTGGCAGACCACGTTCCTTCCAGTCTTGCGGCTTGAAAGCGCGGCCATTGACTAGGCGCATTGAGTCGCCGATTGTGTAAACTTCCCAATCCTCCGGAATCACCCCAATTTCAGCCTGTTTATAGCCTTTCGGAATGTAAGACTCAGACGTAGCGGGTTCCGTTTCAGTGGTTCGTGCCGACTTCGACGTCACCATGCGAACCCCATGCGTTTGAGGTGCTGGTTCACGCGTGTTTCCAAGCCGATCACGCGTCTGGTCATCTTTGGCAGCGGGGTTTCATAGCGTTCGGCCAGTTCCTTCACGCGATCGGTCAGCGCCTGACTGATCCGGTCCGTCTCGCTGCGGATTGCGGCATCGAGCGCGGCGAGCCATTTGTCATCCACCACCAGCGTCTTGGCCTCGGCCTCCGCCAGCTTTGTATATTTCGCGAGAGCTTTGGCATCCAAGTCAGCTTCGGCGTCCTTAAGACATTTCTTGAGTTCGGCCTCGTCCGTATTCAACTTGAGCCAATCGTTCAACACGGCGACCTCGTCCTTGGATCCCTGGTCGCCCATAATCTCTTTCAGATGCGCGGCAACGCTGAGCTTGTTCACCTTGTCGAGTTCTGAGAAGGCGCCGTCCTCGCCGCCGTGCTCTTCCTCGAGTTCAGCGAGTGTCGCGGTGACGCCTTCCAGTTCAGCAGCGATCTGGTCAATGGCAGCCTGTTCCTTCGCGTGATAGCGGGCGACGACGAGGGCCTTGGGCACAAGATCACAGGTCCAGCCCTTATCTTTCTCCCTGCCTTTCTTATCGGTTTCGATAATGCGATAGGTCTCGACCTTCCAGCTATCAGCCGCGATCAAGTAGCAATCGTCCTGCATGGTCTCCGCCCAGTAATCCAATAGGTGCTGGTAAATGTCATAAGGATCAATGAGCGGCTTGTCGCCGTAGTGGGCAAGCAGATCCTCGGACAGACGGGCGATGACCTCCTTCGGATGGCAGCCTGGTTGCAAGGCTTTCAGGGTTTTGGCGCTCTTTTCCCGCCAGCAAACGAAGTGGTTATTCATGTTTTTGACGAACGCAGCGAACTCGGGATGCTCGTAGATGGTGGACTTGATGGCCGATTTCTCCACGGCGAGGTCAACATAACCGTTGCGGTTAGCCTTGAATAGCACGCCTCTGACTTTTGGACACACCTTCCAATAACTCCCGAGGGCATCCACATCACGCACCGGAATCCCCCCGCGCAAGTGGCCCTCAATATCCTGGAGATCCTCGGCCTGCTGACTGTCGATGTAGCGTGGCAGATTGAGATTAAACTCGTTCTTCTCGATTTCCTCAACGCTGACCATGCGTGAATATTTCGGAATTTCGAGCCGCTTTGTAAATGCATCAACGATCTTGTGGATGTCCTGGGCGCGCAGGCGGTTCTTGGGGCCTTCTTTCATAAAGCCACCGCTGGCGTCGATCATGAAGATACCCTTGCGAACGTGAGCGTCCTGTTTGTCAATAACCACGATGCAGGCGGGGATACCAGTGCCATAGAACAAGTTGGCAGGTAGCCCGATGATGCCCTTGATATAGCCCTTGCGGACGAGGGCGCGGCGGATGTCGGCTTCGACATTGCCCCGGAACAGCACGCCGTGCGGCAAAATGCACGCCCCTTTGCCGGTGCTTTTGAGAGAGCGGACGATATGAAGCAGATAGGCATAGTCGCCCTGCTTGGCCGGCGGTGTGCCGAAGGGCCGGAAGCGCTGGTACGGGTCGTTGAGCGGATCGAGGCCAGTGCTCCACCGTTTGTCGGAGAAGGGCGGATTGGCGATTACGTAGTCGAATGTCTTGAGCGTGTCGCCGTCCTTGAACTTTGGGTCGGCCAGTGTATTGCCCTGCACGATGAGCGCGGTGGGGTTGTTGTGCAGGATCATGTTCATGCGGGCGAGGCCGCTGGTAGCGGCGTCCTTTTCCTGCCCGTAGAGCGTTACCTTGGCGCTGGCTTCATCGCCCACCTTCAGCAGCAACGAGCCGGAGCCGCAGGTGGGGTCATAGACGGTGGTGGCGGCGCTGGTCTTCGCCTCCTTGATGCCGATGATCTGCGCCATGATTCGGCTCACTTCGGCCGGGGTGTAAAACTGACCCTTGCTCTTGCCGCTCTCCGTGGCGAAGTGCCGCATGAGGTATTCGTAGGCATCGCCCAGAATGTCGTCGCCCTCGGCGCGGTTCTTAGAGAAGTCGAGCGCCTTGTTCTCAAAGATGGCGATGAGATTGGTGAGCCGGTCCACCATCTCCTTGCCGCTGCCGAGTTTGCTCGCATCGTTAAAGTCCGGCATGTCGGACAATTTATTGGCGTTGGCCAGGGGGGCGATGATCTTCTTGTTGATTTGGTCGCCGATGTCGGACTTCCCTTTGAGCGCGACCAAATCCTTGAAGCTTGCGCCCTTCGGCACGGCGATCGGGGCGAAGGGTTGCCCTGCGTACTTGTCGCTGATGTATTTGATGAACAGCAGGACGAGGACATAGTCCTTGTATTGGCTGGCATCCATCCCGCCGCGCAATTCGTCGCAGCTAGACCAGAGGGAACTGTATAATTCTGACTTTTTGATAGCCACGATATCTGCCTCGTAGTTCGGGCCTGCAGCACTTCGCTCGATTGTGAGTTATAAACGTGGCAACTTTAGCAGAGGCGGGAGAGGCTGTCAGCGTCGACGTTCGATGGTTTCCATGTCTTCAGTCACTGCGACCACGTACACGTTGCTGTCGACAAAACAGGTGGTTCATCCGCGTCTCCAGGCTGGCAAGATCGAAAGCTCCTAGAGTTGGAATCCGATTCGCTTTTTCGGCTTCTCGGGCGGTTCCATCAACTCGCGGATGGCGTCGAAGACAACTTTGAACGTCTTGTCGTACTTCTTTTCGAGGTCGTCCAAGCGCCGCTCCAATTCAGCATGAGAGGCCAACAGGCGCCGCAAGCGGACGAATGTCCGCATGATCTGGATGTTCACCAGCACGGCCCTCTTGCTCCGCAAAACGCTGGAGAGCATAGCCACGCCTTGCTCGGTGAACGCATAGGGGGCCGCTCGGCGCGCGCCGCCCCAAGTTGAAATCACAATTTGTGATTTCAAGACCGCAAACTCCCGCGCGCTGAGTTGGAACATAAAGTCTTTGGGAAACCGTTCGCGGTTGCGTTTGACGGCCTGAACCAGGGCACGCGGTTCCACACCCTAGAGCGCGGCCAGGTGTGAGCTGAGCATGACCTTGTGCCCGCGAATCAGCAAAATCTGGGACTCAATTGTTTCGGCGGGCAGGATTGCAGTGGTTTTCGCCATTTACCCCCAATTTGAGGTAGCAAAATGCGACCGCCTCAGATGTCAAAGGCCAAGTCTTCCAGGTTCGCTGCGACAGCCTTTTCACGCCCGTTGGCCTCGTGACAGTGTCCGCGGAGAGACCTACACACCGACTCAACTTTTCCTCGGACAGTACTTCCCGATGGTGGGAGCGGACTATCGCTCTTGAACCGTATGAGCAACCTCTTCGCCCCCTGGTTCTCGTTCTTCGACAATGCGCATCGCCACACCGGTCACCCTGCCTACGATTTCTGCCTGAGACGGATAGTCAAACCGACGCACATCCTGGCGTGATTGCGGATGAGGAATAATGATCAACTGGCCACGATCCACCTGGCACCAGCTGCAAACGTAGCCGAGCCGGAGTTCCACGAAGTAGATCGGGCGGTCGAATTCCGTCTTCCACTTGTCAGTGCTGACTTTCCTCTGGCTCGCGTCAATCTCAACTAGCGAACCGGGGCGAATCAACGGATAGAGCGTATAGTCCTCAAGTCCGATATAGCCATATACGGATTTGTGCAGATCGAGATGCTGTAAGAAACCAACCGGGATCTGGTCCCACTTTTCTACCACCCGGGCAAGCAGATTGGTTTTCTCCAACTGAAACTCCGGCTTAAAGCGAACCGGCAGGGACACTGTTTCGGCTTCGAGATCGGTGCCGCCAGGCAGCAAATGTGTTTTGGGGACGCCGATCAAAATACGATCCCGTCCGACGTCGCCGATTGGCAAACCGAAGCACGAGAGTACCGCGGCGTACCCGACGTGATAAATGGCGCCGAGGCTATAGAGTTTGAAAATCGTTGGCGTGAATTTGCCGTTCTCGATGTCGGTCACCCAAGCGTGGGAAATATAAAATTCCTTGTTGCGCCTATTCTCCGCGATTTGCTGACTCCTCGCTTCGACATCGCGCGTCGTCAAACCCAAACGCACGCGGAACTCCTTTAGCCTTTCTCCAGCGGTCTGACTGGGCTTGCGAGTGACCATTGGCGCGAATCCTACGCTTCTGACCCCTTTTATGTCCAGCTACGTGAATCTTTGCTTATCTATACAAGCGTTGTCGCCGTCGCATGGAGAAAACCGCCAATTGGTCGCAATTGCGGCCAACGCATCGATTCTTCCCGAATTGCAAGGCGTCTTGGATATACACCCAGGAATTGGGGCGTGATTTCAAATGGACAGGGCACTACAGGTGCGCAGGATCCTCGCGACGCGAGGCTTGACTCTTTACAGCCTATCTCGCAAGTCCACCGAACTCTTCGGTCAATCTTCGCATTTTCATGTCCCGCACAACCTCTATTACGACCTGGGACACTCCACCTCAAAACCCACAATTCACCAAGTCTTTGCGCTGAGTCAGATCACCAACTACCGATTGTCCGACTGGCTCGCGGTATTCGGTTTCGATCTCAACGTAATTTCCCGGCTACAGTTGCTGATTCCGAGGCAACAGACGACCATTGTGGATTCGACAGTCTACGACCCGTACGCGTGGATTCCCTGGTTCGCTGAGAGGCCGGAGACCGATCCAACCCTTCCCATCGCTCCGCTCGGGCATTTCCTAACGCCAGCGCCACCCAAACGGGCGAGGGACCTGTCCGGGCCAGGTAATGGAAGGTTTCTGTATGCCAGGGTCGGCCAACAGGACTTGTATGCCCTCCCGTACTTTGTCCCTGGGAGCATCGTCAGAGTGGATACGCGGCGCAAGGAAGAACTGCCCATCAACCGTAGCACAAACAGAGAAGGGTCCTTCTTCCTACTGGAGCACGACTTCGGATGGATATGCTCGAGGCTCATTCTGCTCGCAAAGGACCGGGTCCTGCTGCAGTGTCCGCAACGGCCCTGTAAAGAGCGCGAGTTACAGATCGGAGGGGACGCCAGAGTCCTCGGCATAATCGACGCCGAAATTCGCCCAGTAGCCTCTCATCGTTCGAGGCAAGTGGCATCGAAATCAACGGCTCTCCGGCAGCCGCGACTCGATCCGCCGGACGAACACACAAGTCTCGGGGGTCTTCTCCGGCGTTCTCGCATGGGCGTAGGACTATCTTTTCGTGAGGCATCGTCGACCAGCCGCTTGATCGCGGAGACCCTCTCGGACGAGCAGTACTTTGCCGCGGCTAGCACGCTCTCGGATTACGAGGCGCTCTCCGCACCGCCGCGGCACATCGAGAAGATCATCACACTTTGTGTCCTGAACTGCATTGGACTCCACCAATTTCTGCGCGCATCTGGTTTTCCCCTCGACGAAGCCGGGCGCGAGCCGATCCCGGACGATCTCATTCCCAGGCAGATACCGAGCCGAAATCGCGGCATCTGGGTCGCCAGTCAGGACGACGTCCGGGAACCGAGCGGCTTCCTCGCTGCTCTCTTGAAACAATGGGAAGAATTCCCGCTCTTCCTGACATTGTCGCTCGACGAAATCACCGGCCTCAAAGGTTCCTCACTTTCAGACGTGTTTTGGGTGGGAGGCGATAAAGCACCGTGGCATCCTCTGCTCATCAATGCTGCATTCGTTGTTGTCAACCGCAGAGCGAGGAAACCCTCTCCGCTCACCGGGGACGCTGTCTGTGAGGAACCGCTCTACCTGATTCTGAGACGGGATGGCAGCTATCTATGTGGCCATTGCACGCTCGATGAAGGCAATCTCGTCCTTCATGGCTATCCAAGAGGCGCAGTCGACACCCAACAGTTCAGGGATGGCATCGACGCCGAGGTCGTGGGGCAGGTCACCACAATTTTGAGGCGGCTTCTCTGACGGGCTGTGCCTCTTGGGAAATCCTTCGGCGCCGAACTCTTAAGTTCATAGACTGTCCGTCGCGTAAATCTCGAATTTCTCTCACGTCCCAAGGAAGACCGGCTGCTCCGCTGGTCTCGTATGTCTGCGATGCGAACACTCATAGCCCCGAGCCCAACCCTTGGTGTCCCCTATGTCCAGCATTCCCGGCAGGTTAGCAAGTGAGTTGTCCCGATACGAATAAAACAGCCCGCTTCTGGAATTCGTTCTCACCAACTGCGACAGTGCCTTGAACGTGAGCCGGTCAAGATTCGACAGCTCCGACATTCCATAACAATGTTCCGAATCTCCGAAACAATCCGACGAACCGAAACAGTAGATTGTGGAATCCTGCTGGACGTTCACCACGGCCAGATGTTCTGCCTGAATGTGGTCGGAGCCAAGATCCTTGAGTTGATGCAACGAGGCTATGACGAGTCACGCATCGCGGACGAGATCAGTCGAGATTACGGAGCGAATAGGGACGTTGTGCGCGCAGATGTCACCGAGTTCATCGAAAGTCTGCACAAGCACCACATCTTGCAGACCGTTCGGCCCGCCAACGGCGCGTGAGCAAGAACAAAGGACAGGAGGCTCCCAATGGAGTCACTCCGGGAGATCACCAACACATACCAACTGATTGTCATACGGCGAAATGCTTCCGAGATTCTCGTCGTGCCGAATGGGTCCGGCTACACTCTCCCTCGTGTTGAAATTCATCCACGGCAACGGCTCGCAGAACAACTGACGGCAGAGATCGCAAGAGCATGGGGGCTCAAAGCATACTGTCTGTTCGTGCCAAGCGCCCGAGCGATTGAGCCAATTGGAGAACCAAGATGCGCTCTTATGGAGTCCGTCCGAGACAACGACACATCCCCGGCGGGCACCCGCTGGATGCTACGCTCCGCAGCAAGCGGATGTTGTCATCCCCCGGAGGCGAGCGCGATCAGGAAATCGCTCGGGGAACTGGATCGGCACACGAATGGCGAGAAAGTTGTGGAATTCGCGAGGCCCGGCTGGCTGCAGGAGCTCTTCCGCTGGACGGAGCAACAGATTGCGCCTTTGGGTCTTCGATTAACTGGCTCTTTTCGACAACTGAATGCAAGCCCAACGTTCAGCCTGATCCGTCTAGAAACGGATGCTGGCGCTCTCTGGTTCAAAGCCACCGGCGAACCGAATTCGCACGAACTGCCGATCACGGTTGCTCTGGCGCGTCTTTTTACGAGTCACATTTCCGGGATTCTCGGCGTTCACCACACGTGGAATGGCTGGCTATCAGCAGAGGTTGCGGGCACCTCACTCGACCAAACCACGGATCTCTCGGAATGGCAGCGCGCGGCAGAGGAGCTGGCAGAGCTTCAGATCGCTTCCATCGGAAAGACTGTTGAGCTGCTCGAAGCGCAGACGAAGGACCTTCGGATTCCGAGGCTTGCGGAGCGGATCGATCCGTTCGTGGCTCGCATGGCTGCACTTATGGAGGCCCAGGAGAAGCCGGTGCCTGCTCCTCTCGTGCGGTCCGAGCTTTTAACTCTGGCCGAGGGCCTCAAAAAGTCCTGCGTACTGCTTCAGAGCTGCGGCCTGCCGAACACTCTCGGTCATATTGACTTCAATCCTGGAAACATTCTGCTATCCGGCGATCGTTGTGTCTTTCTGGATTGGGCCGAAGGCTGTGTCGCGAATCCGGTTCTGACCTTCGAATACCTTCGCGAACACATGGCGCGGACGAGGATCGAGAAGCCTGCGGCCGGGGAAAGTCTGGTCTCTGCGTATCTCCGGCCGTGGACCTCTTATTATTCGCCGGATGATCTGAGGCGGGCATTGACGCTCTCTCCTCTCATCGCTGTCTTTGCCTACGCCGTTGCGAACGATACGTGGAACTCGGCGGACGCCACTCACAATCCCACCCTCGCGGGCTATTTCCGCAGTCTGACCCGGCGCATGTACCGCGAGGCGATCCGCGTCGCGGAAAGGAGCGAATTGTGCCTTGGTTGATTCCAGCTCCGCCCGTTACACCGGTTGAGCCTGTCACTGAGGTACTTCACGGCGTGTCGGTCACGGATCCTTATCGCTGGCTCGAAGACCAGGGCTCTTCGCGGACGCGCGATTGGATTCACCAACAGACACGCTATGCCCGCGCCCATCTCGACAACATCCCGGGGCGTGAAAAGATCCGAGTGCGCATTCGCGAATTCCTCTCCGTCGAAACCTATGACTCACACCAAATCGCCGGGAACCGATATTTCTTTCGCAAGCGTCTTCCCAATCAGGAACAGCCTTGTATTTACATGCGCGAGGGTGCGGACGGACCGGACCAGCTGTTGTTGGATCCATCTCAATGCGGGACCACCAAGTACACTGCGCTGAAGCCTGTTCGGGTATCGCCAGACGGACGACTACTACTTTATGAAACGAAGGAAGGTGGAGAACGGACGGGAACCTTCGCTTTGTTCGATATCGAAACTCGAAGCACTCTTCCTGACATTCTTTCTCGCGGATACTTGCGAGGGTTTGCGTTTGGCCCGGATAGCAGGAGCTTCTACTATGTCCACGAACCGTTGGAGGCGGCGAGGCCATTCTATCGGGCGGCCTATCACCATGTCGTAGGTATGCCCTTCGCCAGTGATGAGGTGATCTTTTTCGCTGGAGAAGAGGAAAAGGTTCGGCTATGCATGGTCTCCGATACAGCGCGCCTCGGCTTCCTTGTGTACAGCTTCCTCGACAAGACCCGCACTGATTTCTATCTCAGGACATCCGATGGCGCACTCGAGCGAGTCTTCGCCGGCGTGGAGTACAGTTTCGGCCCGAGACTGCTTCCAGGAAGAATTCTCGCGATCACCGACCGCGATGCGCCAAATCTTCGAATCGTAGAGCTCCGCTCGTCCGGGAATCTGGATGTCGAGTGGATCGATATCGTTCCTGAGAGCGACGACCGAATTCATCAGTGGGTTGTCGCTGGCGGCCGCATCCTCGTTTCCTACGTTCATCAAGCTGCGACTCGTGTTTGCGTCTTTGACCTCGACGGCAACAAAGAAGGCGAGTGGCCTGTTCGAACCGGCGAACGAACGCTTCGCTTTATCGCAGCATCGCCGGACGGCGACAAACTCATTCTCGAGACCGAGTCGTTCACGCGACCGGCCGCCACGCTTCTGTGCTCCGTTTGGAGCAATCGATTCGAGCTCTGGGCAAAGAAAGATATCCCGTTCCGGTCGGAAGGATACGGCCACAAACAGGTCTGGTACGCGTCGAAGGACGGCACTCAGATTCCGATGTTCCTCATGGGGCGTCGGGATGTGCTCAAGAGTGGCTGCCATCCGGCGATCATGACTTCCTACGGCGGGTACGGCGTTTCAATGACACCGCAGTTCAGCGTGTTCGTAGCATATCTCGTTGAACATGGATGCCTCTTCGCACTGCCGAATATCCGTGGAGGATCCGAATTCGGCGCCAAATGGCATAACGCAGCGAAGCGACGCAACCGGCAGACCGCTTATGATGATTTCCTTGCTGCTGCGGAATGGCTTATCGCGACAACCAGAACGACGGCAGACAGACTCGCCATCTTCGGAGGCTCCAATTCAGGTTTGCTGGTAGGCGCAGCCCTGACCCAACGGCCGGACCTCTTCCGTGCCGTTGTATGTATAGTCCCGATGCTCGACATGCTTCGCTACCATCTATTCGACAACGCACATGTTTGGCGCGACGAATTCGGGACGGCTGACGACCCAGGCGATTTCGCCGCCTTGGTTCGCTACTCGCCTTACCACCAAGTGCGCAGCGGGGTCGCGTACCCAGCGACGCTAATCGTCTCTGGCGGTGCAGACCAAAACTGTAACCCACTACACGCACGGAAAATGGCTGCTCGCCTTCAGGCGGCGAACTCATCCCGATATCCTATCCTGCTCGACCATAGCGACTTTCGCGGACATTCTCCGGTCCTTCCATTTAGCGAACGAATCGAAGCCCTGACGGATCGAATGGCGTTCCTTTGTGATCAGCTGCAGGTGCCTGTGTAGAGTCGGAAGGTGGTGTTATGTCGTTTCTCTTCCTCAAAGCGTATTGCAACCTGATCTTGTTCGATCGGGATCTCGCGCGCGGCGACTTTGCCGGCCTTCACAGTAGGGTTCGCAATTGCCCAATCAACACCAAGGCGCCTCCGGCTGATGCCGTCGAGCGCATCTGCTCTGCAGTCAACGTGGCCTGCATCTGGTACTGGAAAGAAGTTTTGTGCCTCCAGCGGTCCGCGGCCACAACGTGCTTGTTAAAGCGACACGGGGTTCCCGCACAGATGGTGATCGGGGCTCAACAGCTGCCATTCAAAGCCCACGCATGGGTTGAAGTCCGTGGCTACGTCGTCAACGACAAGCCCTATACGCCTGAAATGTACGCAGTTCTCGATCGATGCTAGACGCGCTGGTGGCAGCACTGAGGTAACCGATTATGAGTGTGCAGTTCGGGAGATGGAGTTTCGATGGCGTGCCGACCGCCCCGGAATACCTCGCACAGGTGCGCAAGGTTCTTTCTCGCTACGGCCCCGATGGAGGGACAGCGCATTCCAGCGAAGGAGTGCATCTTCTCCATTATGCTCTCCACACGACGAAGGAATCCCGCCTGGAAAGTCAGCCACATGTCTCCGAATCAGGCTCCGTCATCACGTGGGATGGGCGACTTGACAATCGGACCGAACTCATCCGTTTGTTCAGCGGCTCACTTTCGATTGACGCCACAGATGTTTCGATCGTGGCTGCGGCATATCGACGCTGGGGCACCGACTGCTTCAACAAGCTGGTTGGGGACTGGGCTTTCTCGATCTGGCATCCAGACCAACGTTTGGTGATCTTGGCCAAAGACCCGATCGGCACACGCCACCTTTTCTACAACCACAACAGATACCAGGTTACTTGGTGCACCGTCTTGGATCCTCTCGTGCTGTTCTCCACGAAAGACGTTGAATTGGACGAAGAATACATCGCTGGCTGGTTTTCATTATTCCCGGCAGCCCATCTTACGCCCTACGTAGGGATTCACTCTGTTCCGCCTTCATCCTTCGTGCTACTAACGCCGGAGAAGAACGCGACGCGAAAGTATTGGGACTTCGATCCGAACAGAAGAATTCGCTACCGCAGCGATGCCGACTACGAAGAACACTTTCGTTCGGTCTTCGCGCAATCCGTGCGAAGGCGGCTGCGTTCCGACAACGCCATCCTCGCGGAACTGAGTGGCGGGATGGACTCATCTTCTATTGTCTGCATGGCGGATCGCATCATCGCCAGCGAAACTGCCGAGGCCCCGAGGCTCGATACCATCTCCTATTACGACGACTCCGAACCCAACTGGAACGAGACCCCTTATTTCGCCAAGGTCGAAGAGAAACGCGGGCGCACTGGTTGCCATATCGACGTCAGTGCGCAAGAACCTTTTGATTTCGGGACCGTCTGCTTTGAAGCTATACCGTGCTCCGGTGGGCGCCTAACCAAGGCCAGTCGGCAATCCGCGTTTTGTATGACGTCGCAGGAGAATCGCGTTGTACTCTCTGGCATCGGCGGCGACGAGATCATGGGTGGAGTGCCAACGCCTCTACCGGAACTCATGGACCTTCTCGCAAGGGCGAGGCTGCCACAGCTCGTTCATCAATTGAAGGTCTGGGCACTCGACAAGAGAAGGCCTTGGTTTCAACTCCTATTCGAAGTCGCGCGAGAATTCCTTCCTTCCGCTCTTGTGGGACTACCGAAACACAAACGGCCTGCAGAGTGGATGGATCCAACATTCATCAAGCGGCATTGGATTGCGTTGACTGGTTATGAATCTAGATTGAAGCTATTTGGGCCCCTTCCAAGCTTTCAGGAAAACGTCTCCACGCTGGAGATGCTGCGGAGACAGTTGGCGTGTTCTGCGCTGCCCTCGAAGCCGCCCTATGAGAAGCGATATCCCTACCTCGATCGTGACCTGCTCGAATTCATCTACGCCATCCCGCGGGAACAACTCGTTCGCCCCGGCCAGCGCCGGTCTCTCATGCGCCGCGCGCTCGCCGGGATTGTCCCGGATGAGGTCTTAAACAGGAAGAGGAAGGCATTTGTTTGTCGGTCGCCCATGGCTGCCATTTCGGCAGAATCGACCAAGCTGGTTGAGGCAAGTCGGAACACGATTGTCGCTTCGCTCGGGATCATTGATGCGGACAGCTTTTCGCGAACCCTGCGAAACGCACGCCACGGCCGCGAGGTGGCTCTAGTCACTCTGATACGCACGCTCGGTATCGAGTACTGGCTCAGGGGCATCAGAGCCGAAGGAATACTTGCGTCAACGTGGCCGACGATTCCGTAAAACCCGGCGAAGTGCGTGTGCTCATCGGTTCACTGCCATGAGCGAGAGATCGGCTAGCTAGCCGTTCAAGTGAATGCCAAGAAAGAAAGGAGGTGAAAAACAATGAACTACGAGAAACCTGACGTCGTTGCGCTGGGTTCCGCTGTTGGAGCAATTCAGAACTCCCAACACAAGCCCGAGCCCAATGCCCTGGATGGAAGCAACGAGTACGCTTCGGCTGCCGCGTATGAAGCGGACGAGTAGCACGGAGATACCGGAGCGTCCATTTTTCCGGACGCTCCGGTGTACAACAAGGAGCGATCAACGAAAGGACGTGCTTCAGAAAATGCGTAATGTTCAGCTCCGTGCATCTAGCAAGTGGCACTCACTCACTCACTCACCCTAAAATGCTCTCAAGAGCGCACAGCTCAAGATCCGTCCGAAGAAGTTCGAGGACATCGAAAAGTCATCCACTGGCCGCACACGAGACAGAAGTAGGGTTTTTAGCGTCATGTCCTGATGGGTCGGTCGTCGCCGAAGGCCTAGTTGCACGGTCGGCAGATCGCAGGACAGATCAGGGAATACGGGTCGGGACTTTGCAATATTAAGGCATGGTTGTCGCGTTCTCGTAATTGTCGACCTGCAGCCTGCGGAGTTCGCGCCATCGGGCGTATTGTTCAGTTTTGACCGGGGCAGGGTCTTCTTCACCCTTGAGCCAAAAGCGAAACCAATCCACTGTTCCACCTTGCGAGGCAAGGCGCTGGGCAGGATTCTGCAAAATATGTACTCCATGCTGGATATCGGGGATAACCGAGAGTTCTACCGGTTTGCCTAGGTATTGAAGGTTGCTGAACATTTCCCATTCTTCGAGAATCCGGTCGATAGGCCGCGAGTCGATTTCCAAACGCAAAGGGGCGCGGATTTTTTCGGCATTGAAGCCGGGGGCATCGCGGAACCAAGTTTCTAGCCCGCTATCGAACGGTGCCGCGGCCTTGTCGGACTCAAAGGACGATTTGAGTGCCGCATCTCCCAGCACATATTGAAGGTAGCTTCCATCGATATTGTCCGCCACCTCCGCAGCCGCGAACGGGAAGTCAGAGTGCGTGAGCATGTACTCCACGAGCCACCCCGTTCGACTGAAACCGATGATACCCACCTTTTCTCGGTCTGCTAGACCGGAGGAAACAAAGTGTTCTATCGCACCTTCGAACCCGGCCATATAGACTTGAGGTTCCTGAGGAGTCCCCGTAATATTTTGATCTCCGCCATCCGGCCCTCCGAGCTGTAGGACCGCTATATCGCAATTGGCGAGTGGCTGGGCAGCAAAGGCCGTCGTGAACGCTCCGTCAAGCGAAAAGGCATCCGGCGAATATCCATGGGTCTGGATGACCAGTGGGTAACTGCGACCAAGTTCATAGTGAACGGGAAAATAAAGCAAGCCCGACCACGCCTTCCCGTCGAGCGCTTTCCAATGGACAACGTCAACGTGGCCTAGCATGAAGTCACTCCTCAATTGTGGGTCCACCTCCCGAATCAATTGATCGCGCCCAGATGCATCGATGGCATAAAGGCTTGGCGGGGTGTTCAGACCCTGTCGCAATTCGATCCGCACCGTAGCGGTGGTCCAGCCATGGTGTGATTCCTGCACAATCAGGTGCCACACGGCGCCCGCTTTCTTGTACTTGAGCCTGACCCCGTCTCGCGCGGCGGATGAAGCATCAGCAAGTTCAATGACGCCATCATTGTTCCATCTCACGGGAACGTATCGAGCGCCGGTGGTCTCGGCCGGAACGGGCACGCGTACAAAGCGGCCTGTCCGCACGTCCACTTCCGCCACAACGGATCCGGAAAGTCCTGCGGCATCCGCCCGTGCTGCCGGCAGGAAGGTCGGTCCGACAATCAGACTGCGACTGTCAGGGGCCCAGACAACGCGGCCGCGGGGATTTTCCGGTGCGTCCCACAAAGGCCAAGATGACGCTTTGACGGTGTCAACGATAACGTATTGTCGGACCAAGTTAGGTTCGTTGGGGTGTCGACGTGCCGGAGGGAGATAGGCATCCTTGAACATATGCTCCGTGTACTTGTCCCAATCCTTGGGTACTTCGCCGGCGGGGCGTACCTCAACCGCATAGCGACCGTCAGGCGAGAGCGTCAGCAATTCGGGAGGCGTGGACCACTGACGATCAGGTTCGCTGACCCGACGTGGTTGCCCCTCGGTACCAAGAGATGAGACAAAGGTTTCGTAACGCAGCCGACGCGTCCAGCCGTCAAAATCACTTTGGAGCAAGGACCAAATCGACTGCTGCTGGACAACAAAGCCCTTGCGTTCCAAAACTCTTGACCTCGAGAAATTGTGCGGAGTCTGAGCGACGAAAATCATAGTCCTGCCGTTTCGGCTGATGTCATACTGGATGACCGGGATCCGATGATGCGTCAGCTTTCGAATCTTGTGGGTTCGGACGTCGACTTCGACAACTTGCGGTAGACCACCGCCGTCGTCCCACAGGAAAACCACGTGCTCGCTGTCGCTAAGCCAGCGAAGATTCCCGACTAGATCGCGCGCCGCCGCTGTGGATTTCGACAAGAGCCGCGCGACGATATGTGCCCTAGATGCGGCCTCAAGCGACTCTGTACTGCCGGAGAGCAGCTCCACGCGAGTAGCGTTCCGCGATATATCTCCGTGCTCGAAAATGACGATGTATCTTCTTCCGTCAGGCGATATAAGGACCGGTTCGCGGCCGGACGTCTCCAGAACCTGGGTAGCTTCGATGGAGTCAGCCACGGTAAGAGGGCGTTTTGCGTTCTGCCCGCACATAACCGAAGGGCACAGTGCCAGACAGAGTGCGAGGCATCGGTTGCTCAAATTCATGCCACAGCACCGCGCTCCGGGGAAGGATCGCTCAGGAAGTCAGCGTAGGATGCGATGAGAATCGCCGGGTGCCACTGAGGATTTCCCGATGCCGGTGCAAGCGATCGAGGAATGCTTTGTTCCATCTGATCAGCGGCCTTCCAGTGGACTGACGGCGTAGACGGTGCCAGAAGCAGACGCTTGACCGTCGACTCGCTCTAGAACATCAACTTCAAGGCCAATTGGATCGACCGTGGGCCACCGATTTGATAAAGCGGATCGAAGGCCCCGCTGCCAAGATTTCCATAATTGAGACTTTGCCCCAGCATTTGAGTTGAAAGCCCGAAGTTCGGTTGGCTTAAGTCGCCAACTGGTGGTCCGAAGTTAGGGTGGTTCAACACATTGAACATCTCAGCTCGGAACTGCAGTTTGATCGGCTCCCGGATTGGAAAGTCCCGATGAACGGCAAAGTCCCACTGCGCCGCTCCGAACCCTCGCAATGCATTTCGACCTAGGTTTCCCTGCTGGCCCGTCGGGGGATTTGAGAATGCAGCCCCATTGATCGCCTTACCGCCAGGATACTGCGGACCGTATAGGTAGAGCGGTTCTCCCGGTACGACGTCAGGGCGGATCAACGTGGAGGCGTTAAGAAGTTCCTCCCCAAGCAATGAGTTGTAAACATCAACGGGTGGAGCGGAACGAGCCTGAATTACGCTTTGTAGAGACCAGCCTCGAAACAGAACCTCTGTGAGGGCGTTCACTTTCGGTGCAGGAATATCGTAGGTCACTCCCGCGGACATAGCGTTGCGTATGTCGAAGTCTGAAGGCCCCCGATTCGCATTCGGATTGATTCCCGGCACTGCCGTGCTCGAGTAATTCCCGGCTGACCCCGAGGAACCGTCATCAATCGAATGTGACCAAGTGTAGGAGGCGAGGGCCTGCAAACCCGCCGCTAGTCGACGCTGGAACTGGAGTTGAAGAGCATTATAGTCAGACGTTGCCGTGTTGCCGATCAATTGCGCTTCGGCATAATTTGCGTTTGGGGAAGATATAACTGCCGTCTGAAGGAGCCTTCTCCCCACTGATCCAATGTAGGAAGCGGAGACAGTTTGTTGCTTACCTAGTGCCTGCTCAAGGGAGACGTTCCATTCCAGAGTGTACGGTAACTTTATGTTGGGATCGAAGGCGTATACACTCCCTGAGCCTCCGCTTGGTACTGCGATGGGAGGCGGCGCAGCCGCCGAAACGCCCAGCGGGAAGAAGCCTCCAAAACCAAGACTGGATGCTCCAAATGGGTAACAACAGTCAGAGAAATCATTCCCCGCCTCTGACGTCACGAGATCATAAAAGACTCCGAAACCCCCTCGAAGAACCGTTTCCCAATCTTGGTTCTGAGAGATTTGATAGGCGACCCCGAGGCGAGGCGCAAAATTGCCGTACGTCGTTGCAAACGGGCGTGTACCAAGAGGGGCGAGCGAGAGAGCCGCCAAGTTGCTCAGATTATATCCTGTAACTGCTGGGAGGCCAGGACCGCTCGTCGCAGAGGGCGCAAAGTCTAGGTCCCATCGCAAACCGTACGTGATTGTCAAACGAGGTGTGGTCCTCCATGTGTCTTGAGCAAAGCTCCCCACGTTGTGGAATAGGAGTGCTGCACTTCGAGCGGACAGGACAGCGCTAAAGAGGAGGCCACCGGTTTCGGCAGAGCTGACACTGAGAAAATAGCCCTGCTGACTGTACAAACCGGGGTTATACGAGGGCGAAAGGCGACGGAAGTCAATTCCGAACTTCAGGGTGTGGGATCCCTTCTGCCAAGAGAGATTGTCCACTACGTTGATTTGTCTCTGCAGATTTCCTGCGAGCTTTCCGTCCTGTAGGGAGTTGCCTTCCAGAGACACAACTGCGAGTACGAAGAGACCGTTGGCGGCATCGTAACCGGCTGGGAACGGCAGAGATGAGAGGGGGACAGCTCCGCCAAAGTTGTCTAGACGAAGGGAACCCGAACCACTTGTCCTGCTGTAATTAAATCGAAAATCGTTCGTTAAAGTTGGAAAAATGTCCCAAGTCGCCCCCAGTGTTAGCGTCTGTGTCGTAATGTTGGATGATTCGAGTACGCTGAGCGCATCGACTCCTCCCACGCCGCGATTGGCTATTTGGGACGGTGAATAGTTATACCGTCCAAAGACGCTCCACCTGTCGCTTATTCTGTGATCAATTCGAAGACTATACGCGTCCAGTGTGGCTGGGTTTGAATAGCTCGCGTTGAATTGTGCCACTCCCGTTGCCGTGTCATCCGCCGCGTTGGGCAATGGGTACGCATTCAGGTAGGGCTGCATTGCCGGTACGGCGCCCTGACGTGCTGTTAGATCAGGCACGGTCGTGAGCGCGGTTTGCGGCAGCTGCAGCCGCAGTCCTTCGTAGGAGAAAAAAAAGAACGTTCGGTCCTTGCGTATCGGACCACTGAAAGTCCCGCCAAAGTCGTTCTGCTGTTCTTTCGGCTTCGGTAAGCCGGCCTTGTCAGCGAACCAATCGTTGGCATCGAAAACGTCATTCCGCAAATAATCGAATGCCGTCCCATGAAACTGGTTCGTTCCCGAACGGGTGGCGATTGAAATCTGCGCACCAGGGGTGCGTCCGAATTCTGGGGCATAGGTAGATGTCTGAATCCGAAACTCCTGCATGGCATCGACCGAAACAAGACTGTTCGTTCCGCCAAGGACACTGAAGGAGCCGATTGCTCCACCAAACGCATTTCCGGTATTGGAATTCGTGCCGACGCCAATATTGGCGCTAACACCATCAACCATCCAATAGTTTGCGCTGGTCCGCTGACCGTTCATGCTGAATTGGCCTTGATCCGTGCTGGTGCTTGGCACGAGAACCACTCCTGGAGTGAGCTGGATCAGCGTTTGAAAGCTCCTGCCGTTCAGAGGAAGGTTCTCTGCAAATTGCCGATCAACGATAGTGCTTACAGCGCCATCTTGTGTGTCCAACATCGGCGCGCCGCCCGTTACGGTGACCGTCTCCGATACAGCGCCGATCGGCAGCGTGAAATTGATCGCCAGTGCGTCTTGAACATTCAGGATGATGTCAGGCTTGATGAGCGTCTTGAATCCAATCTTTGATACTTGAAGCCGGTATGTTCCCGGTAGAAGGTTTGATACCAAGTAGATCCCGTCTCCATTTGTCTTGGCGGAATGCTGGACGCTAGTCGCGTCGTTGGCGATCAGAACGTCCGCCCCTACAATTGCCGCGCCAGTAGGATCGACAACGAGCCCGCTGACGGTTCCGTTCGGAGACTGCCCCTCGGCACATGTGAAGGCGAGTAGGGTGAGGCAGGCGAGAAGAATGAAATGACGCGGTCGCACGCTGGCTCTCCTGTGACCGAGAAGTACAGCAAGGTTCTCTCGACCTACGCAGGAGAATTCCCGTTTGTATCAACCAAATTCAGCGGAGAGAGCAAAAGCTCTGCGCTCGAGTGAGAGCGCGTTCGCGCTACGGATGATTCGGCTCGATCCTGAGAGACGCAAAGAGCAAAGGCTTCCCGCTCGGCTTGTGGCTTCCCCCCTTGGGCTCAACCGTGACAAAAACAGCGTTGATCTGTTCGAGCATGCGGGGATCGTCGAACCGGAGCACCCAACGCTTCTTGGATACGCTGTCCTGGTAGAAGATACCCAAGTTGAGCGCCTGCTGCCGGTCGGGACCGCTCTGCCCCCACGCCTGAAACGTGCTGGCGTCTTTGATGCCAGCCTGCTGATCGAGATCGTAGGCATAAAAGACGAGGGACTTGCCTTTCGTGTAGAACACCCGACCGTACGGTTTCTGGGTCGCCCCATCCCGGCCGACGTCGTAAACCTCCGCTATATAGAGGTCCCGCGCTCCCATAAGATCGCGGATATCGCGGTCGTCCGCCAACAAATCCTCCTGCTTGCCAACTGTCTGCTGACTCTGCCTCAGCTGTGCATTCAGATCCTTGATCTGTGTTTCCAGACTCGCGGCGTTCAATTCGTCCTGGTCTCGCTGTTCTCGCGCCGACTCCAGTTCGGCCTGTATTTTCCGCAGCGACGCTTGGGCGGCATCGAGGCTTTGGCTCGCACTGCTCAGTTGTTCCGCTGTTTGCTGCTTTTCGCCTACTGCGTCCTGCAGTGAACCCTGCAGATTGGCCTGGGCGCTCTTGGCCTCAGTTAGAGCTGCCGATTCGTCCTCGACGTGGCGTTGCAATTCGTGGATCACTTGATCCCGTTCTGCAAGTTGCGATTTCAAGACCTCGCGTTCGTGACTTGCGTCACTCAGTTGTTGTTCAAGAGCGTTCACGTTGCCGGCAGCGGGTGCGGGTGTCACTTGAACCACCGGAGAGGCATGGCGCCGGCCTGCTTGGTAGGCGTAGATACCCAAAGCGACCGTGAGCACGACAGCGGCAGCAAACGGCATCCAGACATAATTCCAGTTCACTTCACTGCGATGATGACCATTTCGATGCGCAAGGACCGATCCTGTGGCGTATTCAGAAGGACCGTCATATGACTCTGATCCTTCGATTTTCAGCATGGGAGCCGAGACCGGTATAGGAATTTCTGCGGCTATCGAGGTACGCTGCGGCAGATTCGGTGCCGCCAATTCCGCCGACAAGAGGGGCACGCCGACATCGGCTGCCGTCTCGAACTCCCGTAAGGTCTGCCGACACTCTGAGCAGACTGCGAGGTGTTCCCGCAATTTCATCTGTTCATCTTCGGTTAGCTCGCCCGTAGTCGAAATCGCGCAGAGTTCAAGAAACTCTTCGTGCGGTCGCTTCTGCGACCACTTCCCTTCTTCGCGATGATTCCCGTTTCCCGCCATGTGGCTCAAATGCCCCGAACCTTATCCCCAAACATTTGCTTCCGCAACTTGTCCAAACCGCGATAGTAGTGATTCCTCACATTTCCGAGTGGCTGCCCAATCCTCGCGCCGATTTCCGTCAGAGTATAGCCCTCGAAAAAGAACAAGCGCAGGGTCTCGCGTTGATCCTCCGACAGGGCGCCGAGTAGCTTCTCTAGTCCATTACGTCCAAACACCGTCTCTGGGGAATAATCGTGCTCTGTGGTCGGTATACCGACCACGCGGCTTGCGCTGCTTTGAAGGTCCTCGCGTTTGTAGAAGTGCCGGGTTGCTAGGCGACGTCGTCGCTCAATCGCTCTCTGATACGCCATCTGAACAATCCAAGAGCTCGCCCCGCTTTTTGAACTGTCAAAGATCGCGGATTTCTTCTGAATAAAGATGAACAGGTCTTGGACAAGATCCTCTGCCTCTGATGTATTTCTGAGGATGCGGGAAGCAATGCTTTGAGCGATTCGAACGTACCGCTGAAATAGACATCCTAAAGCCGCTTGGTCACCCTCCGCTATTCTCTTAATCAACATCTCGTCGGAAGGCCGGGCGGCATCGGATTGAGCACTTTCTAGAGATTCGCTCGATGACGTGGGGGACGTAAGGCGGGCCGTGATAGGTGAGATCACAACAGTTCACACATGCAAGCGCCGGCCCAGGGGGAAGACATCAAACGGGCTTCGACAGCCTTGCTCACTGGGCAAGCTCATTCAACTCTTTAGTGTTTAGAACTTCATAGATATAACGCTATGGCGTGTGTTTTACAAGATAAATACATGCCATAGATTGTGGTGCCAGGCCCCATTCACCTCTATCGTTTGCGGAATGGCAGATGTCAACTATCGCGAGATGTTTGCGAACCGACTCCGAGCGCTTCGGAACGCCGCAGACCTTACCATCGAACAAGCGAGCGAACGAGGCGGACTCTCGCCAAACTTTTGGGGAACCGTGGAGCGAAATGAGCAGGAACCTTGCCTTGATTCGCTTTTCGGCTTCGCCGAAGGAATCGGGGTTACTCCGGCCACGCTGCTGACGTTTGAAAATCAACATGTCAGGAGTGAGCACCGCAAGGAATTGAATGAGCTCCTCGATTTGTTCACTTCCGAGCAGTTGCACGTTGTCCTCCAGATATCGAAGGTCATTCGCGGATATCGGTTAGAGAGTCATTCCTAGTGCTTCGGGTCTTTCCATTGTTCGCCCGGTGCACACGAGGAGCCAGGCGTCGCGAACGCCAACTCAGGGGTGGGCTCGATTCGCCATGGACCTCTATAGAGTTTCTTTCTGATTTGATTCCATTCTATGGGAAGTGTTCTGTGCCTTTTGCCCCCGCTATGGTCTGCGTGGGTGAAGAGGCGTGAAACACAGAGATTTATTCGCGCAACGAGTTCGCAAGCTTCGGAAGGCGGCGAAGCTCAGCCTCGAGAAGGCTGCAGAAAGAGGGAATATCACGGGGAACTTTTGGGGCGATGTCGAACGATCGCAGAAGGTGCCGAGCCTAGACACAATCGTGGCCATGGCAAAGGGCTTGGACGTATCCCCCAGCACTCTTCTGTTACTCGAAAGAGAGGAAGATCCGCGAGACCTGCGAAAACGCATGGATTCGCTGTTAAATAAGTGTAGTCCCCAACAGCTTGAGCTCATACACCGCATTGCTAAGGTGATCGTCGAGCCGTGACGAGATGCTGCAATTCGGCGTGACAGAAACTCGCGCTTCCTGAAGAACCGTTGATTCCATGCACATTGACTCGCGATAGCCCACGCGCGTAGCATCCTGCTTGAAGAGCAACGGCATTGATCTTATTCGACCGTTACCGCGATTTCGTTTTCGATCGTTACAGTTGATCCGTGTTCTGCTAAGGCAGCGGTGATATGCAAATGCCTGGCTCAGACTTCTCAGGGACAAAGTCGCAACGTTGGCTGCGTGCTGGCGCGGTTCTCATCGGCTTCGCGGCCGTAACTTTGCTGGCTACTGCATTTGGAGCCCACCTCTATAGCGGTCCTCTGTCCTCAGTTTTACTCACTCTCGTCCTGATCGCTCTTGCCATTGCTATAGGCCTTCACGTTCGCTTTCTGCTTCTCGCGCGGCGCGAGCATCGACAGACCGCAAACGCGCTTGACGCGACCGAACGCGAGTATAAATCCGTGTTCGACAGCACCCTTGACGGGATCCTGATCCTCGATGACCAAGCTGTATGTGTTGATGCCAACCCAGCGGCATTGACCCTACTGGCAACCGGCCACGCCGAGCTCGTCGGCCATTCGATTGAATCGTTCTTCGCAAGTAGTGACGACTTCAAAGAGTCCTGGAAGCGATTCCTCGACCGCACCTATGAACACAGCGAGACGCGCGTTTCGCGTGGTGACGGCCGGACTGTCTTTGTTGAATACACAGCAAAGGCCAATTTTCTTCCGGGACGGCATGTGACCGTGCTTCGTGACATCTCCCGGAGAAAGCAGGCAGAAGCTGCCTTGCGCGAAAGCGAAGAACGATTCCGCCAGATGGCGAGTAACATCCAAGAAATTTTCTGGATGCTGGACGCGGAGAACATGGAGGTTCTTTACGTCAACCCGGCGTATGAATCGATCACGGGACGGAGCTGCGAGTCTTTGCGCCAAGATCCCAAATCATACGAGGAGGTTATACATCCCGAGGATCGCATCCGTGTTCTTTCTCGATTGGAGGAATCGGTTCGAACAGGCCAGTTCGATGAAGAGTTCCGCATCGTCAGGCCCGACAACACGACCCGTTGGGTCTGGGTGCGGGGGTTTCCCGTCAGGGATGCTGGCGGAATTGTCCGGCGCCTAGTAGGCACCGCCCAGGACGTCACCGCGCGGAAATCCGCAGAAGAGCAGATGGCGCGCAATTTGGATATGGCCGAAGCGGCACGAGCGGAAGCCGAGGCATTTCGCAAGACGAGCCTCGCGCTCACGCAGGACCTGAGCATGGACTATGTGCTCGACACCCTTCTTCAGTCGCTCCTGAATCTCGTTCCGTGCGAATTGGCACAAGTCATCCTGGTGGAGACTGATTCTCGCCTGTTTCTCGCTCGCGAGGTTCAGAAATGCGAACCGAATCGGCGCCTCCCGCGTTCGCTGGCAACCCTCGATGCACGGGACAGCCGGTTCCTAATGGAGATCCTTGCTACGAAGCAGAGCCTTTTGATCACGAATACAGCTCAAGAGGGGGAATGGGTAGGCTTCAAAGGCTTCTCTCATCTGCGTTCCTGGCTCTGCGTACCGCTTGTTGCTTCTCAGCGAGTTCTTGGCTTTCTCTCGCTCGGCGATACGCGCGGACACACATTTACACGCGAGCATTTGCGGCTTGCCAAGTCACTTGCCATTCCCGCGGCCGTAGCCATTCAGAATGCGCGACTCTATGAGCAGGCAGAAATCTTTCGCGGAGAACTCGAGCAACGCTTGGCGGAATTGCAACAGGCGGACGAGGCTCCAGGAAAAATGCGGCAGAGCCGGCAACTTTCCTAAGCTAGCGCGCAAATCATGATGGTCAATGGCAACACTCGACATTGACGGCACTCGCTTCCATGACTGATCGGCTCTCCCTGCCCCTTGCCGCAACGCCGTGAACGCGCCGGACGATTTCTCCTACTTGCTTCCGGCCGAACTCGTGCTTGCCGCGAAAGAAGCCTGTGTCCGGCGGCAAAAGGCGCTCGAGTATGTCGATCACGGCCTTCTCGTGCACCCCGAAATTCGCCTTCTTGAGTTCGGGACTCATACCGGCAACATTGTAATGCCCATCGTCTAGAAGAATAGGAATCCGAACAGAGGGCAGCGATCGAACAACGCAGGCGTTTTCATAGGCTCTCGTTCGCGTTTCGCAGCTGATCGAGAAATTCCATCGCGCTCGCTGTGCGCGCCGGAACGTGCCTCCGGAGGCCTCCTTCGATGGCATGAGCAAACGGCGGTGGCAGCCGAAGAGCCAGAGCGCGAGGTTTTCCGTCCAGGATTTCCGAAGCCGAAAAACGCAACTCCCTGCCGTAGGCCACCTGGAGCAAAAGGAGTCCTACGTGATAAATGTCGATCCGATAATCGACCGGACCAAACTCCGCGTCCGAGACCTCGGGCGGCAACATCCATTGGGCGCGCGTGTTCGACGGCCCTAGCTCGTGAAACATCTTCGCCACACCGAAATCACCGATCTTGAACTCGACCGTCCGCGGGTCGACGGGTCCGACCCAGTGGGAAGGGACCGAAGCGAACACGTTTGCCAAGTGGAGATCCTGGTGCGAATAATTCTGCGAATGCAAGTAGTCGAGCGCCTCAAGGACGCCCTCTGCAACGGGTATGACCCACGCCAAGGCGCTCCGGCCCAGTCTCGGCAGAATTTCGGCGAGTGAACTCGCGCACCGCTCGGTGATCAGGAAGAACGTATCGCGATACTCGAAAGCGTCAAGGAGACAGGTCACCCGCGGATGGCGAAGAGCTTCGAGCTTCGCGAATTCCCGTTCCGCCGCCGATTTCACGGCTTCGTAAGTGCCCATCGGCTTGAGGACCTTCGCGGCGAGATCCCGGTGCCACCGGTCCCTGCAACCTACGACAACACTAAAAGTGCCTTCGCCGATCTTGGGCCCGAACCGGTACGCATTCGGGAATCGCGGACTCGGAACGATTTCTCCCGGGGCGGGAACGACGGCGCGCCGCAGCGGCGGTGCAACCGGAGGCTGCGGAAAAAAAGAAAGCGAGAACGACATCGAACCTACCTCCGATCCTGGCAATCCGACCAGAAACCCGCCCCCGTTCTCGGGTGGGTGGAAGCGTTTGCGAAAGACACGGGCCCCAGATTCCTCACGTTAGATCTGGGACAGGTCCAATCTTCCGAACATCCACAAGAGCTGCTGTGTCCCAATTCGCTTTTGGATTCGCTCAACAGGCCACAAATGGCAGCGTTTGTACTTTATCCCGCTGCCGCAGGGACACGCATCATTTCGTCCCACCCGCTCGCGCTTGATGATGGCCGGGATTAACTTGCGCGCGAGGTCCGAACCGGCGCCCAGCTCCTCTTCGATGAACTCTCGATATCCTTTCCAGCCGTGATCGTAGGCCGGTCCCGGCCATTTTCCCGTCACGTCGTAGATCATCTGCCGATCAAAAAAGACCACGACCTCCAGCAGGAATTGCCGCAACGCGTCGGGATTGTGCTTGGACCAACCGCTCTTCGGCGGCAGCCACAGACAGCACCGCCCTTTCTCCAAAAGATGCCGGTCGCTCAGTTCCTTCCCTGGAAGCTTTTGGAAGCGCTCGTTGCTGTCAAAGACTTTCGGCTCGGTCTGTGGATAGTCCGGAGGGAATTCAATTCGAACTGCGATGGGGGTCGGAATGCCACACTCGGTGATGACGAGTTCGCCTTCGAGGAAAGCAAGCTTGCGCGCATGGTCGATTCGGAACTCGAGGCCGGGGACGATCTGGGCAGCAATCGAGCGGTCGCGATCGAGACGGGCGCCGGCGTTCGCTTCATACCACGGCTTAGCCGCACCACGATTTTGAGGGAAGTACCCGGCTGCCACTCGAACCCTCCCGGTGATCGACCGCTACGGTCTTGCTGCTGGTTCGCACCGCAACGGTGGCGCCGGTCGAGTACGCCGCCGCACGCGCCAGCCGCTGAAAGGTGTCCGCATAGAGATTCTTGGCGACGTAGAATTTCCGCTGGTCATTGAGAACGAATCGCTTCTGCAACTCCGGCTTGATCAGGGCGTGACACTCGGGTGACAAACTCGTTTCCGTTCCGTCCGACAGTTCTTGTATTCTCGCCGCCCGTTCGACACCCAGACCGATACAGATACGATCCCGCTCTCCGCGCGTTCCGATCTTGGACACCAGCGTCGCGTCCAGGTCGATGCCCACGGCTAGAGTCAAGGGCTTTGATTCCGGCAGGACCGTATGAACCACATAGTCCAGGGAAGATTGCAAGCCCGCGGCGATTTCCACGGCCTTTTCCGTGATTGCCGAGCCGTCGTCTTTTGGCAGATGCACCAGGGCCTGCACCCGGTCGCCCTGATACTGGATACGCAGCGAATCGAAGTCAGTCTTGACGACCGTCGCCATCTCTTTGCGAATGGCATGAAACACACGCAGTGCGCGCTTTTTCTCTTCCAGGGTCTTGGCACCGTCGATGAAGTCGGTAAATCCGGCGACGTCGGCAAAAATGGAGGCGGCAAGAACGCGCTTGTTGTTCGTAATGCTCAGGGCGTCGAGGTCGATGAGCGTCTCCGCGTCACTATATTCGATATCCTGCAAAGGAAACTGGCGCTTGTCCTCTTCCAGCCGCTCCTTGCTGGCCTCCGGATCCCATCCGATGCCGAAATCGGAAGTGAATTCTAGGACTGTGGCCCTGGTCATCGCGTCGATGCGATATCTCTCCTCGTCGATCTCTGTCGACCGCTTCTGAAGTTCCCGCGGCAGCGCCTCGAACACGGCAGGCGCCAAATTCATTTCGCCGCTCGCACCCAGAATCTTGGCGGCATGATTGGCTGGCGCACCCAGGAACAGCAGTTCGCGATCCCCTTTCTCGCCGTTCTTGGTGCCAATCGCCGAGCCGAGGTCCGCACCTGCTGAAATCTCGAAGTTCTTGACCTTGGGGAACGCCGGGTTGAAAACGCTGGCGACGAACTCGCGCAAGACGGCCTCGAGCAGAAACGCCTTGGCAGCTAGAGTCTCGGCCGAATCGATCGGCCGGAAAAACAGGGCATGTAGGCGCGGGCCCTGAAAGTGCACCCTCACACCATCGAAGATTTCGGCGTCCTCGACAATGCGGGTGACCTCGCGCTGGTAGAGGTGGATCGCCTGCACGACCCGCCGATAGTCTTCGCCGTCCACCGCGCTCGCGATCCTGGCAAAATTCGTAACATCGACGTACACGTGCGCCCCGAAGATCTCCCGGCAATTCGTTTCCGAAAGCAGCGCGTCGAGATCGGCGTCGCGCACCAGCTTTTCGACACGGATCTCTCCCATCTTTTCGAGGCGCTCTTTGACACGATCAAGGCTCGTTTGATAATTCCAACTCATTCAGGGACTGCTTTCGCCGATAAAATCGCAGCTTCCGGCCGGGCGCTCTCCGGCGACCACGAATACACCGTTTGCTCGCCGATTCCCTTGAGGCGGCGGTGCGTGTGCGCGCGCAAATTCTCGCGACGCTCGGCGGGGAGCAGCGCATAGAAATCGCTCCCGATCGCGATCGGTGCGTCGAGAAGCTTCGTCTCCGCTTCCAGCCGGGCGGCGAGGTTGACCGCTGAACCTAGCACCGTAAATTGGCGCTTCTGGTCGCTACCCACATTGCCTACAAAAACGCGGCCGGCGTTCAGGCCTACGCCCATCTGAATTGGTTCGTCGCCGAAATGGAGAGTGGAAGCACGCTGGTTCATCTCGATCGCGCAATCGAGAGCCTCGGCTGCGAGATTGCCCTCGGCAGGCGTAATCCCCCAGACGGCGAGAATTGCGTCGCCAATGAACTTGTCGACGAAGGCCCCGTGTCGAAACAGAACCGCCACCATCTCGCTAAGGTATGCACCGAGATCACCCGCGATCTGCTCGGGTGTCATCTTCGCGGAGTGGTCGGTGAACGAGCGGATATCGGCCAGGAGCAAAGCGACGTTCTGGAAACGGGGATCACCGTAAGACGTACCTTGCGAGAGCAAGCGGCTCGCCAACGCCGGCGACACGTGCGCCCCGAATTCCCCGAAGAGACGTTCTTCGTTGCGAAAGCGGATCGCGCGCACCGACGTTGCCTCCCTGAGCTTCGCTGAGACCGACTTCGCCAGATTTCGCACGAACTGCCGATCGTTCATCAGGCGATCTATGACGTACGCCGGCAGGAGCACTACCTTGACCATTCCCTGGGCAAGGACTGTCGCGCTCCGTTTCGTATTGTCGATGATCGCCTGCTCGCCGACGACTTCGCCTGCCTTGCGAGAAGAAAGGAAGGTCCCCTGGGAAAAGACTTGTACCTCACCATCCAGAATCGCCAGGCAAGTGCGATCCGATTCGTCTTCCCCGATGATCCGTTCACCCGAACGGAAATAACGCACCATGTCAGACGAAAGCAGTGCTAGGCTTTCTGCCGACATGCCGTCGAAGATGGGGTGCTGGAAAAGCTCGATCATCGGTCGCCCCTGCGCGATGCTGCCACCGCGGTACGGTGACTATCCTAAAACAGTACACCATATTCCCGATTCCTGTGTCAACTGATCTGGGATATAGTCGTCCCGTTTGCGGACCTAGAAAAAGGGAGGTGCAATGCCAAGCCACGAAAGCATGCGAGACCACGTCGCAAGACGCATTCGCGAGCTTCGAACCAAACACGGCAAAACCGGATTATCGCAGGAGCAACTGGCAGCGAAAGTGAATGTCGGAACCAATACCATCTCTCGTTGGGAAACCGGCACCTACGAACCAACCTTGGACGATCTCGAAAAGTTGAGCCGGGCTCTGAATGCTTCCATCCTTGATTTTTTCCCGCGCCACGATAAGAGCGACGCGAAAAATCAGAAAGTGGTCGCCTTGCTTAGAGCGGCGAATCAGCTCGATGAATCCGACGTCGACGAACTTCGTCGGTGGGCGGAGTTCCGAACCGCAAGACACACATACAGATCCAAGAGAAAGACGCGACCACCGAACGAACGATGACGCGATCGGAGTATTACGAGGCGTTGAAGAGCCTGGCGCGCGAAAAGCGTGCCCAGTACGGGTTCCGAACCGCTCGTGTGCTCCGTTCCGACCTGCGGCGCATCTATCGCGACGAGGGAATCACGATCGATCTATGGCCCTACAAACTGCGGAAGTTGCGCGGCGCCTACGTCAACGATGAACTTGGGCCGGCAGTGCTGCTAGCCAAGGGTCTGCCGGCCGACCCCATGGTTTTCACCATGGGCCATGAACTCAAACACCACTTTGTCGACAGGGACCTTTCGCTCTCTTACTGCGACCCGTCGAACGAATCCAATCCCATCGAGATCGGCGCCGAAGTCTTTGCCGCCGAACTGATTTATCCCGAACGTGACTTCGAAACGGATCTCGCAGCCATGGGCATCGCCAAAGGAAGCTGCGCACCGGAGCACTTGGTGCGGCTCAAGCACGACACCCGCACCACGCTCAGCTATACCGGCCTCGCAAAACGGGCAGAATTTCTGGGATTTGCTGCACACCACTCGCTCGCTCGCGTTCGCTGGAAGATCCTCGAAGAACAAATCTACGGAGAGCCCTTGTACAAACGAATTCGGCGCCGGCGAAAACAGTAATCGACTGCTTTCACCGCGGAGCCGGGTTCCGCCTCTTCGTGTCGAGCGGCGACAGTAATTTGTGATTTCGCTCCAAGCTATAAATCGTAACAAGTATCAGAAAAAACCTCATGCGGGCCACTGGAGAGAGGCACTCCGTACAGCAAGGTACTTGTCCTTACAAAGACCGCCTTAGAGTCTGACAAGGGTAGGGATTTGGGGACCGGGGCCCCCAAGGTATTCCGGGCGATGCGAACAGCATCGCCCGGTCTTCAGATGATCACGTTCGTCCGGTTCACTGGACCACTTCTGAAGGCTGGGATGCACGCTCCACCACGGCTACAGCCACAGATGGGAACTCGCTGAACTCAATCGCGCCGCTGTTCGCCGGCGACGTATTTCCGGTTCTCCGATTTCGGATCAGAATCTGGTCCTACCCACCGGAGAACCTCGAAACAGCCCAGCTGGAAACTTGCAATCTCGCGAAGAAGCGGGTCGCAAGAGCCGTTGTTTCGTAGCTTCGGACACTGCCTTCTGTGACGCACATCACTGTGCAGATTGTTCCGCTTTGAGACTGTGATCTCGGAGTGTTTGAGCAGGTGGCTACGGATGCTGTCCGTCCAAGACTGGCTGACCGAACCACGTTAGGAAGCTTAGATCTCAATCGAATGTTCGCAGCGAGGCACAACATGGCGAAGAAAGCAGTTGGAACGAGGGCCAAGAAATCCACGGCCATGCGCCCCAAGAAACAGAGACGCAGGAAAAGGGTCGCCCCGCGATTGCACGAAGATGCCCTGATCCATCAAGACATCTACTCCGCGTAATCGCGGATGCTGGCTTAGAGATTGAGGCGAGTACGGGTTGTTCATTGCGGCGTCGTTGTTGCTGAGACGGATCATGGCAGTCGCCAAAACAGCCAAAAACGCGAATCGTTTCGCGAAGTCCCTTAAGCTACGGAGATTTGTTCGGAGCGGGAGTCAAGCCGCGAGGAGGTCGAAATGATTGTGAGCGAGATGAGTCAAGAAGAGTGCCGGGAACTATTGACGAAAGTAGGTTTCGGACGCCTTGCCTGTTCCCGTGAGAATCAACCATACGTCGTGCCTATCTATTTCGCTTTCGAGCCGGATTGTTTGTACGGATTTGCGACGATGGGGCAAAAGATCGAATGGATGCGGTCGAATCCGCTTGTATGCGTCGAAGTCGATGAAGTGAAGAGCCACGTTGACTGGACGAGCGTTGTCCTCCAGGGCCGCTACGAAGAGTTTCCCGACACACCCGCGCACGCGACGCAGAGGCAGCGGGCCCAAGGTCTCTTGGAGAAGCGGGGTCTCTGGTGGCAGACGGCCTTGGGCGCCGCCCAAACCAGAGCACGATTCGATCGTGACAATCCCGTCTTTTATTGCCTCCGAATCGAAAAAATAAGCGGTCGTCGTGCTTCGTCGGATCCGGTCGAAGGTTCATTTGGCGTCGCGCCGACGGCATCTGATTGAGCAATCCTTGTACCGATGCTTCAGCTCGAAACGCACAACGACTGAGCGTGACCAGGTCGCTACAGATGAGGAGGCTAAGGTGAGGGCGACCGAGAGATTCAGGAAGCTTCTGCAACTTGCGTTGGGGATAGCCTTCGTCGGAGTGATCTTCGCAGGCCCCGCTGCGCAAAATGCGACTGCGCCGAATGCCGAGCAGCAGCCCATTCCATTGATCCGCTCCGTCGAGGGGCCGGAGCTTTTCCGCTCCTACTGCGCCTCTTGCCATGGCATCTCGGGGAAAGGGACAGGCCCGGCCGCCCCCGCTTTGAAGGTCCAAGTGCCTGATCTGACGTTGTTGGCCAGAGACAATGGGGGTCGGTTTCCAGCGGCCTATGTGCGCGAAGTCATTGTGGGCGACAAAGTTGTGGTTGCTCACGGTTCCCGCGAGATGCCAGTTTGGGGACCGGTGTTTCATCAAATCGAAGCTGATGTGGACCGTGGAAATGTCAGGATCGAGAATCTTGTGAAATACCTGGAATCCATCCAAGCCATCACGGCCGAAAACTCTCCCACTGGAGCGGAATTGTATGCCGAGCATTGCGCGGTCTGCCACGGAAGTGATTTGAAGGGGACTGGCCCGGCGCCTTACCCATTTAGAGCTCCGCCCGATCTGACCACGCTTGCCCATCGTCATGGCGGCAAATTCCCCGAAGCGTATGTGTCGAGGGTACTGCGAAGCGGCGTCGTGATGCCGGCCCACGGCCCGGCGGAGATGCCCATCTGGGGCGACCAGTTTACGAACGACCGCTTGGATGAGACGCAAGTGACGTTGCGGATTGCGAGACTGACGAGTTACATCAAATCGTTGCAGGCGCGGTAAAGCGGACGACTGAGGAGGGCATCATGGCGATTCGACGGTTCATTCTTCTTGG
>Ga0335075_10000960_pt1 | contig 48590 bp, 46 predicted proteins | sample Lox_Sample_24_FD_206723 | JGI IMG/M metagenome (GOLD analysis project Ga0335075, IMG submission 206723) | Soil microbial communities from Loxahatchee National Wildlife Refuge, Florida, United States - Lox_Sample_2.4 | ecosystem: Environmental > Terrestrial > Soil > Wetlands | place: USA... | reverse complement strand
GGCACTCCGAGGCGAGCGACATCTCACCTGCCCACGGGCTGCGCATGCCGCAGGCAGTGCAGAGCGCCTGGTTGTGCTGGCCGTGCATGTGGATGAGTTTTGTCGAGCCGGCGGTTTCGTGCAGGCTGTCGACGTTCTGCGTGACGAGCAGGAATTCGCCGGGGAAGTCACGCTCGAGTTTTGCCAGCGCGAAATGCGCGGCGTTGGGCTGGACGGTGCCGACATTGCGCCGCCGCCAGTTGTAGAACTCGTGCACCTTGGCCGGATTGGCAGCGAACCCCTGCGGTGTCGCGACCTCGCGGTAGTCGACCTTCGACCAGATGCCGTCCGGATCGCGGAAAGTCGAGATGCCGGATTCGGCGGAGATGCCGGCACCAGTGAGAATGACAACAGAGGAAGGCCGCATCAGGCGATGATGCCGGCTTGGGTCGTTATGGTCCAGAGCCGCATCGATAATCCGGCGACCTTGACCAGCAAGAGGAGCCGCCTAGCTTTCCTACGACACCAGGAGCCCAAGGATGGAAACCCAGGAACTTCACCGTGGCCGGCTGATTGACCATATCCAACTCGTTGTGAAGGATTTCGAGGCAAGCCGACGCTTTTACAAAGCCGTCTTTGCGGCGCTGGAGATACCGGTCGGCGCCGAAGAGAAGGACTTCATCTGGGCCGATGAGCTCTTTATCTCGACCGCCGACAGCGAAGCCGCCGCCGGGAAACTGACCGGACGCCATCACCTGGCTTTCCAGGCCGCGGACCCCGCGATGGTTGACGCTTTTTACGCGGCGGGCATCAAGGCGGGAGGCGTCGACAACGGCAAGCCCGGGGAGCGCACCAAATATCACCCCGGCTACTACGCCGCGTTTCTTCTGGATCCTGACGGCAACAATATCGAGGCCGTTTTCCACGGCAAGGCGAACCGCAGCGCGCCCTCGGTGAAGATCACCTTCTGAGCGACCTCACACCCGCGTCCCGCCGACTGTCATCTGGTTCATGCGCAAATGCGGCTGGCCGACGCCGACCGGCACGCCCTGGCCGGCCTTGCCGCACATGCCCACCCCATTGTCGAGCTTCATGTCGTTGCCGATCATGGTGACGCGATGCATGGCGTCCGGACCGTTGCCGATCAGCATGGCGCCCTTGATCGGCTGGGTCACCTTGCCGTTCTCGATCATGTAGGCCTCGGTGCAGCCGAACACGAACTTGCCGGAGGTGATGTCGACCTGGCCGCCGCCGAACGAGACGGCGTAGATGCCGTTGTTGACGGAGGCGATGATCTCTTCCGGCGTCATCGAGCCGGCGGTCATGTAGGTGTTGGTCATGCGCGGCATGGGCTGGTGCGCATATGATTCGCGGCGACCGTTGCCGGTCGGGCTGACGCCCATCAGGCGGGCGTTCTGCCGGTCCTGCATGTAGCCAACGAGCTTGCCGTCATCGATCAGCACATTGCGCGCCGAGGGCGTGCCTTCATCGTCGACGGTGAGCGAACCGCGGCGCTCGAAGATCGTGCCGTCGTCGACGACAGTGACGCCCTTGGCCGCCACCTGCTGGCCGAGAAGCCCGGCGAAGGCGGAGGTCTTCTTGCGGTTGAAGTCGCCTTCCAGCCCATGGCCCACGGCCTCGTGCAGCATGACGCCCGGCCAGCCCGAGGAGAGCACGATGTCGAAGGTACCGGCAGGGGCGGGGACCGCCTCCAGATTCACCAGCGCCTGACGCAGCGCCTCGTCGGCGGCGAACTTCCAGGAATCCTCGGCGATGAACTCGCCAAACCCCTTGCGGCCGCCGGCGCCGTAGGAGCCGGTCTCCTGGCGGTCGCCGTCACCGGCAACGACGGCGACGTTCATGCGAACCATCGGCCGGATGTCGCGCACCACCTGGCCGTCGCCGCGAATGATCTCGACATGCTGCCACGAAGCGGCCAGCGATGCGGTGACCTGGCGCACGCGCGGGTCCTTGGCGCGCAGATAGGCGTCGATCGTGGTGAGCAGCTTGGCCTTTTCCTCGAAGCCCGGCGCGCCGATCGGGTTCTCGTCGCCGTAAAGATGCTTGTTGGTGCGCTGCGGCGCATCGGCCAGCGTGCCGGAATAGCCTGATTTCACGGTCGAGATAGCGTCAGAGGCGCGCAGCAGCGCAGCCTCGGAGAGCTCGCTCGAATGCGCATAACCGGACGCCTCGCCGGCCACGGCGCGCAGGCCAAAGCCCTGGTCGGTGTTGAAATTAGCCGTCTTCAGCCGGCCGTTGTCGAACATCAGCGCCTCGCCTTCGCTGTATTCGAGGAAGAGCTCGCCATCGTCCGCGCCGGAAATGGTGTCCGCCACGATACGCCGGAGCTTGTCTTCGGAAATGTCGAACTGGCCGAGGAGGCTTTTCATCGGATTGCCTTGGGTTTCTCGCATATGCCCGCATGTAGGCGCGAAGGTGTAATTCGGCAATCTCTGAGGGTCAGAGCCGCCGTGCCATCAGGATTTCGTCGATCTCGCGGCCGTCATGCAGGAAACCACCAGGGATGCGGCCGATCTCCTTGAAATCGTGGCGGGCGTAGAAGCGCTCCGCCGCCGGATTCTCGGCGGTGACCGCCAACTCGATCTGACGAATGCCGGTGCGGCGCGCGTGGTCGAGGAGCGCATCGAGCAGGGCAGGCGCCGCACCCGATCCACGTTCGCTTTCGCGCAGATAGACCATGATGATCGTCGCGCGATGCGCCATCTTGCTGGATTGCTGAAGCATCAACCCCATGATGCCGACAGGCTCATCGTCGCGAAACGCCACGAAAACAGGATTGGCCGTCACGCGACGTTGCCATTCTTCGTCGGGCAGGTGTTCCCAGTCATCGAAGCGGCTGGCGAACGCCTCCGGCGCGAGGCGCAGCGCTTCAAGCCGAATCCGCTTGAAGGTTTCGACGTCTTCGGGCGTGAGAAGCCGTACGGCCGCGCCGCTCATTACGGCAGCGCGGAAAAGCCTTCGTTGAAGCCGGCGAGGTCGACCGGGATGCCGATGCCTTCCTCGGGCGTCTGGAACACGATGAAGGTGGCGGCGGTGCCGGTCTTCAGCGTGTCGAGAAGGGTCTTTTCAAGGATGACCTCGGCGTAGCAGCCGTCCTGGAAGCAGCGCACGAAATAGGCGCGGCCGATGTCCTTGCCGTCGACATTGAGGCCAAGGCCGTTCGGCAAAAGCACGCCGAGCGGGGCGAGCACGCGCAGAATCTCGGCCTTGTTGTCGGCGGTGCGCAGCACGACGACTGACAGGCCGATCTCGGGCCGATCCTCGGCGACGACGTTTTGCATCATCGCGCATTGTTCGGACGAAGCGCCCGCAGGCGTGTCGCAGATGATCGACCATGCGCCATGCGTGGACTTGACCGTGCCGCCGGCGCCTGCCTGCTGCTGGGCCGAAGCCGGAAGGCCAAGCGCCGACAGGGCAAGCGCTGCCGCTAGCATCAGTCTCAAGAGGCGAACGATCATGAGGTCTCCACTGGCGAATCACGGCACTTTAACCCGCTGAAAAGCCGGGTTACAGGCGGTTTCGGCGAGGCTTGCGGGAAAAATCCGTCCGAATTGCGACTTACGGCCCGGATCGGGCGCGTCGCCGGACCTAGCGCCAGGCACCGGAAGGACCGGCGAACAGGGACGTTTCTGGCGCTTTGCACGGGCGCAAAATGCCGCACGGTTTCCTCTCCTGCTTCCTTGCGGCGGCGGGTAGAGTATGGTTTGAACCAGCGATCGAAGCCGGGATTCTGTGCCCGGCGCTGGCCGTTTCCGGAAAGCCTGGAACGGCGCCGAATTCGGGAGACAAGCGTGATCATCAGCGCGATGAAGAGATTGACCTTCGGCCTTCCCGCTGCGGCCGCGCTTTTCGCCTCCAGCGCTGCTTTTGCCGACCAGCCTCACCCGTGGCAGTGGCGCTTCCAGGAAGCGGCGACGCCGATCATGGACCAGATCGAGTGGTTCGAGGTCTATACGCTCTGGTTCATCGTCCCGATCACGCTTCTGGTGCTGGCGCTGCTCGCCTATTGCATCGTGAAATTCAGGGCGAGCGCCAACCCGACGCCATCGCGCACCAGCCACAACACGACCATCGAAGTCATCTGGACCGTCGGGCCGGTGGTCATCCTGCTGGCGCTGGCGATCCCGTCCTTCCAGCTTTTGACCGCGCAGTACAATCCGCCTGAGGATCCGAAGCTGACGCTGAAGGCGACCGGCAACCAGTGGAACTGGGACTACGAATACCAGCTCGAAGAGTCGCTGTCGTTCAACTCGCGCATGCTTCCCGATGACGAGCGCGCCGGCCTCGGCAAGGAAGATCTCGGCCGCTACCCACGGCTGCTCGCGGTCGACAACGAGATGGTCGTGCCGGTGAACACCACGGTGCGCGTGCTGGTCACCGCCGCCGACGTCATCCACGCCTTCGCCATGCCGGCCTTCGGCGTCAAGACCGACGCCGTGCCCGGCCGCATCAACGAAATCTGGTTCAACGCGACCAAGGAAGGCCTCTATTACGGCCAGTGCTCGGAACTGTGCGGCAAGGATCATGCCTTCATGCCGATCGCCATCCGGGTCGTGAACCAGCAACAGTACGACACCTGGCTTGCCGCTGCGCGCACCGATCTTCCCGGCGCCAACAAGGCGCTGATGGCGGCGGTCGACGGCAACCAGAAAGTAGCCGACGCCTCCAACTAGGACGGCGCCGCAAGAGAATAGGGAACGGAGCGGATCATGGCAGGCGCGACAACCCACCACGATGATCATCAACACAGCCGTGATCACGCCGATCATGCCCATGACGATCATCACGATCATGCGCACGACCACCCGACAGGCTGGGTCCGCTGGGTCTATTCGACCAACCACAAGGACATCGGCACGCTCTACCTGATCTTTGCGATCATCGCCGGCATCATCGGCGCGCTCCTGTCGATAGCCATGCGCGCCGAGCTGCAGCAGCCCGGCATCCAGATTTTCACCGGCCTGGCGCAGATGGTCTACGGCCTTGAAGGCGATGCCGCCATCGACGGCGGCAAGCAGATGTTCAACGTCTTCACCACCGCGCACGCACTCATCATGATCTTCTTCATGGTCATGCCGGCGCTGATCGGCGGCTTCGCCAACTGGATGGTACCGATCATGATCGGCGCGCCCGACATGGCGTTCCCGCGCATGAACAACATCTCCTTCTGGCTGCTGCCGCCGGCATTCTTCCTGCTGCTGCTCTCGCTCTTCATGCCTGGCCCCACCGGCGCATACGGTGTCGGCGGCGGCTGGACGCTCTATCCGCCGCTCTCGACACAATCGCCCGGACCGGCGGTCGACCTCGCCATCCTGGCGCTGCACATCGCTGGCGCCTCGTCGATCCTCGGCGCGATCAACTTCATTACCACCATCTTCAACATGCGCGCGCCCGGCATGACGCTGCACAAGATGCCACTGTTCGCCTGGTCGGTGCTGGTGACGGCGTTCTTGCTGCTGCTCTCGCTGCCAGTTCTGGCAGGCGCGATCACCATGCTCTTGACGGACCGCAACTTCGGCACTGCCTTCTTCAATCCGGAGTACGGCGGCGATCCGATCCTGTTCCAGCACCTGTTCTGGTTCTTCGGCCATCCCGAGGTGTACATCCTGATCCTGCCGGGCTTCGGCATCGTCAGCCACATCGTCTCGACCTTCTCGAGGAAGCCGATTTTCGGCTATCTCGGCATGGCCTATGCGATGGTCGCGATCGGTGCGATCGGCTTCGTCGTGTGGGCGCACCATATGTACACCAGCGGCATGTCACTCGACGCGCAGCGCTACTTCGTGTTCGCCACCATGGTGATCGCGGTGCCGACCGGCGTGAAGATCTTCTCGTGGATCGCCACCATGTGGGGCGGGTCTATCTCGATGCGTACGCCGATGCTGTGGGCGATCGGTTTCATCTTCCTGTTCACCGTCGGCGGCGTGACGGGCGTGCAGCTAGCCAATGCCGGCCTCGACCGCTCGCTGCACGACACCTATTACGTCGTCGCGCACTTCCACTACGTGCTGTCGCTTGGCGCGGTGTTCGCCATCTTCGCCGGCTGGTACTACTGGTTCCCGAAGATGACCGGCTACATGTATTCGCCTTTCATTGCGCGGTCGCACTTCTGGCTCACCTTCATAGGCGTGAACCTGGTGTTCTTCCCGCAGCATTTCCTGGGTCTTGCCGGCATGCCGCGCCGCTACATCGACTATCCGGATGCGTTTGCCGGGTGGAATATGGTGTCGTCCTACGGCTCCTACATCTCCGGCTTCGGCGTTCTGGTGTTCCTCTACGGCGTGTTCGAAGCGTTCTCGCGCAAGCGCGTGGCGGGCGCCAATCCGTGGGGCGAGGGGGCGACGACGCTCGAATGGCAGTTGCCTTCGCCGCCGCCGTTCCACCAGTGGGAACAGTTGCCGAAGATCAAGTAGCGTCACAGTTTGGGACCGCCGACTTGCGGCGGTTCCGGCCAGACGGAATGGACTGAAACGTACGAATGGCCCTCGTAGACGAAAGCAGATTCGACGACGCCGGGTTCCGCATGTCGGAAGCCACGGCAGGTGATTTCTTCGCGCTGCTGAAGCCGCGCGTGATGTCGCTTGTCGTCTTCACCGCCTTCGTTGGGCTCATGGCTGCGCCCACGACGATCAATCCGTTCATTGCGGTGATCGCCATCCTGTCGATCGCGGTGGGCGCCGGCGCGTCCGGCGCGCTCAACATGTGGTACGACGCCGACATCGACGCCGTCATGAGCCGCACCGCCTCCCGACCAGTGCCGTCCGGCCGCGTCACGGCCGAGCAGGCGCTGGCGTTCGGCCTGGTGCTCGCCGTCATGTCGGTGATGACGCTGGGCGTCTTGGTCAACTGGCTCGCCGCTTCGCTGCTTGCCTTCACCATCTTCTTCTACGCCGTCATCTACACGATGTGGCTGAAGCGCTGGACGCCGCAGAACATCGTGATCGGCGGCGCGGCCGGCTCTTTCCCGCCGATGATCGGTTATGCCGCCGCGACCGGCTCGATCGGCCTCGAGAGCGTGCTGCTCTTCCTGATCATCTTCCTGTGGACGCCGCCGCATTTCTGGGCGCTGGCGCTGTTCAAGTCCGAGGACTACCAGCGCGCCGGCATTCCGATGATGCCGAACGTCGCCGGGGAAGCCTCGACGCGCAGGCAGATCTTCGCCTATGCGCTGCTGGTGGCTGTGACCGGTGTGCTTCCGGCCGTCCTTGGCTTTACCTCGTTGGCCTATGGCGGGGTCGCCGCGGCGCTCGGCATCGGCTTTGTCTGGTACGCCTGGCGCGTCCTCAGGATGGCGGACGCTGACCGCGCCATGAAGCCGGCCAAGGCGCTGTTCGCCTATTCGCTGCTCTATCTGTTCGCGATCTTCGCGGCCTATCTGGCCGATGCAATGATCGCGCGCGCCGGGCTCGTGGCGTGAGCGAGGACAAGAAAATGGAACTGGTGACGCTTAGCGACAAGCAGAAGAAAGCGCAGCGCAGCCGTTCTGTGGCGATTGCGGTGACGCTGGCGGCGCTCGTCGTGATTTTCTACATCGCGACCATCATCAAGGCCGACCCCACCATGTTCAACAGGCCGATGTGACATGGCTGAGGAGCGCTACACCGTCTCCCCGGCGACGCAGCGGACCAACCGCCTGATTGCAGGCGCTTGCGTGGCCTTTTTCGGCGGCATGGTTGGCATGGCCTATGCCGCCGTGCCGCTCTACGAGATGTTCTGCCAGATCACCGGTTATGGCGGCACGACGCAGCGTGTCACGCAATATTCCGACCGCGTGCTCGACCGCGAGATCACGGTTCGCTTCGACGCGAACACGTCCGGTGCGCTGCCTTGGGACTTCAAACCCGTCCAGCGCGACATCACGATGAAGATCGGCGAGACGGTGCAGATCGCCTACACCGCGACCAACGAGTTCAGCACGCCTTCGGGCGGCCGCGCGACGTTCAACGTCACGCCGGAGCTTGCCGGCTCCTATTTCAACAAAGTCGAGTGCTTCTGCTTCACCGACACCACGCTGAAGCCGGGTGAAACGCTTGAGATGCCGGTGGTTTTTTATGTCGATCCCGACATCGAGAACCAGCCGGAACTGAAAGACCTGAAAACCATCACGCTCTCCTATACGTTCTTCCCAACGGACGGAGAGCCGGTTGCCGACAACAAGGCAACCAAGCTAGAGCAAATCCAGGATTTGCGACAAAACGGAAAACCAGATCAATTTCGCGATAAGAAGAATCGCGAAATTGCTCGGGACACTGCCGACGGAAAGACCGGGGGTTGATATGGCCGACGCACACGCCAAACCGCAGCACGACTACCATCTCGTCAGCCCGAGCCCTTGGCCGTTCATCGGCTCGATCGGCGCGCTGGTGACCGCGATTGGCGGCGTCGCCTATATGAAATACCTAAACGGCGGCACGTTCCCGATCTTCGGTTACGAGATCGCCAATCCCTGGCTGTTCTTCATCGGCCTGGTGATCGTGCTCTACACCATGTTCGCGTGGTGGTCGGACACGATCAAGGAATCGCATGAGGGCTATCATACGCGCGTCGTGTCGCTGCACCTGCGCTACGGCATGATTATGTTCATCGCCTCCGAGGTGATGTTCTTCGTCGCGTGGTTCTGGGCCTTCTTCGACGCCAGCCTCTACCCGAACGAGACGATACAGTACGCGCGCGAAGCGTATACGGGTGGTGTGTGGCCGCCGAAGTCGATCGAGGTGCTCGATCCCTTCCACCTGCCGCTCTACAACACCATCATCCTGCTGCTCTCAGGCACGACAGTGACCTGGGCGCACCATGCGCTCCTGCATAACGACCGGAAGGGTCTGGTCTGGGGGCTTGCGATCACCGTGGGCCTCGGCGTGCTGTTCTCGATGGTGCAGGCTTACGAGTACATGGAAGCCCCGTTCAACTTCAAAGACTCGATCTACGGCGCCACCTTCTTCATGGCGACGGGCTTCCACGGCTTCCACGTGCTGATCGGCACGATTTTCCTGCTCGTCTGCCTGTTGCGCGCCATGGCCGGCGATTTCACGCCGAAACAGCATTTCGGCTTCGAGGCGGCCGCCTGGTACTGGCACTTCGTCGACGTGGTGTGGCTGTTCCTGTTCGTCTGCGTCTATGTCTGGGCGTCACAGGGCGCGACGATCGCGCACGGACACTGACCGCGGCGCATAGAGGAAATCTGGAACGGCCGCGGAAACGCGGCCGTTTCGCATTTAAGTTGGCCGATAACGAGATGAATGCCGAAGCACCTGCCGATCGCGGCTTTCCTTGGCTTGCCCTGCTGTTCGGCGCGCTCGCTTTCGCCGCGCTGATCGGACTGGGTACATGGCAGGTGCAGCGCCTGCATTGGAAGGAAGGGCTGATCCAGGCGATCGAGACGCGTTCGAAGGCAGAGCCGAAGCCGTTCGCCGATGTCGAACGGGAATTCGCGGAGACGGGCGACGTGGATTACGTCGCCACGGAGCTTTCCGGCCGTTTCGATCATGCGCACGAGAGCCATTTCTTCGCGACGTGGAAGGGGGCGACCGGGTTTTACATCTACACCCCGCTGCTGCTCGACGATGGCCGTGCCGTGCTGGTGAACCGGGGCTTCGTGCCCTATGAGCAGAAAGACCCGGCGACGCGCGCGCAAGGACAGGTCGAGGGCGTCGTGGCGATCCGCGGCCTGGCGCGCAATCCGCTCGCCGGCAAACCATCCTCGATGCTCCCGGACAACGAACCGGACCGGAACATCTTCTACTGGAAGGACATGGCCGCAATGGCGACGCTCTCGGGGATCGAAACATCGAAGCTGGTGCCCTTCTTCATCGACGCCGACGCAGCGGCGAATCCCGGCGGCTTGCCAGCCGGCGGAGTGACGCTGATCGATCTGCCCAACAACCATCTGCAATACGCCGTGACCTGGTATGGCCTCGCCGCAGCCCTTGCCGGCGTGCTCGGCGTCTGGCTCTGGCGGCGCAGAAGCGCGGCATAAGGCCTGCCGCCCTTGACATGGGCAGGGGGCCGACATCATGTCCGGTGCGAGCCAAATCCCGGAAGATGATGCCTCAAAATGGAAAAAAACCGCCGCTGACGATCCGGCTCTGCCAGCCGCGCGGCTTTTGCGCGGGCGTCGACCGCGCCATTCAGATCGTTGTGCTGGCGCTGAAGAAATACGGCAAGCCCGTCTATGTGCGTCACGAAATCGTGCACAATCGTTACGTGGTCGAGGGCCTGCAGAATCTCGGCGCGGTGTTCATCGAAGAGCTGAGCGAGATACCGCCGGAGCACCGCCATTGCCCGGTGGTGTTCTCCGCGCATGGCGTGCCGAAGTCGGTGCCGGCGGACGCCGAAGCGCGCAACCTCTTTTATCTCGACGCGACCTGCCCGCTGGTGTCGAAGGTGCACAAGCAGGCGATGCGGCATCAGCGGCTCGGCCGCCACGTGCTCCTCGTCGGTCACGCCGGCCATCCCGAGGTGATCGGCACGATGGGGCAGTTGCCGGAAGGCGCGGTGACGCTGATCGAGACCGAAGCGGACGTTGCGAAGTTTTCGCCGGCCGATCCGGCCAGTCTCGGTTTCGTCACGCAGACGACGCTGTCGGTCGAGGACACCGCACACATCATCAGCGCGCTGGAAAAGCGTTTTCCCGATCTGCACGCGCCGGCGGCGGAATCGATCTGCTACGCGACGACGAACCGGCAGGACGCGGTCAACGAGGCGGCGGTCGGCGCCGATCTGTTTCTCGTGGTCGGCGCGCCGAACTCGTCGAACTCGCGCCGCCTCGTCGAGAAGGCGGAACGGGCAGGGGCTAAACTGTCGCTGCTCGTGCAGCGGGCTTCCGAAATTCCTTGGGATGCGATCGGAGCGATCCGCACGCTCGGGCTTTCGGCCGGCGCGTCCGCACCGGAAATTCTCGTCGACGAGATCGTCGATGCGTTCCGCGAACGCTATGACGTGACCGTGGAACTCGTCATCACGGCGACCGAAACGGAGAATTTCCCGGTCATGCGCGCGCTGCGCGACGTGGTGCTCACCACCGCCGACATGGCCTTCGTCAACGGCGCCGCCTGATGGCAGTCTATACCGACATTTCCGAGATCGAGCTGGAAGCCTTTCTCGGGGAGTACGAGCTTGGCACACTGCTCTCCTACAAGGGCATTGCCGAGGGCACGGAGAACTCGAACTTCTCGCTCCACACCTCGACCGGCAGCTACATCCTGACGCTTTACGAAAAGCGCGTTGAAGGCTCCGACCTGCCGTTCTTTCTCGGTCTGATGCAGCATCTGGCACAGAAGGGTGTCTCATGCCCGCTGCCGGTGAGTCGCCGCGACGGCGCGCTGATCGGCAAGCTCGCCGGGCGGCCGGCGGCGATCATCACCTTCCTCGAAGGCGTGTGGGTGCGCCGCCCGACTGTCGGACACTGCCGCGAGGTCGGTCGCGCGCTGGGCGCATTGCACATAGCGGGCCAGGATTTTTCACTGTCGCGGCCGAATGCGCTGTCCGTTGCCGGCTGGCACCGGCTTTGGGACGCTTCGCGGGCGCGTGCCGATGAGGTGGAGAAGGGGCTTGCGGCGGAAGTGGACGCCGACTTTGCGCTGCTCGACAAGGAATGGCCGACCGACCTGCCGAAAGGCGTCATCCACGCCGATCTGTTCCCCGATAATGTCTTCTTCCTCGGCGAAAAACTCTCCGGCCTGATCGATTTCTACTTCGCCTGCAACGATCTCTACGCCTATGACGTCGTGACCTGCATCAACGCCTGGTGTTTCGAGAAGGATCATTCCTTCAACCTGACCAAGGGCACAGCATTGCTCGCCGGGTATCAGAGCGTCAGGGTGCTGGGTGCGGACGAGCGCGAGGCGCTGCCGCTGCTGGCGCGCGGCTCGGCGTTGCGCTTCATGCTGACGCGCCTCTACGACTGGCTGACGGTTGAAAACAGTCCGCTGGTGAAGAAGCGCGACCCGCTCGAATTCATCCGCAAGCTGCGCTTCCACCGGCAGATAAGCTCGGCGCGCGAATACGGGCTCTCTTCATGAAGCGTGTCGAGATTTTCACCGACGGCGCGTGTTCGGGCAATCCGGGACCGGGCGGTTGGGGCGCGATTCTTCGCTTTGGCGATGCGGTCAAGGAGATGTCCGGCGGCGAGGCTGAAACCACCAACAACCGCATGGAGCTGATGGCGGCGATCCAGGCGCTGAGCGGGCTGAGGGAGCCTTGCGAGGTCGTCCTCCACACCGACAGCAAATATGTGATGGACGGCATCTCCAAGTGGATTCACGGCTGGAAGCGCAACGGCTGGAAGACCGCCGACAAGAAGCCGGTGAAGAACGGCGAGCTGTGGCAGGCGCTCGACGAAGCCAACCGCCGCCACAAGGTGCAATGGCACTGGGTGAAGGGCCATGCCGGCCACACCGAAAATGAGCGCGCCGACCAGCTCGCGCGCGACGGCATGGCGCCGTTCAAGCCCAAGCGCGCAAAACCCGAGCCGATGCCGATCGAAGGAAAGATCGCGCCGCCGAAAAGCCCCCGGCGGCGGTCGAAATCATAGGATTTCCAGCATTTTCGCCGCGGACGACACGTCGATGCCGGGCTTCGGCTCGACATTGACCGCCGTGACCTTTCCGTCTTCGACGAGCATCGAGAAGCGCTTCGAGCGCATGCCCATGCCGCCTGGGGTGAAGTCGCCTTCAAGACCGACGGCCCGTACGAAGTCGCCATTGCCGTCGGCGAGGAAGACGATCTTGCCGTCGCCGCCGGTGAACTTTGCCCATGCCTGCATGACATACTGGTCGTTGACAGCGACCACGGCGATGGTGTCGACGCCGCGCCCGAGGATTGCATCGTAATTGTCGAGGTAACCGGGCAGGTGGTTGTTGCTGCAGCCCGGCGTGAAGGCGCCGGGCACGCCAAACAACACGACTTTCTTGCCGGCGAAAATGTCTGCCGTCGAATAGGTTTTTGAACCGTCGGCGGTCATCACCTTGAACGATGCTTCGGGCAGCTTGTCGCCTACAGAAATCATGAAAGTTGGCCTCTCCTGTTGTCAGGATCACTTAGGTTCCTGACAGTTGGATGTCGAGTCTTGCTAAACTGGGGTCAGTGAAACGGCAGAACACCGGCGACGGCGCCAACGTCTGTGACGAGCGTGTAGCTCAGTCCACCAGTGCCTGGGATTCCTGCCGGCCACTCGAGGATCGGAATGGCGAAGAGTGCTTTATCGCCCTCGATGCGGCGTTCGGGAGTGCCGAACGTATAGCCGTCTGAGCCCGCGATGAAAAACTCCGCACGTTCCGGATCGCCGCCGGGAATGTTCGCTTGAACCAGCAACTGCTTGTACTCGCCTTTCAGAGCAATGACCCCAAATTCGGCGCGCGCCGGCTCCGGCAGAGCCGCGAACGCTGCCTCGACCACTGCACTGTCATCAGCATTCTCGGGGTCGGCGGCTGGATCGACGGAAAGTCTTGCCTGGACGGGAATGCAGATCGTCTCGCAGATGCCGAGGAAGACATCGGCTTCGATCAGCGCTGGCTCGGCCGGTTTTCCGGCGGCAAAGGTAATCGGCAACGAAACAGGGTCCTTGTACCCGGCCCAGACGGCAAAACCGTCATCGAAACGCTGCGGCGGCGGATAATCCAGCGTAGCAGCCGAGATGTTCGTGCTTGGCGCAATGTCGATGGTCGGCGGCACGCCGGCGTCGCCAGGATCGCGCCAGTAGGTTTTCCAGCCGGGCTTGAGCGCGATTTCCAGCACGCCGCGGATGAGGCCGGAGGCGTCTGCCTGTCCAGCAGTCACCAACCTGATGCCGCCGCCCTCGACGGTGTACCAATCGCTGGAGGACGCTGCGGCAGGTGAAGCCGCCGCCATAAGCGTCAGAACCGAAAGAGCTTTGGAGATGCTCGAATTCATGGCCGCCCATTAGGTCTTGCAGGTACGGAAAGGCAAATCCCCTTTGCGGAGGCGGCATCATTTTCCTGTGAAGCGAGCGTGCCAGGGCCCTCCGGCCCAAAGTCGGCTTCAAACTTCGTCGGAAACGCGTTACGCTCCCCTCCCATGGACATTTTGCGCAAACGAAAAGGCCCGCGCCGGAGCGGCTTTCTGGACGATCATTTCCTCATTGCCATGCCCGGCATGAAGGATGATCGCTTCGCGCGTGCCGTCATCTATGTCTGCGCCCACAGCCAGGAAGGCGCGATGGGCCTGATCATCAACCAGATGCAGCCGATGCGTTTTCCCGACCTGCTGGTTCAACTCGGCATCATCAAGGAAGAAGAAGCGATCCGCCTGCCGACGCCAGCGCGGGAGTTCGCAGTGCGCAATGGCGGCCCGGTCGATCGCAGCCGCGGCTTCGTCCTCCATTCCGACGACTACCGGGTGGAGTCTTCGATGCCCGTGTCGGAAGAGATCTGCCTCACGGCGACCGTCGACATACTGCGCGCTATCTCGTCGGGCAGGGGACCGCGGCATGCACTGATGGCGCTCGGCTACGCAGGCTGGGGCGCCGGCCAGCTCGAAAGCGAGATCGCCGAGAACGGCTGGCTGACCTGTCCAGCCAATCAGGACCTTCTGTTCGACAGCGATTTCGACCGGAAATACGACCGCATCCTCGCCACGATCGGCATCGACCTGTCGCGGCTGAGTTCGATGGCTGGACACGCTTAGGGCAGTAGGGCGGCAGTGGGGCAGTAGGTGTCTCCGACGTCTCGTCGCTCTTTCTCCCTACTCACCTATTACCCTATTGCCTTACTGCCGTCTAAGCCTGTGCCAGCGGGTACTGCTCTTTCAGCATGCGCAGCACCTGATCGCCGACCATGGGTGCGCCGAACATGAAGCTCTGCACATATTCGCAGCCCATCTGACGGAGCTGCAGCGCGTCGGTTTCGTCGGAAATGCCTTCGGCGACGACCGATAGCCCAAGTTCATGCGCCATGTTGACCATGGTGCGCAGCAGCACCGCGCGCTTCGGCGTCGCGTCGTCGAGGAAGCTCTTGTCGATCTTGATCGTGTCGAACGGGAAGCGGGTCAGATAGGCGAGCGACGAGTAGCCGGTGCCGAAATCGTCGAGCGACAGACCGATGCCGATCTGCTTCAGCTTCGCCAGCACGTGGGCTGACTGCTCGGGGTTGTCCATGATCAGCGATTCCGTCAGCTCCAGCCGGAAGCAGCGCGGCTTGATCGTCGAGCGCGCCAGCACCGAGCGCACGTCGCTGACGAGGTCGCGCCGCAGCAACTGGCGGCTGGAGAGATTGACGGAGACGGAGAGCGGCACATCGCCGACCTGCTTCTGCCACCCGACCAGATCCTCCGCTGCCTTCTGCATGGCGAAGAGGCCGAGCTGGACGATCAGCCCGCAATTCTCGGCGACGGGGATGAAGTCTGACGGCGGGATCGAACCGCGGCGCGGGTGATCCCAGCGCAGGAGCGCCTCGAAGCCGGCCGTCGTGCGATCCTCCAGCCGGACGATCGGCTGATAGGCCAGGGTCAGTTCCTTGCGCTCGATGGCGCGCCGCAGATCCGATTCAAGCTGCAGCCGGTCGGTGCCGACCGAGCGGAAGGCCGGCCGGAACGGCTCGATGCGGTCGCCGCCAAATCGCTTGGCCTGATGCATGGCGAGCTCGCCATCCTTGACCATGTCTTCCGCGGTCGCCTGCGCCTGTGTCCAGGTGATCAGGCCGATGGAGGCGGTGAGCACGATTTCACGCTTGGCGAAGGTGATCGGCGCGCGGATCGCCTGTTTGACCGCGTCCGCGAGCGCGGCAATCCGCGCCGGATCCTGTTCGGAGAGCAGCATCAGAGCGAACTGGTCGCCCTGGAAGCGCGACAGCGCGTCCTTCGGCTTGAGCAGCCGGTGCAGCCGCCGCGCGATGGTGAGCAGGATCGTGTCGCCGGCCGAGATGCCCAACCCGTCATTGACTTGCTTGAAGCGATCGATGTCGATGACCATCACGGTCGGGCGGAAATTCTCGTCGGTCTTGGCGATCGCCACCATGCCGTCGAGCCGGTTCATGAACAGCTCGCGGTTCGGAAGGCCGGTGAGGTTGTCATGGACGGCGTCGTGCAGCAGGCGTTCTTCGGCCTTCTTCTGCTCAGTGATATCGATCATGGTGCCGACGCAGCGGATGACCTCGCCGTCTGAGCCGACGACAGGCCGGGCGCGCAGCGCGAACCAATGATAATGGCCGTCGGCGCCCCGCAGGCGGAAATTCTGCGCGACACGTCCGCGCCTATGTTCAAGCACGACGTCGAGGGTGGTGCGGAAGGTGTCGCGGTCGTCACTGTGCAGTACCGGCAGCCAGTTGCGGGCAGCGCCGGTCAGCGTGTTCGGTGCGAGCCCCAGCGGCACGCTGATGTCGGGACGCGTCACGACACGATCGCGCAGCACGTCCCAGTCCCACACCGTGTCACCCGAGCCGGCGATGGCAAGCGCTTGGCGCTCAAGGTCGCTGAACAGACCCTGCTGCAGCGCGCCGCCCGAGAAGGCGTGCTGCATGACGGTAAAGCCGATGAGCAGGATGATGAGGATCAGGCCGCCGCCGAGCGCCGGCTGGATGATGTCGTTGTCGAGCAGACCGGTGACCGTCATCCAGGTGCCGACGAGCCAGGTGAGCACCATCAGCCAACTGGGCACCAGCATGATGGCGCGGTCGTATCCTTGAATGCCGAGATAGACGATGAGACCGATGCCGATAAGGCCAGTCAGCGCGAAGGAGATGCGGGCGATGCCGGCCGCGACTTCAGGATCAATGATGGCGACACCCGCGATCAGGATCAGCCCGAAGATCCAGATCACCGCGCCATAGCTGAAATTGCCGTGCCAGCGATTGAGATTTAGATAGGTGAACAGGAAGACGACGAAGGTGCCGGCGAGCGCGATCTCGGTGCCGGCGCGCCATACCTGCTCGCTGCCGGGAGATATTTCGATCACCTTGTTCAGGAAGCCGAAGTCGATGCAGATGTAGGCCAGCACGGCCCAGGCAAGTGCTGCCGTCGCCGGGAACATCGACGTGCCCTTCACCACGAACAGGATGGTGAGGAAGAGCGCAAGCAGTCCGGCAATGCCAATCACGATACCGCGGAAAAGCGTGTATGAGTTGACGGTGTCCTTGTAGGATTCCGGATCCCACAGATAGACCTGCGGCAGCGTTGGCGAGGCGAGTTCCGCGACGAAGGTAACGACCGAGCCGGGGTTCAGCGTAACGAGGAACACGTCGGCATCAGGGCTCGCCTGCCGGTCGAGCTGGAAGCCTTCCGATGGTGTGATCGCGGCGATGCGGTCCGAGCCGAGGTCCGGCCAGAAGATGCCGGAGTTCGCCAGCCGGAAATGGGGTGCGACGATCAGCCGGTCGAGCTGCGCGTCGCTCGAATTGGCGAGCGCGAAGACGGCCCAGTCGCCGGAAGAATTCGCGTTGCTCGCCTCGACTTCGATGCGCCGCACGATGCCGTCCGGGCCGGGTGCGGTGGAAACCTGAAAGTTCTGGCCCTGGTTGCGGTAGATCTCGACCGCGCCCGAAAGGTCAAGCGCGACGTCCTCGCGCGCGATCTTGATCGGTTCGATCGAAAACGCCGTATGCGCCGTGGCGACAAGCACTAACGCCGTCAGGGCGAGCGCCAGCACCTTCCGCATCGGTAGTAAAAACTTCAACCGGTCAGCCCTTTGTCCCGCCGCCTGCATGATCGTCGGCGATCATTGCGTAGAGGTAGTGGTCCTGCCAAACACCATTGATCCTGAGATAGGATCGCAACAGCCCTTCACGCCGAAATCCGGCTTTTTCAAGCACGCGGATCGAACGGGCATTGTCGGGAATACAGGCTGCCTCGATCCGGTGCAACCTCAACGTCTCGAAGGCGAAGGCGGTGAGAAGTTGCACCGCTTCGACCATGAACCCCTTGCCGGCATGTTTGACGCCGATCCAGTAGCCGATATGGCCGCTCTGCGAGACTCCGTGCCGGATGTTGCCGAGCGTAACGCCGCCGACGAGTTTTCCGGTCTCGTTGTCGAAAATGAAGAAGGGGACGGCTGTGCCGAGGCGGAAGTCTTCGCGGTAGCGTTTCAGCCGCAACCGCCAGCCGGAGCGGTCGAGTTCGTCGGGGGTCCAGCGGGGCTCCCAGGGCTCCAGGAAAGAACGGCTTTCGCCCCGCAGCGCCGCCCATTCGCGAAAATCCCGCGACTTCGGCAGCCGCATATGAACCCGCTGCCCCTTGAGCGCCGGCTCGTTGCGGCGGAAGTAAGCGAGCGAGAACATGGCACGTCGGCGAAGATCAGACGGCCAGCTTGCGCTGGGGCGCATTGGCGCGGGGAAGACCCTCGCGGATCGCCTCATAGGAGGCGAGCCCGCCGACCGGCCCGATCGCAGTGACGGTCGGCTTGGTCGAGAAGAGGCGGTAGGAGAGGTCGGCCAGCCGGTCGGTCGTCAGGTTCGACAGCCGTTCGACCAGCTCTTCCTTCGGGATTGGCCGGCCGAACAGCAGAAGCTGCCGTGCGATCTGCGAAGCGCGGCTGGCGGCGCTTTCGGCCGACATGACGAGACCGGCACGGTACTGCGCGCGGGCGCGGTTCAGTTCTTCCTGGGAGATCGACTCGCCGGCACGGTGAAGCTCGGAGAGGATGACAGGCACCAGCTTTTCGATATCGCTCTGGCCGGTCGCGGCGTGGACGCCGAAGACGCCGGTATCCGAAAAGCCCCAATGGAAGGAATAGACCGAATAGCAGAGGCCGCGTTTCTCGCGCACTTCCTGGAAGAGCCGGGACGACATGCCGCCGCCGAGGATCATCGACAGAACCTGCGAGGCGTAGAAGTCGCGCACATGATAGGCGCGGCCCTCGAAGCCGAGCAGAATCTGCGCGTCCATCAGGTCGCGGTTCTCGCGGAAGTCGCCGCCGACATAGTTGGCGTATTGCGGCATCGTACTCTCGGCTTTTGGTCGGAAGCTACCGAGCCGCTTTTCGATCTCGCGCACGAAATCGTCATGCTGGATATCGCCGGCAGCGACGGCAACCATGCGCTCGGCACCGTATTGCCGCTCCATGTAGTCATGCAGCTGTTTCGAGGTGAAGGATTTCACCGTTTCCGGCGTCCCAAGGATGGAACGGCCGATCGTCTGGTGGCGGAAGGCAGTCTCGGTGAAGCGGTCGAAGACGATATCGTCGGGCGTGTCGTGCGCCGCACCGATCTCCTGCAGGATGACGTGCTGCTCGCGCTTGAGTTCGTCAGGATCGAATTTCGACTCCGTCAGGATGTCGGCGAGGATGTCGACCGCAAGCGACACGTTGTCGGACAGAACGCGCGCATAGAACGACGTCGTCTCGACGCTGGTCGCCGCATTGATCTCGCCGCCGACATTCTCGATCTCCGAGGCGATCTGCCAGGCGCTGCGCCGGTCGGTGCCCTTGAAGGCCATGTGCTCGAGCAGATGCGCAATGCCGTGCTCGTCCTCGCGCTCGTTGCGCGCGCCGGATTTGACCCAAAGGCCGAGAGCGACGGATTCGATATGCGGGAGAGTTTCGGTGGCGACTGTCAGTCCATTGGACAGACGACTGACCTCTACACCCATCTACTAAACGCTCCCTAGTGTGCCGCCCGCGACCGGCGGCCGATATAATCTTCCACTAATTCTAACGACGATTGAAGGACCGTAAAGGTCTCCTTCCGTTCCATAAGATTTCCTAGCCACGCGGGCAGGGCGGCATGAATGCCGCTCGCTTCCTCGACGGCAGCCGGGAATTTGGCGGGATGCGCCGTCGAAAGCACGATCACAGGCGTTTCCGAGGCATTCCTGCCACTGGCCACATGAACTGCCGTTGCGGTATGTGGATCAAGGAGATAACCGGTTTTGGCGAGAGTCGACTTTATCGCCGCAGCGGCGTCCGCGCTGGTGGCGCGGCCCGCTCCGAAATCGCGGCGGATCTCGGCGAGCGCCGGCGGGTCAAGGGTGAACGATCCGGACTGCTTCAGTCCCGCCATATGACGACGCACGGTCGCGGCGTCACGGCCGGCCGTCTCGAAGATCAGACGTTCGAAATTCGACGACACTTGTATGTCCATCGAAGGCGATGTCGTCGGAATGACCTCGCGCGTTTCATAGCGCCCGGTCTCGAAGGTGCGCGCCAAAATATCGTTGTCGTTGGTCGCGATGACCAGTTTCTCGATCGGTAGTCCCATACGCTTGGCGGCGTAGCCGGCGAAAATGTCGCCGAAATTGCCGGTCGGCACGACAAAGGACACCGGCCGGTTGGGCGCGCCGAGCGAGAGCGCCGACGAGAAGTAATAGACGATCTGGGGCATGATACGCGCCCAGTTTATCGAGTTGACGCCCGACAGCGAAATCCGGTCGCGGAAGGGAACGTCGTTGAACATGTCCTTGAGGAGGCCCTGACAGTCGTCGAACGTGCCTTCGAGCGCGATCGCATGCACATTCGGGCGGCCCGACGTCGTCATCTGCCGCTGCTGCACGGGCGATACCCGGCCATGCGGGAAGAGGATGAAAATGTCGGTGCGGTCGCGGCCGCCGAAGGCCTCGATTGCAGCACCGCCAGTATCGCCTGACGTGGCGCCGACGATCGTCGCGCGCTGTCCGCGCTCGGCCAGCACATGGTCCATCAGCCGCGCCAGCATCTGCATCGCCAAGTCCTTGAAGGCGAGCGTCGGCCCATGGAAAAGCTCGAGGATGAAGGTGTTGGATCCCGTCTGAACCAGCGGGCAGACCGCGGCGTGGCGGAACGTCGCATAGGCTTCGGCCACAATGCGCCGGAAGTCCGTATCCTTGATCTCGCCGCCGAGAAACGGGGTGAGCAGGCGCACGGCCAGTTCCGGATAGGAGAGGCCGCGCATGGCGTGGATTTCGGCGGCGGAGAAGCTTGGCCACTCTTTCGGCAGATAGAGCCCCCCATCGCGCGCAAGGCCGGTCAGCAGCGCGTCGGAAAACCCGAGGACGGGAGCCTCGCCCCGTGTGCTTACATACTGCATTGCCATTCGCCTGTTGGCTCGACCCGGCAGCGCTTGCCGGCTAGAGGAAAAACCCGGCCGGTCAGTCGCATTTTCGCCGCGCGGTTGCTATAGACACCCTCCGCTTTGCAGGAAAGTGCGTTAACGGGGTTGGTATTGAAGAACAGTCGTTTTCTCGCCGGGGCAGCCGTTCTCAGCTTTATGATTGCCGTCGCCGGCTGCCAATCGGACGACGCCGGAGGCGTTATGGGCGTCGGCCAAGGTAATGTGGCGGCTCAGGAAGGCATGGTGCGGGAGAGCGAGTTGCGCGCCTACTGCCCGCGCGTCGTGTTGCGCGAAGGAACCGCGACCCACAGGGCTTTCGAGAAGAAAGCCGAGGACGACCCGACCAAGCTGATCTACCAGGCATCGATCACCGACGTGACGCGTAGCTGCACCTATACGACGCCGGGCTTCATCAATATGACCGTCGCCGTTGCCGGTAGGGTCGTTCCCGGGCCGAAGGCAACGGCCGGTTCCGTCACCATGCCGATCCGCGTCGCCGCCATTCGCGGTTCTGAGGTCATCTATTCGCAGCTTCACGATTACCCGGTGACGGTCGACAGGGCGGCCGGCGCCGCGCAGTTCATCTTCAGCGACCCGGCTTTGCAGGTTCCGTCCGTCACCGACGGCACGCTGCAGATCTTCGTCGGTTTCGACGAAGGTCCGGCGAAGAAGACGGCCTCGGCGGACGACTGATCGCTGACGCCTAGGCGTCAGACCATTCCATCAATGCGGTCAGAACCGGCTTCAGTTCGCTCCAGCGGCGGATGACGGTTTCCGCGCCGGCGTCGGTCAGCTTGTCGGCATGGCCGGGATAGCTGTGCGAGCCGCCGGTGAAGCCGATGACGCGCATGCCCGCACGCTTGGCCGCGGTAACGCCGTGGACGGAATCCTCGATGACGAACGCGTTCTCCGGCGCCACGCCCATCGTCTTCGCCGCGTGAAGGAAGACATCCGGCTCGGGCTTGGGCTTGCGCGACGGCGTTGAGAGCGACGAGAAAATGTTGTCGCCGAAAAGCGGCTTCAGCCGGGTTTTGGTCAGCGTCATGTCGAGCCGCTCGAGACTCGAATTCGAGCAGATGCATTTCGGCCCCGTGACGCTGAAGACCGCCTCGTGTGCGCCTTCGATGGCCCGCACCTCGGCGCCGAGGCGCTTGTCGAGCAGCTTCTCCTCCTTATCGAGCAGCGAGGCCTGCAGCGGAATGCCAGCCTTCTCCTCGATCAGCAGCATGATGTCCTTGAAGGTGAGGCCTGCGTAATCCTCGCTGATCTCCGCCGCAGTGATCGGAAAACCGGCCTCGGTCAGGATGTCGGCATCGATGCGAGCGGCAATGATCTCGGAATCGACGAGCACGCCGTCGCAATCGAAAATGACAAGATCTGGGTGGGGCATCACTGGTTCCGGGAACAGTAAGAAAAGGAAGGGCGCGCTATAGACCCTTCGCGCGGCATGGGCAATTGACCGACGCCCTGCTGGCTGCCCGTCATTCCGCTTGCGATTTGGTTCCGTCCCAAGGCGTCAGGTGCGGTATCCATCCCGGCACCGCCCGGCGGTAGGCCTCGTACGCGGCACCATGCTGCTCGGCGAGCGTCGGCTCCTCATATATTTTTACGAAGGTCACGACTGCAGCGGCAATGACCGCGCCGTAGACGAGGACTGAAACCTGCCCGATCAGCAGCCACTGTCCGACGATGATCGTCAAAACAGCCAGATACATAGGGTTGCGAACGTAGCGGTAGACACCTCCCACGACCAGATGCTCGGTCGGCGCAACCGGCGCGGGAGTGCCGCGCCCCTCCCACACGAACCGGCCGAAGCTGTGCAGGAGAAAGGCCGCACCGATAGCGATGAGCAGGATTCCCAGCAGCTTCAACGGCAGTCGACCGGGCTCCATGCGCCAGCCCGCAACCAGCCACGGCATAAGGCCCGCGACGACGCCCGGCGCCACCAGGAAGAAGATCGCGCTGCCGAAAAGTGCCTGCCTTTCACGCATCTGACTCCCTCCGGTTCATTAAATTTTTACGCAGAAAGGTAACCATAACGGCCGGTAAACAGTAACGCGTATCTCGGGTAACCTCCATGTCAGCCGTGCGTCTTCTCGACGATCTCTCCTCTGCGCCCAAAGCCGATTGGCTGGATTCGATCCTGAAAGGCGATTGCGTCGCGTCGCTCGAAAAGCTGCCGGAGAAGTCGATCGACGTCGTTTTTGCCGATCCGCCCTACAATCTGCAGCTCGAAGGCGATCTTCACCGCCCCGACCAGTCCAAGGTCGATGCTGTCGACGATCATTGGGATCAGTTCGAGAGTTTTGAGACCTACGACGCGTTCACGCGCGCCTGGCTGCTCGCCGCGCGCCGGGTGATGAAGCCGAACGGGACCATCTGGGTGATCGGCTCCTACCACAACATCTTCCGCGTCGGCTCGATCATGCAGGATCTCGGCTTCTGGATCCTGAACGACGTAGTGTGGCGCAAGACCAACCCGATGCCGAACTTCCGTGGCCGCCGTTTCCAGAACGCCCACGAGACGATGATCTGGGCGTCACGTGACCAGAAGTCCAAGGGCTACACGTTCAACTACGAAGCGATGAAGGCCTCGAACGACGATGTGCAGATGCGCTCGGATTGGCTGTTCCCGATCTGCACCGGCGGCGAGCGGCTGAAGGATGCGAGCGGCAACAAGCTGCACCCGACGCAGAAGCCGGAAGCGCTACTGGCGCGCGTCATGGCCGCCTCAACCAGGCCGGGCGACGTGGTCCTCGATCCGTTCTTCGGCTCAGGCACGACCGGCGCAGTGGCGAAGCGCCTCGGCCGTCATTTCGTCGGCGTCGAGCGCGAGCAAGCCTATATCGATGCCGCGCAGGAGCGCATCGCCGGCATCCGTCCGCTTGGCGAAGCCGAACTGCAAATGATGACCGGCAAGCGCGCCGAGCCGCGCGTCGCCTTCGTCAGCCTGCTCGATGCCGGCCTGATGAAGCCGGGCACGCTGCTCAGCGATGCGAAGAAGCGCTGGACAGCGACGGTGCGTGCTGACGGCACGATTGCGATCGGCAACGAGGCCGGCTCGATCCACAAGATGGGCGCGGCGGTGCAGGGGCTCGATGCGTGCAACGGCTGGACCTTCTGGCACTATGAGCGCAACGGCGGCATGACGCCGATCGACGAACTGCGCCGCATCGTGCGCGTCGGCATGGAGCGGGCAGGGGCATAGCGCGCCACACGAAGCCCGCAAGGCGGAACTATAAGAAGCGTGGGCGGTTAGGCCGGGGAAGGAGTGCCCGGCCATGCCCGCCAATGTTTCAGTGAGACGGCCCGAGAACCGGAAAGCCGTTGTTTATCATCGATTTATCGACGTAGGCGGAATCAAGACTTTCTATCGCGAGGAGGGCAACAGGAGCGCGCCGACCATCCTGCTGCCACACGGCTACCCGCTCTCATCCTTCGAGTTTCGCGCCCTGATGCCGGCGCTCGCCGACCGGTGGCACCTTGTTGCGCCGGATTTCCCCGGCTTTGGTTACAGCGATACGCCGGCCAATTTTGATTACAGTTTCGGCGGCTACGCCGCGTTCCTCGAAACGTTTCTCGAGGCGCTCTGCATCGATCGTTTTGCCATGTACCTGCACGATTACGGCTCGCAGATCGGCCTTCGGCTGGCGATCAAGGATCCGTCGCGTATTGAAGCGCTGATCATCCAGAATGGCGACATCTACGAAGACGTTCTCGGCCCGAAGTACAAAGGGCTGACCGACTACTTTGCCGACCCGACACAGGAGCGCCGGCAGAAGCTGGTCGATGCCGTCAGCGAGGAGGGCTATCGCGACGAGTTTCTGAATGATGTGCGCGACGAGCTTGCCGAACTGATCCCGCCAGACCTCTGGACGCTGTCCTGGTCGCTGACGACGCTGAAGCGGAAGGAAGTCGCGCTGGCGCTGATGGAAGGCCTGAAGGAAAATCTCGACTGGTTCCCGCGCTATCAAGCCTATCTGCGCGAAAACCAGCCACCGACACTGATCGTGTGGGGACCGCGGGACGGCTACATGCCGGAAGCTTCAGCCAAGGCGTATCTGCGCGACCTTCCCAATGCTGAGCTGCATTTGCTCGACGGCGGGCACTGGTTGCTGGAGACCAACCTCGACGAGGTCGTGCCGCTGATGGATGGTTTCCTGAGTCGCGTGTACGCGCCCGCGGCTAGAACGCGACGCCGCGCGTCTTGAGGTCGTTCTCCAGCGTCTTCGCGTCGGTGAACAACACCGCTTGCCAGCCGGCCTTGATCGCGCCATCGACGTTCTTCTGGCTGTCGTCGATGAAGAGCGACTTTGCCGGGTCGAGCCCGAACGCCTTCACGTGATGATCGTAGATGCCGCGGTCCGGCTTGATCATGCCGATCTCTCCGGACACCGTGACGCCGCGTGGATTTTCCAAGAAAGGGAACCGGCCGCGCGCTTCCTTGAATGTGTCCTTCGCCCAGTTGGTGAGCATGGTCACGTCGTGGCCAGCCGCGATGAGCCGGTTCATCACTGCAACACTGTCCTCATACGCGTGCGGCACCATATCGTGCCAATAGCGGCGGAAGTTGCGGATGTTCTCCTCGTGGTCCGGGTAGTCGGCGATCAGCAGCGCCTCGGCCTCCTCCCATGAGCGACCGCGATCCTGCTCGATGTTCCAGGGCGAGGTGCAGACATTGGCGAAAAACCACCGACGCTGCTCAGGATCCGGAATCAGCCGGGAGAAGGGAATGTCCGGATCGTAGTGGATAAGCACTTTGCCAATATCGAAGACGATATGCTTGATTTCGCTCATTTCTTCTCTCTGAGGGGAGATTTGCGCGTGGCGCCGGGGACAGCTGCCTCGATGGCCTTTTTCATCACCGTCGGCAAGGCTTCGTCATTGATTTTGTTGGCGTTGGCCCACCAGTAACCCACCGGCGCCGCCATCGCTCCGACGGACACCCGGTAGACGGCCAGGTCCAGCTCGAAATGCGTGAAAACGTGCGCGACGTCGCCGGCCCGCTGCCAGCCGGCGGGGAAGGGTGCCGCGTCAGGCGTCGTGGCGCCGTCGATGCGCGCGGTCCAGGCGGAAGTCGGCACCTCGGCCATGTTGGCGAGCAGGCCGCTGTCGGGGCGCTTGCGGAGCAGGATCGCGCCATCGTCGCGGATGGCGACGAATGCCGCGCCTTTGCGGACCGGCCTATCGGCTTTCGGGGTGCGTCGTGGATAAAGCTCGGGATCGCCCGTTTTCAGCGCCGCGCAATTGTCGTTGACGGGGCAGGCGATGCAGGTCGGTCGGCGCGGTGTGCAGATCGTCGCGCCGAGATCCATCATCGCCTGCGCGAAGTCACCGGGCCGGTCTTGCGGCACGAGCGTATCCGTAATCGCGCGGATTTCGGACTTGGCGTCGGGAAGCGGCGTCTCGATAGCGAAGAGCCGGGCGATGACACGCTCGACATTACCGTCGACGACGGTTGCCGGCCGGTTGAACGCGATGGCGGCGATGGCGCCTGCCGTGTAGTCGCCGACGCCTGGCAGCGCGCGCAGTCCTTCCACGGTGTCCGGAAAAGTGCCGCTAAACTTCGCGGCGATCTCGTCAGCGCATTTCTTCAGATTGCGCGCGCGGGAATAGTAGCCAAGCCCGGCCCAGGCCTTCATCACATCGTCGGGATCGGCCGCGGCCAGCGCGTCGATCGTCGGCCATTTGTCGAGAAATTTCGCAAAATAGGGTTTTACCGCCGCGACGGTCGTCTGCTGCAGCATGATCTCCGACAGCCAGACCCGGTATGGATCGGCCCGTTTGCCCTTCGCGGCCATGGACGGGGACACCCGCCACGGCAGTTCGCGATGATGCCGGTCGTACCAGCCGAGCAGCGCAGGGGCGATCGTGTCTGTCTTGCGGATTGGGGATCGAGGTGCCATTGATTCCTCAACTTAGGAAACCGTCGAGTGTCAGGGAAGCGCAACTACCCCACACCTGTCAGCGACATCGCGTCCGAAATCCTGGATCCGGTGCTGCGCAAGCGTGCCGGTATCTCGATTGCGCTCGTCCAGTCGTGGGACGAAATCGTTGGCACGCGGCTGGCCGACCGCACGCGGCCCGAAAAGATCAATTGGCCGCGTCGCATGACCGACGACGACCCGTTCGAGCCGGCAACGCTGGTGATCGCGTGCGAAGGTGCCGCCGCGCTGCATGTCCAGCACGAGACGACCGAGATCATCAGCCGCGTGAACGCGTTTCTCGGCTTCAACGCGGTTGGGCGTATCAAGATCGTGCAGAAGCCGGTGAATGCAGGGCCTGCCAAGCTGAAGCCGGTGCTCAGGCCGCTGACCCCGACCGAAACAGGCAAAATCGCCGCCAAAGTCGGGGCCATCGAGGATGGCGGTTTGCGAGAGTCGCTGGAACGGCTCGGCCGGACCGTCGCCGGCTCACGCAAATAGGCCGATAAATCCCATAACTCTCGCGTTTTCGTGATGTTCTGGGCCGATTTTGGCCATTTATTTGCAATGCGGCTTGCCTTATTTCGCCCGGACTCTCGCCTTTTGGTCTCTCTCCGTTGCAAACTTCCCCGGAAAATCAGGTGATTCGCATGGTTCGTACCCTCTCTCGCAGACAGATGCTGGCTTCAGCCGTTGCGCTTCCCGCAATGGCAGCATTGCTGGCGGCGTGCAGCGAGGAGGAGAAACCCGCGGAGCCAGCGCCGGCTGACCCCGCACCTCCCGCCCAGGGGGAGGCGCCGAAGCCCGAAACCACCGTAGACATGGCTGAACTGCTCAAGCCGGGCACGCTGCCCGAAAAGCAGATCGGCAAGGACGATGCGCCGGTGACCATCATCGAATATGCCTCGATGACCTGCCCGCATTGCGCGAGCTTCCACGAAACGACGCTGCCGGAGCTGAAGACGAAATACATAGACACCGGCAAGGTGCGGCTGATCTTCCGTGAATTCCCGTTCGATGCCCGTGCGGAAGCCGGTTTCATGCTGGCCCGCTGCTCGGAAGACAAATATTTCGCCATGGTCGACGTGCTGTTCAAGCAACAGGGCACGTGGGCGGTTGCCGAGAATGCGCGCGAGGCGCTGCTTCAACTGTCGAAGCTCGCCGGTTTTTCACAGGAGTCGTTCGAGGCCTGCTTGACCAACCAGAAGCTTCTGGAGGACATCAGGGCAGTCCGCGAGCGCGGATCGAAGGATTTCGACGTCAAGTCGACGCCGACGTTCTTCATAAATGGCGGCAAATATCCCGGAGCGATGTCGATTGCGGAAATGTCGGCGATCATCGACGGCATGCTCTGACGCACCCCTGAACCGGGCGCGTCGGGGCGGAGCATTGCTCTGCGGCACGGGTAGACGCGCATGAAATTTTCGCGACTTCGGCTTCTTGGCTTCAAGTCATTCGTTGAGCCTTCCGAGTTCGTCATCGAACGCGGTCTGACCGGCGTCGTCGGGCCGAACGGTTGCGGCAAGTCGAACCTTGTCGAGGCCCTGCGCTGGGTGATGGGCGAAAGCTCGTACAAGAACATGCGCGCGTCCGGCATGGACGACGTGATCTTCTCAGGTTCGGCGACACGCCCGGCGCGCAACACGGCGGAAGTCACGCTTTTCCTCGACAACACGGATCGCAGCGCGCCTTCGGCGTTCAACGACGCCGAGGAGTTGCAGGTGTCGCGCCGGATCGAACGCGAGGCCGGTTCGATCTACCGCATCAACGGCAAGGAAGCGCGCGCCAAGGACGTGCAACTTCTCTTTGCCGACCAGTCGACCGGCGCACGCTCACCCTCGATGGTCGGGCAGGGCCGCATCGGCGAACTGATCCAGGCGAAACCGCAGGCGCGTCGCGCGCTGCTCGAAGAAGCGGCCGGCATTTCCGGTCTGCACACCCGCCGTCATGAAGCTGAACTGCGCCTGCGCGGCGCTGAACAGAATCTCGAGCGCCTCGACGACGTCGTCGGCGAACTCGAAACGCAGATCGAGAATCTGAAGCGGCAGGCCCGCCAGGCGTCGCGCTTCAAGAACATCTCGACCGACATCCGGAAGGCCGAAGCGACGCTGCTTCATCTGCGCTGGACGCTGGCCAAGGCGCAGGAAGCGGAGGCCAAGTCCGCGCTGTCGGAAGCGACCGCGCTCGTCGCCGACAAGGCGCAGGCGCAGATGAACGCCGCCAAGGAGCAGGGCATCGGCGCTCATCGCATGCCGGAATTGCGCGACGCCGAAGCGGCGGCGGCAGCGGTTTTCCAGCGCCTGTCGATCGCGCGCGGCCAGATCGAGGAAGAAGCAAACCGCGTTCGCGCACGTCAAGCCGAACTCGAGAAACGTATCGCCCAGCTCGACGCCGACATCCAGCGCGAAGAGCAGATGGTGCGCGACAATGCCGGCATTCTCGAGCGGCTCGCCACGGAAGCGGCCACGCTCGAGGCCGAGGCGGCGGGCGCCGCCGAGCGCGAGACGACGACACGCGCCGCAGTCGAGGAAGCTCAGGCGATCCTCACCGACAGCGAGGCGGCACTTTCCAAGCTGACGGCGGAGCGTGCCGAGGCAGCGGCGGCGCGCAACCAGATCGAGCGCGCTCTGCGCGAAACCTCCGAGCGCCGCGACCGGGTCGCGCGCCAGCTTGCCGACGTCGAGCGCGAGCTTGGCGACATCGCCGTCAAGATCGCGGGCCTCGCAGATCCGGTTGAGAAGCGGGCGCTTGTCGAGCAGGCCACCGCCGCGCTGACCGGCTTCGAAGCCGCCGCCGTCGCCGCCGAAAAATCCGTCGGCGAGGCGCGCGCGGAAGAAACGAAGCTGCGCTCGCCGCTTCAGGAAGCGCGCGCCGAATTGCAGCGCGTCGAGACCGAAGCGCGCACGCTGGCGAAAGTCCTCAATGCCGTGTCGGGCGATCTCTTCCCGGCGGTGCTGGAACAGGTGAAGGTCGAGCGCGGTTTCGAGACCGCGCTTGGGGCTGCTCTTGGCGAAGATCTTGACGTGCCGCTCGACCGCACCGCGCCGGCGCACTGGGGCGATGCGTCGCCGCACCCGGACGACGCGACGTTGCCGGAAGGTGTTCGCTCGCTGGCCGATGTCGTCTCCGCGCCGCGCCAGCTTGCGCGCCGCCTTGCCCAGATCGGCATTGTCGAAGCCGTAGACGGCCCGCGCCTACAGCCGCTTTTGAAACCCGGCCAGCGTCTGGTGAGCACCAGTGGCGCGCTCTGGCGCTGGGACGGTCTGACCGCAAGTGCCGACGCGCCGACCGCGGCCGCGCAGCGTCTGGCGCAGAAGAACCGCCTTGCCGAACTCGACGCCGAGGCTGTCGAGGCGACCAAGAAGGTTCGCGCCGCGGAAGAGGCATTGGCTGCGGCGGAAGCGGCCGTTCGCCAGGCGACGGAAACGGAAAAGATATCGCGCCAGGCATGGCGCGACGGACAGCGCGAACTCGCGGAGGCACAAGCCGCACTCGGCCGCGCCGAGAAGGCAGCCGGCGAGATTTCCGCACGGCGCGCAGCGTTGGAAGAGGCAAAAGCGCGGTTGGACGAGAGCGTTGCCGAAGCCGTTGCGGCGTTTGCCGAAGCCGAACGTGCGCTTGGTGACGCGCCAAACCTCGCCGAGCTGCAGTCTCGGTTCGAGACGCTGTCGGCGGAAGTGTCGCGCGATCGTGGCGTGCTGGCCGAGGCGCGCGCGGTTCACGATGGACTGAAGCGCGAGGCTGAACAGCGTGTGCGCCGGCTCGCTGCAATCGGCGAAGAGAGCAAGAGCTGGACCGCGCGCGGCGAGAATGCGGAAAAGCAAATCGCCTCGCTCAACGAGCGCCGCACCGACGCTGCGGCGGAGTTTGCGTCGCTCGCCGATGCGCCCGACGAGATCGAGGAGCGCCGCCGCGCGTTGATGTCGCAGCTGTCGGAAGCCGAGCGGTTGCGCAAGGATGCGGCGGACCGGCTGCAGGAAGCCGAGAATCGTCAGGCCGAATTCGACAAGGTTGCGACGGCGGCGATCCAGGCGCTGGCGGAATCGCGCGAACAGCGCGTGCGCGCCGAGGAGCGTCTGACCGCCGCCGACGAGCGTCGCCGCGAGACCGAGGCGCGCATCCACGAGACGATGAATATCGAGCCGCATCTGGTTTTCCAGCACACCGGGCTGAAGTCCGATGACGATCTGCCGGATGCCGGTGACACGGAGCGGAAGCTTGAGCGCCTGCGCGCCGAGCGCGAGCGGCTGGGTGCGGTGAATTTGCGCGCCGAGGAAGAGCAGCGCGAACTGTCCGAACGGCTGGAGACGATCGTCACCGAGCGCGAGGACGTGATCGAAGCGATCAAGAAGCTGCGTTCGGCGATCCAGAACCTCAACAAGGAAGGTCGCGAGCGGCTGCTGGGCGCGTTCGACATCGTGAACGGCCATTTCCAGCGGCTGTTCTCGCACCTCTTCGGCGGGGGCACGGCCGAACTGCAGCTCATCGAGTCGGACGACCCGCTCGAAGCCGGCCTCGAAATTCTCGCCCGTCCGCCCGGCAAGAAGCCGCAGACGATGACGCTACTCTCGGGCGGTGAACAGGCGCTGACCGCGATGGCGCTGATCTTCGCGGTGTTCCTCACCAATCCAGCGCCGATCTGTGTGCTGGACGAAGTGGACGCGCCGCTCGACGACCACAATGTCGAGCGCTTCTGCAATCTGATGGACGAGATGGCGAAGGAGACGGAGACGCGCTTCGTCATCATAACGCACAATCCGATCACTATGGCGCGCATGAACCGCCTGTTCGGTGTCACTATGGCCGAGCAGGGCATCAGCCAGCTTGTCTCAGTGGATCTGCAGACGGCGGAACAGCTGCGCGAAGCGAGCTAGGTCCGGCGATCGCGGTCGCGCGAAGTCCTCAAAATGCCCCTCACCCTTACCCTTACCCTCTCCCCGCACGCGGGGAGAGGGGTCGTCATCGCTGACGCGCACTTAGTCAATGCTGGCGCCTAGGCGCAGGCTTTGGCGTTCTCCCTCTCCCCGTTCTTACGGGGAGAGGGTAAGGGTGAGGGGCATCTTCAAGAATTGAGAACGCATCAAGCCATGCCAACCGAATCCGAAATCGTCGGTACACTGTCGAAGGTCACGACGGCGACCATCACCACGATCCTGTTGAAGAAGGGTCTGCGCAATGTCTGGCTGCGCGGCACAAAACCGCTGCGCCCGGGTCAGCCGCGTCTCGTCGGACGCGCCTTCACGCTGCGTTTCGTGCCGTCGCGGGAAGACCTCGCCACGCCGGAATCCTGGTCGTCGCCGAAGTCGACACGCGCCGCGATCGAGGCGATGCCTTCGGGCTGCATCGCCGTCGTCGACGCGATGGGCATTACGGACGCCGGCATTTTTGGCGACATTCTGTGCGCGCGCATGGTCAAGCGCGGCGTCGCGGCGCTGATCACCGACGGCGTGGTGCGCGACGTTGCCGGCGTGCTCGCAACCGGCCTATCGGTCTGGTGTCAGGGCGTGGCGGCGCCGCCCTCCGTCGCGGGCCTCACTTTCGTGAACTGGCAGGAGCCGATCGCCTGCGGCGGCGTCGCCGTGTTCCCGGACGACCTGATCGTGGTGGACGATGACGGCGCGGTGCTGATCCCGGCGGCGCTGGTGGACGAAGTCGTCAAGCTCGGACCGGAGCAGGAAGCGCTCGAAGCCTGGATCATGGACGAGGTTCAGGCGGGTTCTGCCCTGCCGGGACTCTACCCGCCCAACGCGGAAAACAAGGCGCGCTACGAGGCGGGGAAGAAGAAGTGAGAAAAATTCGATCGGAACGTTTGTACGGTCGTTGGGTTTACGGTGATCGGCTTGCGGCGTGGGCTCCAGGAAACTTGTGGGTGCGCCAGTTCATCCGGGATGCGGTTTTGTGACTGAAAAGAGGCACGCCTCGTCGAATCACCTACGTCAGGAGGACAGCGTGATATCGCCGACAGTGAGAGTTATGGCCGCGGCCGATGAAGATCGCGCGGCCCAAACGGTTGTGCTGGCGTTTGCGGCGGACCCCATGGCGCGATGGACCTGGCCGCATGCACACCAATATCTTGCGGCCATGCCGCGAATGGTCCGTGCGTTCGGGAGCAGGGCGTTCTCGAATGAAAGCGCCTTCTGCACTGACGACTACGCCGGGACGGCCCTGTGGCTGCCGCCGGGGGTGCATTCCGACGAGGAGGGGCTTAGTGCGGTGCTCGAGAGCACGGTTGCGCCATCTCTTGCCTCCGAAACCGGCCCCCTTTTCGAGCAGATGGCCACGTACCACCCGACCGAACCGCATTGGTACCTGCCACTGATCGGCGTCGATCCAGCGCATCAAGGCGAGGGTCAGGGGGACGCCTTGATGGCTTACGCACTCGCACGATGCGATCGCGATCACGCGCCGGCCTATCTGGAATCCTCCAACCCGCGCAACATTCCGTTCTACCAACGCTACGGCTTCGAACCGCTCGGCGAGATCCAGGTCGGTTCGTCGCCGACGCTCGTCCCGATGCTGCGGCGACCGCGCTGACCTCTGCCGATAATGGCTGGGGCGCCAGGATTCGAACCTGGGAATGGCGGTACCAAAAACCGCTGCCTTACCGCTTGGCGACGCCCCAACTGAAGGACCGACGTAGCCGGCCCGAAGCGAGGCGTCTTATAGGCAGACAATTGGCAAAGGGCAATCGCGCGCGAGCCTTGCCTGGGCGCCTATCTGTCGCTCCAGACAGCCAGTTCGTTGCCACCCGGATCGGTGAAATGAAAGCGGCGGCCACCGGGGAAGGCAAAGATCGGCTTCACGATGATGCCGCCGGCATCTTCGACCGTCTTCAGCGTTTTCTCGAGGTTTTCCGAGAACAGGATCGGCAGCGGTTTTGGTGTTTCGGCTTCTGTGGCGAACCCGCCCTCCAGCCCTTCGTCGAACGCGGTGTAAGTCGGGCCATAGTCGGTGAAGGACCAGGCGAAAGCCTCCGCATAAAACGCCTTCAGCCGATCGAACGAGTCCTTGCTGACAGGCAGTTCCAGATAGTCGAGTTTGCCGGTCTTACGCATTGTACTCGCCTCAGTCGTTCTCTGTTCGTTCTAGATCGAAAATGCCTGCCGATCAAGTTGGGAATCGCTAATCGATTGAGTTGTTTCGAGGTGCTCAATCGTCGTTGCCTTTTGCACCGCAGCATTTTAAGGCCGGCCGACAGCGACGCTGCGGAAACGAGGCGCACCGGATGACGAAGTGGGTTTACACTTTTGGCGACGGCAAGGCCGAGGGCAGGGCGGGCGACCGTAACCTGCTCGGCGGCAAGGGCGCGAACCTTGCCGAGATGTGCAGCCTCGGCCTCCCGGTGCCGCCCGGCTTCACCATCACGACCGATGCCTGCAACTGGTTCTATGCGAACGGACGCGCCAATCCCGACGGGCTGAACAGCGAAGTTGCGAAGGCGCTCGATCATATTGCCTCGCTGACCGGCCGCCGGTTCGGCGATCCCGCGAAACTGCTCCTGGTCTCCGTCCGCTCCGGCGCGCGCGCCTCGATGCCGGGCATGATGGACACGGTGCTGAACCTCGGCCTGAACGACGAAACGGTCGAGGCGCTGGCGAAGAATTCCGGCGACGCGCGCTTCGCCTATGACAGCTACCGCCGCTTCATTCAGATGTATTCCGATGTCGTGCTGGGCCTCGACCATGAGGTGTTCGAGGAAATCCTCGAGGATGCGAAAGCGCGACTCGGACATGAACTGGACACCGAATTGTCCGCTGCTGAGTGGCAAGAGCTGATCAAGCTCTACAAGGCGAAGGTTGAGGAAGAACTGGGCAAGGCTTTTCCGCAGGACCCGCAGGAGCAGCTCTGGGGCGCGATCGGCGCGGTGTTCTCGAGCTGGATGAACCAGCGCGCCATCACCTATCGCCGCCTGCACGACATTCCCGAAAGCTGGGGCACGGCGGTGAACGTGCAGGCCATGGTGTTCGGCAATATGGGCGACACCTCGGCGACCGGCGTCGCCTTCACGCGCAACCCCTCGACCGGCGACAGGGCGCTCTATGGCGAGTTCCTGGTCAATGCACAGGGGGAGGATGTGGTGGCGGGCATCCGCACGCCGCAGAATATCACCGAGGCGGCGCGCATCGCCGCCGGTTCGGACAAGCCGTCGCTCGAAAAGCTGATGCCTGACGCGTTCGGCGCCTTCGTGTCGATCTGCGATGCGCTCGAAAAGCACTATCGCGACATGCAGGATCTCGAATTCACCATCGAGCGCGGCAAGCTCTGGATGCTGCAGACCCGGGCCGGCAAGCGCACGGCGAAGGCTGCGCTGAAGATGGCGGTGGACATGGTGGCCGACGGTTTGATCAGCAAGGAACAAGCCGTCGCGCGCATTGATCCGGCGTCGCTCGATCAGTTGCTCCATCCGACTATCGACCCGCGCGCCGACCGAAAAGTCGTCGGCATCGGCCTGCCGGCGTCGCCGGGTGCTGCGACCGGCGAGATCGTCTTCTCCTCGGACGCGGCGGAAGACGCCAAGGCGCAGGGCAAGAAGGTCATCCTGGTGCGCGTCGAGACGAGCCCGGAAGACATTCACGGCATGCACGCCGCGGAAGGTATCCTGACCACGCGCGGCGGCATGACCAGCCACGCGGCGGTCGTGGCGCGCGGCATGGGTAAGCCATGCGTGTCCGGCGCAGGGTCGCTCCGCGTCGACTACAAGACGGGAACTCTGATCGCGCAGGGCCGCACCTTCGCCAAAGGCGACGTGATCACCATCGACGGCGCCACGGGTCAGGTGCTGGCGGGTACCGTGCCGATGCTGCAACCTGAACTTTCCGGCGACTTCGCCGCCATCATGGAGTGGGCCGACGCGGCGCGCCGCATGAAGGTGCGCACTAATGCCGAGACGCCGGCGGATGCGCGCATGGCGCGCTCCTTCGGTGCGGAAGGCATCGGGCTGTGCCGCACGGAGCACATGTTCTTCGACGGCGAACGCATCGTCGCGATGCGCGAGATGATCGTTGCCGATTCCGAGAAAGAGCGCCGCACAGCACTCGACAAGCTGCTGCCGATGCAGCGCTCGGATTTCGTCGAGCTGTTCGAGATCATGGCCGGCTTGCCGGTGACGATCCGACTGCTCGACCCGCCGCTGCACGAGTTTCTGCCCAAGACGGAAGAGGAAGTCGCCGAGGTCGCGGCCTCATTGAAGGTCTCGCCGGAAAAGCTCCGCCAGCGCACGGAAGCCCTGCACGAATTCAACCCGATGCTCGGCCATCGCGGCTGCCGACTGGCGGTGTCTTATCCCGAGATCGCCGAAATGCAGGCGCGCGCTATTTTCGAGGCAGCGGTCGAGGCAGGCAAGACGGGCGCGCCCGTCGAGCCCGAAATCATGGTGCCGCTGGTCGGGCTGGTGAAGGAACTCGATTTCGTCCGCGCGCGCATCGATGCGGTGGCGAAGGCGGTGATGGAGGAAAGCGGGTCGAAGATCGACTACAGCGTCGGCACCATGATCGAACTACCGCGGGCCGCAATCATGGCCAACCAGATTGCCAAGTCCGCAGAGTTCTTCTCCTTCGGCACCAACGACCTGACGCAGACGACGTTCGGCATTTCGCGCGACGACGCGGCATCATTCCTCGAGACTTACCGGCAGAAGGGCATCGTCGATCAGGATCCGTTCGTCTCCCTCGATGTCGACGGCGTCGGCGAACTGGTGCGGATTGCGTCGGAAAAGGGCAGGGCGGCACGCAATACGCTCAAACTTGGAATATGCGGCGAGCATGGCGGCGACCCGGCCTCGATCCACTTCTGCGAGGAGGTCGGGCTCGATTATGTGTCCTGCTCTCCCTACCGCGTGCCGATCGCCCGGCTGGCCGCGGCGCAGGCGGCGATTCGCAAGGCGTGATTTTGTCGAATAATATCATGAATTCAGCATCCTAGCGAAGGCGAAGAACTTCGTACAAAATCATCCGGGAATCTGTCCACGGGGTACCAAACCGCCCGCAAACTCGCTCCGCATGCAACGGAGCAGTATCAAATGTCCTGGTCTTACAATTCTCCCTTTCTCGGAATGCCGTTTTTGCTTCCTTCCCAGGCGCAAAAACATGTGACGGTGAATGACGCGCTGCGGGTGCTCGATGCTCTCGCGCAACTCGCGGTGAAAAATCGGAGCCTGACCTCGCCACCTATAAGCCCGGCCGAGGGTGACCGGCATATCGTTGCCGCATCAGCCACCGGAGCGTGGTCTGGCAAAAGCGATCAGATCGCGGCCTTCATCGATGGCGCCTGGCGGTACCATCCGCCAAAAGAAGGCTTTACGGCCTGGGTAATCTCCGAAAGTGCGCTTGTGTATTTCGACGGATCCGGCTGGCAGGAGGTGTCGGCCGCGTCGAGCGCTACGCTGTTAGGCGTCAACGCAACTGCCGACACGACCAACCGACTGACCGTGGCGTCGCCGGCCACGCTGTTCAGTCATGAGGGCGCGGGGCATCAGGCGAAGATCAACAAGGCAGGTGCAGCCGACACCGCCTCCATTCTCTTCCAGACAGGGCTGGCCGGTCGCGCTGAGATCGGCTTGATCGGCGACGACGATCTGACGATGAAGGTCTTCGGATCGGACACTGTATGGCGCACGGCGATCAGCGTCGATCGCGACACCGGCGCGGTGAGCCTTCCGAACACGTCATCGTCCGCGATGACGCTGATCGCAATTGTAAAGGACGTTAAAACGGTGGGTGCGGAGGGCGGGGCGTTTTCCAGCGGCGCGCGCCGGACGCGCGACCTGAACACACTGACTGAAGTGGTGAGTGGCGTTACCTCGCTTGCATCCAATACGCTCACCGTCGCGCCCGGAACCTATTTCTTCCGCTGGTCATGCCCGGCATACAGGGTAGGTCTCCACCGTTCCTTTCTGCGCGATGCGACCAACAACGCCGATCTGGGTCTCGGCAGCAGCGAAACGGCGTCATCTGCTGATTTGGATCTGACGTCTTCCGCCGGCGTCACGGTCGCGACCTTCGCTGTGCCCACCGATATCCGGCTCGAGCATCGCTGCGCCATGACACAGGCGACCAGTGGCTTTGGCGTGGCCAGCGGCTTCGCTGAAGAAGTCTATTCGAGCCTGGAAGTGTGGAGGCTGTAGCGCCACTGAGGTGCGGAGGATACCCTTCTGGCTGGATAGGGTATCCTCCTAACCCTATCTCACCTCTATCCCGGCCCGGTCCGGATAGACGAGGCGTGGTCCTTGATCTCAGTCACTTCATCGTAAGGCGTCTGGTAAGCCCACATGGCGTTGGTCCCCGTATCGCCTGGCACCGTCCAGTAGCTCGCGTCGCCCTTGTAGGGACAGTGTGTCGAGTGCGTGGTTTTCGACAACTCATCGAAGCGGATGTCCTTGAACGGAACGTAGATGCGGTCCGGGTAGGGCGGCTCCGACAGGAGCTTCGCATCGGATGACTGCGCGATCACCTTGCCGCCGGCCGTCACAATGACAGTGCCCATCTGCGGCACAATGGTAAGCACTTTGGCCGGATTCTTTACGAAGCCGGGAGAAGGGTTTGGCATGGCAGGCTCTATTGGTCCCGGCGCGTGAGGATTCCTCAGACGGAGCGCAGTCCGTCTTTCACTACCCACGCTTCGGTCTGGTCGAGCGCTTTCTCAAAACGGTTGAACAGTTCGTCGAGCTCGGCCTCGGTGATGATCATCGGCGGACAAAGCGGGATCGTGTCGCCGAGCGAACGCAGGATTAGGCCATTTTCCTCGATCAGCCGCGAGCATTGCATGCCGACGCCCTGCTTCGGATCGAAGCTGCGCTTCGTCTTTTTATCAGCGACCAGCTCGACGCCGCCGACCAGGCCGCAGGAGCGCGTGTCGCCGACCAGTGGATGCTCGGCGATCTTTTTCAGCCGCTTTTCGAAGAGCGGCGCGAGCTTGCGCACATGCCCGACGATGTTACGCTTCTCATAAATCTCGATCGCCTTGACGCCGACCGCGCACGACACCGGATGGCCACCATAGGTAAAGCCGTGGCCGAAGGTGCCGAGCTTTGCGACGTGATCGACGGCGGCCTGATACATATCCTCCGGCACCATGACCGCTCCGAGCGGCATATAGGCCGCAGTGAGCTGCTTCGCGGCGGAGATGGTTGCCGGTTTCATGTCGAGCGTCTGGCAACCCCACCAGTTCCCCGTGCGGCCGAAGCCGTTGATCACCTCGTCATCGATGAGAAAGATGTCATGCTCGTCGAGCACTTTCTGGATCGCGGGAAAATAGCCTTTCGGCGGCACGATCGCGCCGCCAGCACCCATGACCGGCTCGGCGATCATCGCCGCGATCGTATCTGGTCCCTCACGCTCGATGAGCTCACGCAGCGATTGCGCCATGCGCGCGATGAACTCATCCTCCGTCTCTCCGTCCTGGCCGAAGCGGTAAAAATGCGGACAGTCGGTGTGGAGCACACGATCGATCGGCAAGTCCCAGCCACTATGGTTTGGCGGCAGGCCAGTGAGCGACGCGGCCATCACGGTGACGCCGTGATAGCCCTTCATGCGTGAGATAATCTTCTTCTTTTTCGGCCGGCCGAGCGCGTTGTTGTAGTACCAGGCAAATTTCACCTGCGTGTCGTTCGCCTCCGAGCCCGACGAGGTGAAGAACACTTTTGAAATCGGCACCGGCGCGATCTCTTTCAGCTTTTCCGCCAGCGCGATCGCCGGCTCGGTGCCCTTCGCGCCAAAGATGTGGTAGGTCGGCAGCGTACGCAATTGCTCGGTAGCCGCCTCGACCAGCTCTTCCTCGCCGAAGCCCAGCCCTGCGCACCACAAGCCCGACATGCCTTCGATGTAGGCCTTGCCGCGGGAATCGTAGACATAGATGCCTTTGCCGCGTTCGATCACGGTCACGCCTGTTTCGCGTAGGCGATGAATGGGCGTGTAGGGGTGAAAGAGCGACTCGACGTCGCGGGTTTCGAGGTTCGAAAGCGGCGGCCGGTCGAGCATTGTTTCGGACTCCGGTTGATGACCGGAGTCTAGCGCACGACGTCAACTGAGGCAAAAAGGAACGATGGTGCCAGCGAGCACTTTGCCCGCTCGCCGAGGCGTACCTAAGCCGCCATTTTCAGTGCGCTCAGCACCCCGTCGTAGGATTCCGCGATCGCCGCGAGCGGATTGTCGCTTTCGGTCGTCGGCTCCACCCGCACCGGGCCTCCCGACGGCGGCATGATGACCAGCGCGAACTGCTTCTCGGCGCCGTCACCCAGGCGCACCGCGGCGACGCGCTGGCAGTTGTCGACATTGTCGAGCCGCATGTCGAAGAGGAGTTTTCCGCCCAGCCGGTCGAGCGCCGCCTTGAGCGAATCCTCGAAGGTGAGTTTTACGAGATCCTCATGCTGGAGGGTGAGCTCCAGCTCAACCGTTTCCAGGTCGGGCGCGATACCGCCCTCGAGGTCGCCTTGCGCGGAGAGGGGTTCCAGCGCGGGCTCGAGCGGCTGCAATTCCCGCTCCAACTCAGCTTCAAGGTCAAGTTCCTCGAGATCGGGATTGCTGTCCTCGCTGGTGCCATCCTCCAACTCCAAAGGCGCATCCTCGCGGTGAAGCGCTCCTTCGTCTTCTGCGGAAAGCTCCTCGCTCTCCATCGCAACAGAGGCTTCGTCCTCGCCAGCGAGGGAGAACTCGTCATCTGCGTCCGATCCGATCTTATCGGAGAAAGCCTCTTCCTCCGCACCATCTTCGACAGCGGTTCGCGCGGTGAAGCGGGCGGCCTCAAGTGCAAGTTCGGACGTGTCGGTTTCTGCAGCGGCTGGGTCAGCCGCAGGTTTCGGCGTCTCACCGGTCGAGCCGGGAATCGCGAACTCCAGATCGGTGAAATCGAGCCCGGGGAAAGTCTGGGCGCGGGAAGTCGTGGCGAGAGCGTCCATTGAGGCCTCTGTTATCTTGCCCGTTACCCGCCCGACTCGACCTTTTACGGCGAGCATGGCCGGATTGTGGCCGATGCGGGCCACCCGCAATTGTTTCAAATCGTATGAATTGGTGAAGCCCTCGCCGACACCGAAAGGAATCCGCGCAAGCTCACTCGTTCCACTGGACAATCTATAAGCCGGCACGACAAATATGCATCAAACGAAGCGGATTAACGTTAAGCCCCGGGGAGGATGAACATGCACGGTCTGATGCAAGAGTGGCCACTTCTCTGCCACAAGATCATCGACCACGCGGCGCGCCAACACGGCAAGCGCGAGATCGTTTCTCGCTCGGTCGAAGGCCCTATCGTGCGTACCACCTATGCCGATGTCCGGATGCGGTCGCTCAAGGTTGCGCAACTGCTGGAACGCGACGGCTTTCGCCTTGGTGACCGGGTCGCGACGCTTGCCTGGAACACGGCACGGCATCTGGAAGCCTGGTTCGGCATCATGGGGATCGGCGCGATCTACCACACGCTGAACCCGAGGCTTTTTCCCGACCAGATTGCCTGGATCATGAACCACGCCGAGGACAAGGCGATCTTCATCGACCTGACCTTCCTGCCGATCCTAGAAAAGATCGCGCCGTCGGTGAAATCGCTGAAGAAAGTAATCGTGCTGACGGACGGTGCGCACATGCCGCAAACCGCGCTTCCGGGAGCTGTCGCTTATGAAGACTGGATTGCCGGAGCGGATGGCGATTTCGCCTGGAAGGCGTTCGATGAGAACACAGCGGCCGGCATGTGCTACACCTCCGGCACGACGGGCGACCCGAAGGGCGTGCTCTATTCGCACCGCTCCAACGTGCTGCATGCGATGATCGCCTGCCTGCCCGATGCGATGGGTATATCCTCGCGCGACACGGTGCTGCCGGTCGTGCCGATGTTCCATGCCAATGCCTGGGGGCTCGGGCAGTCGGGGCCGATGATCGGCGCGAAGCTCGTCATGCCTGGCGGCAAGATGGACGGCGCGTCGATCTATGAACTGCTCGACACCGAGAAGGTGACGTTCACTGCGGCCGTGCCGACGGTCTGGCTGATGCTGCTCCAACATCTTGAAGAGACCGGCAAGAAACTGCCCTATCTGAAGAGGGTCGTCATCGGTGGCTCGGCCTGCCCGCGCGCCGTGACCAAGAAGTTCCAGGAGAACTACGACGTGGAAGTGATCCATGCCTGGGGCATGACCGAGATGAGCCCGCTCGGCACGCTAGGCACCATGAAGCCGGAATACGCCTCGCTCACCGGCGACAAGCGCCTCGACATTCAGGAAAAGCAGGGCTTCGCACCCTTCGGTGTCGAGATGAAGGTGACCGACGATGAGAATCGCGAGCATCCCTGGGACGGCAAGACGTTCGGCCGGCTGAAGGTGCGCGGGCCGGCAATCGCCCGCGCCTATTATGGCGGCGCCGGCGAGGAGCAGTTCGACGACGACGACTGGTTTGACACGGGCGACGTCGCGCATGTCGACCCGAACGGCTACATGCAGATTACCGACCGCGCCAAGGACGTGATCAAGTCGGGCGGCGAGTGGATTTCATCGATCGACCTCGAAAATCTCGCTGTCGGGCACCCCGACGTGGCTGAAGCGGCGGTCATCGGCATACCGCATCCGCGCTGGGACGAGCGGCCGCTGCTGGTGATCGTCAAGAAGCCGGGCAAAGAGCCGTCGAAGGACGACATCCTGACCTACATGGACGGCAAGGTCGCGAAGTGGTGGATGCCGGACGACGTGGCGTTCGTGAACGAAATCCCGCACACGGCAACAGGCAAGATCCAGAAGATCACGCTGCGGGAGCAGTTCAAGGGCTACAAGCTGCCAACAGCATCAGGCTGACCCGCCCAGCCTTTGACCGGCTTTACCGGAGCCGGTATGGAACCCCTCATCGGAGGCGGATTCGGCAATTTTCATGGCGGCTTTTCCGGAACGGCGAACGTCGAAGGCCGCCGAATGGTCGACACGGCTCTCTGCCTTCGCTCTCACGCTTTTCCTCGTCGCGGGCCTGTCTCACCGCTACAACCTCTTGGACACGGTCCCCTTCTTCTGGGTGCTAGGCATTGTCGGCACGCTCACCATCGTGGCGCTGGGGCTTTCCGCCTATGGCTTCTACCGGCTCTGGAACTATGGCGAGCGGGCAGGCCAGGATGCGCTGATTGGCCTCGTCATAGGGATAGTTGCAGCGGCGCCGTTCGCGATCTCGGCTTATCGGGTCGTGACCCTGCCGCGGCTCCACGACATTTCGACGGATCTGACCGATCCGCCGGCCATGCCGGAGGCCGCAAAAAATCGCACGGCTGAAATGAATGCGCTAGGTCCGATCGGCGGGACGGATGCCGCCCGGCAGCAGGAAGGTTATCCGCTGGTGACCGGACGGCGCTACGCCGCGCCATCCGACCGGGTGTTTGAGAGCATCGTGACGCTGACAGCCGAACGCGGCTGGCGCATGTACCGGATTGCGTCGCCGCCCACCGAAGGCGCCGAAATCACGATCGAGGCAGCGGCTGGTTCCTTCCTGCTCAACCTGCCGGCTGATGTCGCCGTCCGGCTGACGGATGAGGAGACGTCGTCCTATGTCGATATGCGCTCCTCGTCGCGCTATGGACTGCACGATTTTGGGGATAATGCCGCGCGCATCCTGCGCTTTCTGACCGACCTCGACGCGGTCGTCGCGGCACAGGTCGCTCCACCTGACGCGGAAGAACCGATGCCAGGCGAGGCGACACCACCCGCTGCTCCGCCCGTGCCGAGCGAACCGCCGGCAGGCGACGCGCCGACCGCAGATACGACGACGCCAGAGGGTTAAGCCGGGCTGAACTCGGCATCGATTGCGACGTCGCCGCCGCTCCGCACGAGGCCGCGCGCGACGAGGTCCTCCAGATGCGCGAGCACCGACAGGCCGGCGGCGCCGTGGAGCCTCGGATCGGTGTCGCGGTAGATCGCCTCAACGATTTTCCGGATGGTCCGGTCGCCAGCAGAAATGCGCTCGAGGATCGCGCGTTCGCGCATCTTGCGGTGGGCTTTGAGCCCGCGCACGAAACGATGCGGCGCCTTCACCTGCCCGCCATGTCCAGGTAGGTAGATCTTGTCGTGGCGTTCAAGCAGCTTGTCGAGCGACGCCATGTAGTCGGTCATCGCGCCGTCAGGGGGCGCGACGATCGACGTCGCCCAGCCCATCACATGATCGCCCGAAAACAAAATGCCGCTGCCTTCCAATGCGAATGCAAGGTGATTGGCCGTGTGGCCAGGCGTGAACACTGCGGACAGCGCCCAGCCTTCGCCGACGACGCTCTCGCCATCGCCGAGCCGAATATCCGGAACAAAATCCACATCGCTGCTCGCGTCGAGGGGATGCACCTCACCAATGCGAAGCGGTCGCGCCGGGCGATGCGGGCCTTCCGCCACCGTGCGTGCGCCGGTAAGGCGCTTCAGCGGCGCCGCGAGTGGCGAGTGATCGCGATGCGTGTGGGTTATGAAGATATGGCTAACCGGCCGGCCGGCGATCGCCGCCAGGATCGTATCGAGATGCGCCTTGTCATCCGCTGGCCCCGGATCAATCACGGCAAGGAGCTTTTCCCCCACGATGTAGGTGTTCGTGCCGTGAAACGTGAAGGGGCTTGGATTGTTGGCGGTGAGCCGCAATACGCTCTTGACGACCGGCACCGCCTGGCCATGCGCCGGCTCGAACTTAAGGTCAAAATCCATACGGATGCGCGGCCTCGGGCTGGGGATCAAAAGCGGTTGCCGCTTAACATGGAACTGACTATACGAAAACCGCCCGGTACGGGACGCTGGCTTCCAACGATAGGACAGAACATGGCTTCGGCATCGATCGCGCAACCAATGATCTCCTACGCGCTGCCCCAGAACCCGACGGCGCGGCTTCTTGTTCAGATTGGCCTGGCGCTGGCCGGCACGCTGATCCTGACGCTGGCGGCCAAAACCAAGGTCGAACTCGGTTTTGTCGACATGTCGCTGCAGACGCTCGCCGTTTTCCTGGTCGGTGGTGTGTTCGGCGCCCGGTTGGGCGTGGCGACGCTGCTGCTCTACATGGCCGAAGGCGCGGCCGGTCTGCCGGTATTTCAGGGTGAGGGCGCAGGCCTGCTTTACATGGCAGGCCCGACGGGCGGCTATTTGCTCGGCTTCGTGCTCGCCGCCGGTATCGTCGGCTGGGCTGCCGACCGCGGCTGGGACCGCTCGGTAACAAAGCTCGCCGGTGCGGTGCTTCTCGCTGAAGTCGTCATCCTGGGGTTGGGCTTTGTGTACCTCGCTGGGCTGATCGGGGTGGAGAAGGCCTGGGTCGGCGGTGTGGTACCCTTCATCCTGCCCGACCTGATCAAGGTGGCGATTGCGTCGCTGGCGCTGCCGGCTGCCTGGGCTTTGCGGCGCTAGAGCAACGCCGTCTGCTTGATTTCCAGCCATTCGTCGGCCTAGTAGGCCTCGCGCTCCCTGGGCGGAGCGCGAGGGATGCATCTCAATGACGTTGTTGCAACGGTTTCAGACGAAGTCGGCAGTGATCGGCATCATCGGCCTTGGCTATGTCGGTATACCGCTTGCATTGCGCTTTTCCGGCGCAGGCTTTCGCGTCCTGGGCTTCGACATCGATCCGGCCAGGATTGCCGGATTGAATGACGGCAAGAGTCCGATCCGCCATGTTTCATCCGGCGACATTGCCGCGATGCGCAAGGCTGGCTTCGAGGCAACCGGCGACTTCGCCCGCATCCCCGAAGCGGATGCCATCATCGTCTGCGTGCCGACGCCGCTCAGCAAACACCGTGAACCGGACCTTTCCTTCATCACCGGCACGATGAATTCCATTGCGCAGCATCTGCGCAAGGATCAGGTGCTCTCGCTGGAGAGCACAACCTACCCCGGAACGACGGCCGAAGTGCTGCAGCCCTATATCGAGAAGCGCGGCTTCAGAATCGGCGAGAATTTTTATCTCGTCTATTCGCCCGAGCGCGAGGATCCGGGCAATCGCGATTTCGGCACCCAGAACATTCCGAAGATCGTCGGCGGCACGACGGCCGCCTGCCGCGAGGTGGGTGAGGCGCTCTATGGCGCAGCGATCGATACGGTCGTGCCAGTCTCGTCGACGCAGGTTGCCGAACTCACCAAGCTGCTGGAAAACATCCATCGCGCCGTGAACATCGGCCTTGTCAACGAGATGAAGACCATCGCCGACAAGATGGGCATCGACATTTTTGAGGTGATCGAAGCGGCCGCGACGAAGCCGTTTGGCTTCACGCCCTATTATCCTGGTCCTGGACTTGGCGGCCACTGCATTCCGATCGACCCGTTCTATCTCACCTGGAAGGCGCGCGAATACGAACTCAACACGCACTTCATCGAGCTGGCCGGCAACATCAATCGGACCATGCCGAACTGGGTGGTGGAGAAGATCACTGAAGCGCTCAATCAGCGCAACAAGTCGCTGAAAGGTAGCCGCATCCTGGCACTCGGTATCGCCTACAAGCGCGATGTCGACGACATGCGCGAGTCGCCTGCTGTACGCGTCATGGAGCTTTTGCGCGATCGCGGCGTGGTAATCGAGTACACAGACACTCAGGTGCCGTTGTTCCCGAAGATGCGTGAGCATCATTTCGATCTGAAGTCGGTCGAACTGACGCCCGAGGGCATCCGCTCCTATGATTGCGTCGTCGTGCTCACCGACCATTCCGACTTCGACTACGATCTCGTGCTTGAACACGCGCAACTGATTGTCGATACGCGCGGCCGGTATCGCAAGCCGCACGACAAGGTCGTGAAGGCCTGAGCCGCATGGCCTCGATCGCGCATATCGGTTACGGCTATTGGGGTAAGAACCTCGCCCGCAATTTTGCGGAGCTTGGGGTTCTCGCCGCGGTCGTGGATTTCGATCCAAAGGCGGCGAAGGCGGGTGCCGACGCTTTCGGCGTGCGCGCGCTCTCATTTGAGGATGCGCTGGCTGATCCTGCGATAGACGGCATTTCGCTTGCGTCGCCGGCCGTGCTGCATTTTGCACAAGCCAAGGCGGCACTTGACGCAGGCAAGCATGTCTTCGTCGAGAAGCCTCTGGCGCTCGACGTGAAGGACGCTGAGACGCTCGCCGCGATTGCGGACAAAGCTGGCCTTACGCTGATGGTCGGTCACCTGCTTCAGTACCATCCGGTCTACATTCGCCTGCGCGAACTGGTCGAGGCCGGTGAATTGGGGCGGCTCCAATACGTCTATTCGAACCGGCTCTCGCTCGGAAAATTCCGCACCGAGGAAAACGTGCTCTGGTCGTTCGCGCCGCACGACATATCGATGATCCTCGGCCTGATCGGCGAAGAACCAACGAGCGTCACCGCTCAGGGTAGCGTCACTTACACGCCGGGCATTGCCGACATCGTGACCGTGCAAATGCATTTCGCCGGCGGCGCAAGCGCCCATGTGCAGGCATGCTGGATGCATCCTTTCAAGGAGCAGCGGCTGGTTGTGATCGGTGACAAGGCGATGGCCGTATTCGAGGACAGCACTCCCGATTGGGACGCCAAGCTGAAACTCTACCGGCACATGATCGATACGAGCGGTGCCGTGCCTAGTCCGGTTAAAGCCGAAGCGGAGGCAATCATTGTACCGAAGGGGGAGCCGTTGAAGGCTGAGTGTGCGCATTTCGTCGATTGCATCGACAAGAGGCTGCAGCCGCGCACGGATGGCTCGGAAGGGGTTCGCGTGCTGAGGGTGCTGGCACGCGCCGAAGCAGCGCTAAAGGAAAATCTCGCGGACAAGCGGGGCGCGGAGAAATGACCGGCGGGACTTCAAAGACCTTCGTGCATGAAAGCTCCTATGTCGATGACGGCGCGGTGCTCGGCGAAGGCACGAAGGTCTGGCACTTCTCGCATATCCTGAAGGGCACGACGATCGGCAGGAACTGCTCGATCGGGCAGAACGTCATGATCGGGCCGGACGTGACCGTGGGCGACAATTGCAAGATCCAGAACAATGTCGCGCTCTACAAAGGCGTGGAGTTGGAGCAGGGTGTCTTCTGCGGGCCATCCTGCGTGTTCACGAATGTGCTCAATCCGCGTGCCGAGGTTGAGCGCAAGGATGAATTCCGTACGACGCTGGTGCGGCGCGGCACCACCATTGGCGCAAACGCGACGATCGTGTGCGGCAATGAACTTGGTGAATATTGCATGATCGGCGCAGGCTCCGTGGTGACGAAACCGGTGCCTGCCTATGCTCTGATGGTTGGCGTACCGGCCAAGCGCATCGGCTGGGTGTCGCGGGCAGGGGAGATCCTCGGCGAAACGCTCGTGTGCCCAAGAACGGGCGAACGCTATGAAGAGAAGGGCGGCGCGCTCAGGCTCGCCGGCGCTTAGCTTTACGGTTGGCCAAGATGCGGATAGGAAGGCCGCAAGGCCTCGGGCCGCATATTTCAGGCGGGTTCCGCCGTTCATAACCAATTCGCAACAGGCTTCGATGGTCAACGGCGACAATCATGGCAGGGCCGAAACGGCGACATATGTTGCCGGCAGCCAAACCAAAATCGATCAAGGCGCGACGGTCGGCTATGGAGCGTCGGCGGAGACGCGGACCCGTCTCGGCGCCAATTGCACGATCCGGCTCGGCACCATCATCTATCATTCCGTCCAGACCGGCGACTATTTCCAGACCGGTCACAACGCCATGATCCGGGAGAAGACCAAGGCCGGGAACCATGTGGTCATCGGCACGAACACGGTGATCGATGGAAATGTGGAGATCGGCGATTTCGTGAAGATCGAATCGAATTGCTACATCGCA
>Ga0335075_10000959_pt1 | contig 48594 bp, 42 predicted proteins | sample Lox_Sample_24_FD_206723 | JGI IMG/M metagenome (GOLD analysis project Ga0335075, IMG submission 206723) | Soil microbial communities from Loxahatchee National Wildlife Refuge, Florida, United States - Lox_Sample_2.4 | ecosystem: Environmental > Terrestrial > Soil > Wetlands | place: USA... | reverse complement strand
CGAGACTTCTCCTCAACCCCGTGCAACGACAGACCCTGCTGGGTGCGGATGGCACGCAGCCGCGCACCCAAGGTCTTCGCGTAATCAGATGCCATAGTTACGGCCCCCTGGCCAGTGATAGCTGACAGTGACGGTTACGGACAGTGACGGTAGGCCCCCCGCAGCGCAAGGTCAAGCCGAATGCCAAAAAGCGGGTGAAGGTACGCGCCTCACCGCATCCCCGGTCGGGTTCGCAACTTTCGGCCAGACCGCCGCCGGTCGCGCCGAAAACCCCGTGTTTACAGGGACTCCAGCGCTGGGCCGCAGCCGTTGGCGCCGCGCGTGGCTAGGCCCGATTCAGACCTAAAGGTCTTATATTGTGACTCATCTCACTGCCAGCTATCCGCAGCCCGAACATCACGAATCGCGACGCACGAGCCAGAGGCGCGCGGCTGTCGGCTGGGCCCCCTCGGCGTGGACGGCGCGCCTTCCGGGCTGGTGAATCGGGCCTGGTACGGTTGTGCAGGCAGACGTCCTTTAAGCCCCGTCCTGTGAGGCGGGAAAGGGGGTCCTTTTGACGCATGCACTTCAGCCCGGCGCCGAGTCGGCATCTGCCGCAGGGACTCGGCCGGCCCGCTCGGCTCCGCTGCCGGGCGGCAAGATCGTTCTAGAGCCCGACGAGATCAGCCGGGCGCTCACCCGGATCGCGCACGAGATCCTCGAGCGCACCAACGGTGGCGCTGACGTCGTCCTGCTTGGCATCCCGACCAGAGGCGTGCCGCTGGCGCGGCGGCTCGGGACCAAGCTGGCTCAGGTCGAGGGCAGGCCGGCACCAGCGGGCTCGCTCGATATCACCATGTACCGGGACGACCTGCGGTTGCGGCCGGCCAGGAAGCTCGGTCATACCGCCGTTCCGTCGTCCGGCATCGACGGCAAGACAGTCGTCCTCGTCGACGACGTGCTCTACTCCGGCCGGACCGTCCGGGCAGCCCTCGACGCGCTCAGCGATATCGGCAGGCCACGCGCCGTCCAGCTCGCTGTGCTCGTCGATCGCGGCCATCGCGAGCTGCCGATACGGGCCGATTACGTGGGTAAGAACCTGCCGACATCGCAGCGAGAGCTTGTCCAGGTACTGCTGACCGAGACCGACGGCCAGGACGCGGTCATTGTCGGGCTGAGTCCGGCGGGCGCGCCTGGCCAAGCGGTGGAGGCGAGCCGATGAAACGCCACCTGATCTCGGCTGCCGACCTGAGCCGCGACGACGCGCTGCTCATCCTCGACACGGCCGAGGAGCTAGCCCAGGTAGCCGACCGGCCGATCCGCAAGCTGCCGACGCTGCGCGGCCGGACCGTCGTCAACCTGTTCTACGAGGACTCGACCCGCACCAGGATCTCGTTCGAGGCCGCCGCCAAGAGGCTGTCCGCGGACGTCATCAACTTCTCCGCGAAGGGCTCGAGCGTCGCCAAGGGCGAGAGCCTGAAGGACACTGCGCTGACTCTCGAGGCAATGGGCTCGGACGCGGTCGTCATCCGGCACCCGGCGTCGGGCGCACCGCACCGGCTCGCGGGCTGGGTCAGGGGCAGCGTGGTGAACGCAGGCGATGGCACGCACGAGCACCCCACCCAGGCGCTGCTGGATGCGTTCACGATGCGGCGCCGGCTCGGCCGGATTGACGGGCTGCGCGTGACCATCGTGGGCGACGTCCTGCACAGCAGGGTCGCCAGATCGAACGTGCTGCTGCTGCACACGCTCGGCGCCGAGGTCACGCTGGTGGCTCCGCCGACGCTGCTGCCCGTTGCGGTGTCCGCCTGGCCCTGCGAGGTCTCCTACGACCTGTCCGGCACGCTGCCGAAGAGCGACGTGGTGATGATGCTGCGGGTCCAGGCGGAGCGGATGAGCGCCGCCTACTTCCCGACCGTCCGCGAGTACAGCCGCAGGTACGGCCTGGACGCTGAGCGGATGGCCCTGCTGCCCGACCACGCGATCGTCATGCACCCTGGCCCGATGAACCGGGGCGTGGAGATAGCGGCCGAGGTAGCCGACTCGCCTCGCTCGACCATCGTCGAGCAGGTAGCCAACGGCGTGAGCGTCCGGATGGCCGTGCTCTACCTGCTGCTGAGCGGCGCGGGCCCGGCTCTCGACGAGATCGGGACCGGCAGCCCGGCGGCGACGGAGGCGGAGATCGCGGAGGTAGCCAGATGACGGGCGCCGGCCAGAACGGGGCCAGCCAGAACCGGGCTAGTCAGACCTGGCTGATCAGGGGCATTCGCCGGGCTGGCGGACCACCGGCAGACCTGATCCTCTCCGGCGGCCGCATCGCGGACGCCGGGCCGGGCCTGTCCGCCCCACCGGGTGCGCAGGTGCTGGACGCCGCCGGTCTCATTGCCCTGCCGGGGCTGGTCGATCTGCACACGCACCTGCGCGAGCCGGGCCGTGAGGACGCCGAGACGGTCGAGACCGGAACCCGGGCCGCCGCTCTCGGCGGTTACACCGCAGTGCACGCCATGGCCAACACCGACCCGGTCGCCGATACAGCTGGCGTGGTCGAGCAGATCTGGCGGCTTGGCCGCGAGGCCGGCGTGTGCGACGTGCGGCCAGTCGGCGCGGTCACGGTCGGCCTTGGTGGCGCCCAGCTCGCCGAGCTCGGCGCGATGGCCGACTCGGCCGCGCGGGTTCGCGTGTTCTCTGATGACGGCCGCTGCGTCAGCGATGCCGCGCTGATGCGGCGCGCGCTGGAGTACGTCAAGGCGTTCGACGGCGTGGTTGCACAGCATGCGCAGGAGCCGCGGCTGACCGACGGCGCGCAGATGAACGAAGGCGAGGTGTCCGGCCTGCTCGGGCTGTCCGGCTGGCCGGCCGTGGCTGAGGAAGCGATCATCGCCAGGGACTGCCTGCTGGCCGCCCATGTCGGCTCGGCGCTGCACGTCTGCCACGTCTCGACGGCAGGCTCGGTGGAGATCCTCCGCTGGGCCAAGGCTAAGGGCTGGCGGGTGACCGCTGAGGTCACGCCGCACCATCTGCTGCTGACCGACGAGCTGGCGGCGAGCTACGACCCCGTCTTCAAGGTGAACCCGCCGCTGCGCACGAGGGCAGACGTGGAGGCGCTGCGGGCCGCGCTTGCCGACGGCACCATCGACTGTGTCGCCACCGACCACGCGCCGCATCCAGCTGAGGACAAGGAGACAGAATGGCAGGCGGCCGCCTTCGGCATGACGGGCCTGGAAACTTCGCTGCGGGTGGTGCACGCGGCCATGGTTGAGACCGGCCTGCTGGACTGGGCCGGAGTGGCGGACCGCATGTCGGTACGACCGGCCGCGATCGGCCAGCTCAACGGCAGCGCCGCGGCCAGCGGCAGTGACGGGCCCGGCGGGACAGCGCCGCTGCACGGCTGTCCGCTTGAGCCGGGGGCCCCGGCCAACCTGGTCCTCTACGACCCGGCAGCGCGCAGCATTGTCGACCCGGCGCAGCAGGCCTCCCGCAGCCGGAACACCCCGTTCGCCGGCCTGGACCTGCCTGGCCAGGTCGTCGCCACGTTCCTGCGCGGCACGCCGACCGTGCTGGACGGAAAGCTGACCCGGTGACCGCCGGCTCAGCGAACGGCAGGCCGGCCGTCCTGGTGCTGGAGGACGGCACGACCTTCAGGGGCACAAACTTCGGCGCGGACGGCGAGACGTTCGGCGAGATGGTCTTCAACACCGGAATGACCGGATACCAGGAAACGCTCACCGACCCGTCATACGCGCGCCAGATCGTCGCCATGACCGCACCGCACATCGGCAACACCGGCATCAACGACGAGGACTCGGAGTCGCGGCGGATCTGGGTCAGCGGGTACGTGGTGCGCGAGCCCGCCAGGCTGGCGTCAAGCTGGCGGGCGCAGCGCAGCCTTCAGGCCGAGCTCGCGGCCCAGGGCATTACCGGCATCGCCATGGGCGGCACCAGGGCGCTTACCCGGCACCTGCGCGACGCGGGCGCGATGCGAGCCGGGATCAGCACCCAGACTCAGAACCCGGCTGAGCTTCTCGATCGGGTGCTGGCCAGTCCGCAGATGATCGGCGCTGACCTGGCTGGCGTCGTCAGCACCGCGGAGCCGTATGTCGTCTCGCCCCCGGCTGTCGTCCCGGTCCGGTACCGGGTGGCCGCGGTGGACCTCGGTATCAAGGCGGCGACGCCGCGGACGATGGCGGCCCGCGGCTGCGAGGTGCATGTGCTTCCCGCCTCGGTACCGGCGGCGGACATTCTGGCGGCAAGCCCGGACGGCGTGTTCTTCTCGAACGGCCCTGGTGACCCCGCTGCGATCGGTTACGCAGTGGACGCCATGCGCGGTGTGCTGGCCGCGGGCGTGCCGGTGTTCGGCATCTGCCTCGGCAGCCAGGTGCTGGGCCGCGCTCTCGGCCTGGACACCTACAAGTTGCGTTTCGGCCACCGCGGCGTGAACCAGCCGGTCCAGGACCTGCGCACCGGCCGCGTGCAGATCACCAGCCACAACCATGGCTTCGCGGTGGCATTGCCAGGGTCCAGCGGACCAGCCGCCTGGGAGCCTGGCAGGCCGGCCAGCGAGCAGGGCGGCGGCACCTTCGGGACCGACTTCGGCCCGGCAAGGGTCACCCACGTCGACCTCAACGACGGCGTCGTCGAAGGCCTCCGGCTGCTGAACGCTCCCGCGTTCAGCGTGCAGTACCACCCGGAGGCAGCGCCGGGTCCGCATGACGCGTCCGGGCTGTTTGACGAATTCTGCGAGCTGATGGAGGAGAACCGACGTGCCTAAGCGCCCGGACCTGAAGTCCGTGCTCGTCATCGGGTCCGGGCCGATCGTCATCGGGCAGGCGTCCGAGTTCGATTACTCGGGCACGCAGGCCTGCCGGGTGCTGCGCTCCGAGGGGATCCGGGTCAGCCTGGTGAACTCCAACCCCGCCACGATCATGACCGACCCCGAGTTCGCGGACGCGACCTATGTCGAGCCGATCACGCCTGACGTCCTGGCGAAGGTCATCGCGAAGGAGCGGCCAGACGCAGTGCTGCCGACCCTCGGCGGGCAGACCGCGCTGAACGCTGCCGTCGCCCTGCACGACAACGGCACGCTGGCCAAGTACGGCGTCGAGCTGATCGGCGCGAACATCGACGCGATCAGGGCAGGGGAGGACCGGAACCGCTTCAAGGAGATTGTCGTCGGCGTCGGCGCCGAGGTGCCGCGCAGCCGGATCTGCCACACCCTGGCGGACTGCCGGGCCGCGGCTGCGGACCTTGGCTTCCCGGCCGTGATCAGGCCGTCGTTCACGCTGGGCGGCACTGGCTCCGGCATCGCGCGAACGCCCGAGCAGCTGGACCGCATCGCCGGGGCCGGCCTGGACGCGTCGCCGGTCACCGAGGTGCTGATCGAGGAGTCGGTGCTCGGCTGGAAGGAGTTCGAGCTCGAGCTGATGCGCGACCGGCACGACAACGTCGTGATTGTCTGCTCGATCGAGAACATCGATCCGATGGGCGTCCACACCGGCGACTCGGTGACAGTGGCGCCGGCCATGACGCTGACCGACCGCGAGTACCAGCACATGCGCGACGTGGCGATTGCCACGGCACGGGCGGTGGGCGTGGACACCGGCGGCTGCAACATCCAGTTCGCGGTGCACCCGGAGACCGGCCGGATGGTCGTGATCGAGATGAACCCGCGGGTGTCCAGGTCCAGCGCTCTGGCATCGAAGGCGACCGGCTTCCCGATCGCGAAGATCGCCGCCCGACTCGCCGTCGGCTACACCCTGGATGAGATCAGGAACGACATCACCGGGGAGACTCCCGCCAGCTTCGAGCCGTCGCTCGACTATGTCGTGGTGAAGGTGCCGCGGTTCGCATTCGAGAAGTTTCCAGGCGCGGACCCGGTGCTGACCACGCACATGAAGTCAGTCGGCGAGGCGATGGCGATCGGCGGGACGTTCGCCGAGGCGCTGCAGAAGGCACAGCGGTCGCTCGAGCAGGCGGGTGCCTCGTTCAGCTGGGCGGAGCAGCCGGGGGACCGCGCGGAACTGCTGGCGGCGTGCGCCGTGCCGCACGACGGGCGGCTCGTCACCGTGCATCAGGCGCTGCGAGCCGGGGCGACAGTCACGGAGATCGCGGCGGCCAGCGGCATCGACCCATGGTTCGTGGACCAGATCGCCGGGATCGAGGAGCACGCGCAGCAGATCCGCGACGACGGAATCGGCATCGTAGGCGCCGGCGACAGCGGGCCGGCCACCGCACGGGCGCTCGCGGCGGCCAAAGCGCGCGGGTTCTCCGACGCTCAGCTAGGGCAGCTGACCGGCCGGACCGAGGCGGGCATCCGCGCGCTGCGGTGGTCACTCGGCATCCGGCCGAACTATCACACGGTGGACACCTGCGCTGCGGAGTTCGCGGCCCGGACGCCGTACCTGTACTCGACCTACGACCTGGAGTCTGAGGTGCCGGCCGGGTCCGTGCCGAAGGTCATCATCCTGGGCAGCGGGCCGAACCGGATCGGCCAGGGCATCGAGTTCGACTATGCCTGCGTGCACGCGTCGTTCGCGCTGACGGATGCGGGCTACGAGACCGTCATGGTCAACTGCAACCCCGAGACCGTGTCGACCGACTACGACACCTCCGGCCGGCTGTACTTCGAGCCGCTCACCCTTGAGGACGTGCTCGAGGTAGTAGCTGCCGAGCAGGCTGCCGGCCAGGTAGTCGGGGTGATCGTGCAGTTCGGCGGTCAGACGCCGCTGGGGCTGGCGCAGGGGCTCGCGGCCGCGGGAGTGCCGGTCGTGGGCACCTCGCCGGCGGCGATCAACCTGGCCGAGGACCGCCGTGAGTTCGGCCGCGTGCTGGCGGAGGCCAGGCTGCTCGCGCCGCGGTACGGCACGGCGACGTCGGTCGCCGAGGCGGAGGCAGTTGCGCACGAGGTCGGGTACCCGGTGCTGGTCCGGCCGTCCTACGTGCTCGGCGGCCGCGGCATGGAGATCGTCTACGACGACCAGTCGCTAGCCGACTACGTCCGCCGCGCGACGGCAGCGTCGCCAGAGCATCCGGTGCTGATCGACAGGTTCCTCGACGACGCGATCGAGATCGACGTGGACGCGCTCTATGACGGCACCGAGCTATACCTCGGCGGTGTCATGGAGCACATCGAAGAGGCCGGCATTCACTCCGGCGACTCGGCCTGCGCGCTGCCGCCGATCACGCTGGGCCAGGAGTACATCTCGCTGATCCGCTCCTCGACCGAGGCCATCGCCCGCGGCGTCGGTGTGCGCGGCCTGCTCAACGTGCAGTACGCCCTCGCGGCCGGCGTGCTCTACGTGCTCGAGGCGAACCCGCGTGCATCGCGGACGGTGCCATTTGTGTCGAAGGCGACCGCGGTGCCGCTGGCGAAGGCCGCCGCCCTCGTCATGCTCGGCGCATCGATCGCGTCGCTGCGCGAATCAGGTCTGCTGCCGCCGGTCGGCGACGGCGGGACGCTGCCACTGGACGCGCCGATCGCGGTGAAGGAGGCGGTGCTGCCGTTCTCCAGGTTCGCCGATGCGCGCGGCGAGGGCGTCGACACCGTGCTCGGGCCCGAGATGCGCTCGACCGGCGAGGTCATGGGCATCGACGAGGTGTTCGGCACCGCGTACGCCAAGTCACAGGCGGCCGCGTACGGATCGCTGCCGGTCAAGGGCCGGGCGTTTGTCTCGGTGGCGGGCAAGGACAAGCGCTCGATGGTGTTCCCGGTGAAGCGCCTGGCCGAGCTTGGTTTCGAGATCTGGGCGACACGCGGAACTGGTGAGGTTCTGCGCAGGAACGGCGTTCGTGCGACGATCGTCCGTAAGCACAGCGACGGTCACGGCCCGGATGGCGAGCCGACGATCGTGGAGCGCATTCTGGACGGCCAGGTGGATCTGATCGTGAACACGCCCTTCGGCGGACCGGGCCAGTCCGGGTTCCGCCGGGACGGATATGAGATCCGCACGGCCGCGGTCCGGCGCGGCATTCCGTGCATCACGACCGTGCAGGGCCTGGCCGCCGCCGTGCAGGGCATCGAGGCGATCGACAGGGACGAGGTCGGCGTGCGGTCGCTTCAGGAGCACGCAGAGCGCCTGCGCGGGACCGCATGACGCGCGGTGAGGTCGAGGCGCAGGCCGGCCCGGTGCAGGTGCGCGGCACCGTGCTGACGGTCCGGCGGGTGGATGCGTACTGGGCGATAACGCTGGTCGCTCCGGCCGTGGCGGCGCGCTTCAAGCCGGGACAGTTCATCGCCGTGGCGGTGGGAGGCCCGGATACATCGATGCTGCTGAACCGGGCGTTCTTCATCCATGATGTGCGGCCGGACCACGGCGGCACGGTGGAGTTCGTGTTCGCGGTGCGGGGCAGCGGCACGCAGTGGCTCACGGAGCGGCGGGCCAGGGACGTGCTCGAGCTCACCGGACCGCTGGGTCGCGCGTTCCCGCTGCCGAGAGATCCGGTCAGCTGCCTGCTGGTCGGCGGCGGCTACGGCAGCGCCCCGCTGTTCTCGCTCGCGTCAAGGCTGCGCGAGCGCGGCTGCGAGGTGGACTTCCTGACCGGGGCCGCCTCCGGGGACCGGGTGTTCGGCGCGCTGACAGCGCGACGCACCGGGCGGTCAGCGACGATCACGACCGAGGACGGTTCACTGGGCAGCCGCGGCCTGGTGACCGACATGCTCAATCAGATCATCCACGACGGCCGGACCGAGGTCATCTACGCGTGCGGGCCGATGCCGATGCTCCGCCAGATCACCGTGCTCGCCCGCCGGTACGACATCCCGGTGCAGGTTGCGGTGGAGGAGGCCATGGGCTGCGGCGTCGGTGTCTGCATGACCTGCGTGCTGCCGGTGGTCGGATCCGACGGCATCACCCGGATGTCCCGGTCCTGCATCGACGGCCCGGTTTACCGGGGCGAGGCGGTCCGCTGGGACGACATCGGCACCATCCCGTTTGACGCATTCGGTGCTCCGGGCTGGGAGCCGCGATCGCGCCGGGCAGTGCTCATGCACACCGCTCAGGCCGCTGCTCGTGACGGCGGGACTGCTGCCGGCGAGCGCCGGCCGGCCAGTGTCGCAGCAGCCCCTGGTGAGCAGCAGGGCGGTGACAGGCCTGCTGCTCACCAGGCGGGGAGGCAGAGCCGTGGCAGTTGACCTGCGAACCAGGCTCGGGCACGTAGAACTGCCGAACCCGGTCATGACCGCCTCCGGCTGCGCCGGCGCGGGCCGCGAGCTTGCCCAGTTCATGGACGTCTCGAAGGTGGGCGCGATTGTCACCAAGTCGGTCATGCTCAGCCCGCGGGCCGGGCGCCCCACCCCGCGGATGGCGGAGACCCCGAGCGGCATGCTCAACTCGATCGGCATGCAGGGTCCGGGCATCGACGCTTTCCTGCAGCGGGACCTCCCGTGGCTGCTGTCCCGGGGTGCGCGCGCCGTGGTATCTATCGCTGGCGGGACGGTTGCCGAGTATGCCGATCTTGCCGCCAGGCTGTCAGACGCGGCCGGTGTGACCGCCATTGAGGTCAACATCTCGTGCCCGAACGTGGAGCACCGGGGCCAGGTATTCGCCTGCTACCCGGATTCCGCCGCCGCGGTGATCGAAGCGGTGCGGAGCCGGACGCGCTATGACATCCCGGTTTTCGCCAAGCTGTCACCGGACGTTACCGACATCGTGGCGATCGCCAAGGCGTGCATGTCCGCGGGCGCTGATGGCCTGTCGATGATCAACACGATGCTGGGCATGGTGATCGACACCGACTCGATGCGGCCGCACCTAGCCGGGCTGACCGGAGGCCTGTCCGGGCCGGCCATCCGGCCGGTGGCCGTGCGCTGCATCTGGCAGGTTCGCGAGGCACTGCCCGGCGTGCCGATTATCGGCATGGGCGGCGTCCGCACCGGCCGGGACGCGCTCGAGCTCATCCTGGCCGGTGCCTCGATGGTGAGCGTGGGCACGGCCACTTTCCAGGACCCGTCGGCTTGCACGCGGATCTTGCGCGAGCTGGAGGAAGAACTGACCGAGCGCGGGGTAGACCGGCTAACCGACGTGATTAGCCTGGCGCATCAGGCGCCTGCGATGACAGGGCGGACGCTCAGTCCGAGCGCTCGAGCGAGGAGGAGCTGAATGCCGCGCCACTCACCTATTGCCGTGGCGCTGGACGCGCCGGACCTGGAGACGGCAGCTCGCTGGGCGGCTATGGTGGCGCCGCACGTCAGCACGCTCAAGGTCGGCTTGGAGCTCTACCTGCGCTACGGCCCGGACGTGATCGCCTCAGTGCGCGGCGCGAGCGGCGTCGAGGTCTTCCTCGACCTGAAGCTCCACGACATCCCGGCCACGGTAGCCGGGGCTGCGCGCGCGGTGGCCAGATTGCGTCCCGCGCTGCTGACTGTGCACGCGGCCGCAGGCCCGGCCGCTATCAGGGCGGCCGTGGACGCTGCGCCGGACGCCCGGATCGTCGCGGTGACTGTGCTCACCTCGCTGGGGGAGCCTGACCTGATCCGCATCGGCCTGGCGGGGCCGGTCAGCGATGCAGCCCGGCGGCTGGCCGCGCTTGCGGTCGGGGCCGGCGCCCGAGGGCTGGTCTGCTCACCGCATGAGGTCGCGGCCGTCCGGGCCGAGGTGGGCGAGGACATCATGCTGATCACGCCGGGAGTGCGGCCGGCCGGCTCGGCCGCGCACGATCAGGCGCGCGTGGCGACTCCGGAGGAGGCGTTGCGAGCGGGCGCCGACCTGCTTGTCATCGGGCGGCCGATTACGGGCGCCGCGGACCCGGGTGCGGCAGCCTCGGCTATCGCGGCCTCCCTGCGCCGGGCTGAGATGCTCCGTGGCTAGCCAGAGGAACACCGGCGCAGCTGGGTGCGATGTGTCGCAGAAAAGCCCTGGTCATTGCGTGACCTGCGGAAATTCCGATACGCTGAGTACACGCAGGTATACGCAGCGTCATATTGGCTAATTTGTGCAGGTCCAAACGTGAGTTCACGTTGCCGAGGCTGTCATAACTCGCTAGTTTCCCCTCGCGAAGCGAGTTTTTCGACACGAAACCCGAGGTGACCTCGCGTGGCTCTTCCTCCACTCACTCCCGAGCAGCGGTCGGCGGCCCTTGAGAAGGCAGCCCAGGCCCGCAAGGACCGTGCGGAAGTGAAGAACAGGCTCAAGCACGGCTCGACCTCGCTGCCCCAGGTGCTCAAGGAGGGGCAGACGGACGACGTGATAGGCAAGATGAAGGTGTCAGCTCTGCTGGAGTCCATGCCGGGTGTCGGCAAGGTGAAGGCGAAGCAGATCATGGAACGGCTGGGCATCGCCGAGTCACGGCGCGTGCGCGGCCTGGGCGCCAACCAGCGCGGCGCGCTGGAGACCGAGTTCGGCGGAGATATCTGACGACGACAGCTGGAGCCAGGGAGGGGGCCGCGGGGAGGATGCTCGCAGCCGAGCCGTGCGAGCTTAGCCGCGGTGCCCCTGCCCCTGCGCCGCTGCGCGGGCAGACTCCGGCGCGGCTGACTGTGCTTTCCGGCCCGTCGGCCGTCGGCAAGAGTACGGTGGCAGCCCGGCTCCGCGTGACCTGCCCGTGGATCTGGCAGTCGGTGTCAGTCACGACCCGCCCGCCGCGCCCCGGTGAGGAAAACGGCCGGGAGTATTACTTCGTCAGCACCGAAGAATTCGACGGAATGGCTGCCCGCGGCGAACTGCTCGAATGGGCGTCCTATGCCGGTAACCGGTATGGCACCCCCCGAGCACCGGTGCAGCTGCGGATCGACCGGGATGCGCCGGCCTTGCTCGAGATCGACGTGGCCGGGGCCCGGCAGGTGCGGGCTACGTTCCCCGAGTCCCTGTTCATCTTCCTGGCGCCGCCAACGTGGGAGGAACTCGAGCGACGGCTGGTCTCCAGGAACACCGAGTCTCCCGATGCGATCAGCCAGCGGCTCGAGGCGGCTCGTGCCGAGCTTGCCGCCAGCGATGAGTTCGACATTACGCTGGTCAATACGTCCGTCGATGATGTATGCAACCAGCTGGTAGCATTGATGACGGCCCAATACGGCAGTCTCGAGCGAGACGCAGACGAGCACGACGGCACGGGGCCAGGCCTTGCTCAGCAGGGCATTCACTGAGATCAGATCCGGAAGGCACACGTTGGCAGCGACTCCGGCCGTAGAAGGCATCATCAACCCGCCGATCGACGACCTCCTCGAGGTCGTCGACAGCAAGTACGGCCTCGTGATCATGGCGTCCAAGCGGGCGAGGCAGATCAACGCTTACTACGCCCAGCTCGGCGAGGGACTCCTGGAGTACGTCGGCCCGCTGGTAGAGACCAGGGTTCAGGAGAAGCCGCTGTCGATCGCGCTGCGCGAGATCAGCGAGCGGCTGCTCACCGCGGAGACCCCGGAGCAGCAGGCCTGAGCCAGCGGCGCATTGTCCTCGGCGTCTCTGCCGGGATCGCGGCCTACAAGGCGTGTGAGCTGCTCCGGCTGCTGACGGAGTCTGGCCACCGGGTCCGGGTCGTGCCCACGCCTGCCGCGCTCAGCTTTGTCGGCGCCGCGACCTGGGCAGCGCTGTCCGGGCAGCCGGTCGAGGTCAGCCCGTGGGAGTCGGTGCACGAGGTGCCCCATGTCGGTCTCGGCCAGGAAGCCGACCTGGTCTTGGTGGCGCCCGCTACCGCTGACCTGATGGCCCGCGCCGCAGCCGGGCTGTCCGACGACCTGCTGACCGCCGTGCTGCTGACGGTCAGGTGCCCGGTGGTCTTCGCGCCCGCGATGCACACCGAGATGTGGGAGCACCCGGCGACCCGCGCGAACGTTGCAACCCTCCGCAGCCGCGGCAGCATCGTGCTGGACCCGGCCAGCGGCAGGCTGACCGGCGCGGACAGCGGTCCTGGACGGCTGCCCGAGCCAGCGGAGCTGTTCGCGGTCGCGCAGCGGCTGCTGGCCAGGGGCTCCATGGCCGCAGACCTTGCCGGGCGGGCGATGCTGGTGTCCGCCGGGGGCACCAGGGAGGAGCTCGATCCGGTCCGTTACCTGGGTAACTGGTCCTCCGGCCGGCAGGGGTACGCGCTGGCGCGGACCGCAGCGAGCCGCGGCGCCACCGTCACGCTGGTGGCGGCGAACACCGACCTGCCCGACCCGGCAGGCGCGCGAGTGATCCGGGTCCGGTCCGCGATCGAGATGCGCGAGGCCATGCTGGCCGAGGCGCCGGCCGCGGACGCGATCGTGATGACGGCCGCGGTGGCTGACTTCCGCCCCGCGGTCCGGAGCGACTCCAAGATCAAGAAGACGGGCGCGGCGCCGGACCCGATCGTGCTCGCCGAGAATCCCGACATCCTGCGAGACCTGGTCGCTGCGCGGCGGCCGGGCCAGGTGATCATCGGGTTCGCCGCCGAGACCGGGGACGTGCTCGCCAACGGCCGCGCCAAGCTGGCCAGGAAGGGCTGCGACTTGCTGGTTGTCAACCAGGTCGGGAACGGGCTGGCCTTCGGAACTGCCGATAACGAGGCAACAGTGCTCGGCGCCGACGGGACCGAGGTCAAGCTGCCCCGCGCGAGCAAGGACGAGATCGCCGACGGAATCTGGGATGCGGTCGCAAGTCGCCTGTATCACTAGACAGGTCAGCGGTATCACTAAGGGGTCGGCGCACTCCCGCCGCGCGGCCTGCGCCGCAGCCGGTACACTTCGGGCGAAGATCCGGAGCGAATCCCGAATAGAAGAAAAAGGTGTCTAGTGGCTCGTCGTCTTTTTACGTCCGAGTCGGTGACCGAGGGGCATCCCGACAAGATGGCGGACCAGATCAGCGATGCGATTCTGGACGCCATGCTCAAGGGTGATCACCACAGCCGCGTCGCCGTCGAGACGCTGATCACCACAGGCCAGGTACACGTCGCCGGCGAGGTGACGACCGACACCTACGTCGACATTCCGGGGATCATCCGGGAGAAGATCCTCGAGATCGGCTACGACTCCTCGGCCAAGGGCTTCGACGGCTCCACCTGCGGGGTTCAGGTGTCGATCGGCTCGCAGTCACCGGATATCGCCCTCGGCGTCGGAGAGGCGGTCGAGCTCCGTGAGGGAGAGGGCTCGGACGAGCTTGACCGGCAGGGCGCTGGTGACCAGGGCCTGATGTTCGGCTATGCCTGCCGCGACACGCCGGAGCTGATGCCGCTGCCGATCACGCTTGCGCACCGGCTGGCCATGCGCCTGTCCGAGGTCCGGCGCAACGGCGAGGTGCCCTACATCCGCCCGGACGGCAAGACGCAGGTCACCATCGAGTACTCCGGCGACCAGGCCGTGCGCCTCGACACCGTCGTGGTCTCCACCCAGCACGCTCCCGCGATCGACCTGGCCGGGCTGCTGACGCCGGATATCCGTGAGCGGGTGGTCGAGCCAGTGCTGGCTGGCGTGGAGCTTGACACGACTGGTTACCGGCTCCTGGTGAACCCGACCGGCCGGTTCGAGATCGGCGGCCCGATGGGCGACGCGGGCCTGACCGGCCGCAAGATCATCATCGACACCTATGGCGGCATGGCCCGGCACGGCGGCGGCGCGTTCTCCGGCAAGGACCCGTCCAAGGTGGACCGGAGCGCTGCTTACGCCATGCGCTGGGTGGCCAAGAACGTGGTGGCATCGGGCCTGGCCGACCGGTGCGAGGCGCAGGTCGCCTATGCCATCGGCAAGGCCAAGCCGGTGGGCCTTTTCGTCGAGTGCTTCGGCACCGAGCGCGCGCCGCTTGAGCAGATCCAGGACGCGGTGCTCCAGGTGTTCGACCTGCGCCCGGCGGCCATCATCCGCGATCTGGACCTGCTGCGCCCGATCTACGCGCAGACAGCCGCCTACGGCCACTTCGGCCGGGAGGAGCCTGACTTCGCGTGGGAGCGCACCGACCGCGCCGACGCGCTGCGGTCCGCGGTGGGCCGGTAGCAGTCCGGATCGTCTGAAACCGACCGTGATCGCGGCGAGCAGGCTGGGCCTGCTTGTCCTGATCACTGACGGTAGTTTCGGAATTGGATAATTTGTAGATGTCCAGATGTCGATGTGATGCTGCGGTACCGTCTCTACCACTACCGTAGCCAATCCGGTTCTGGTCTGGAGATGGATGTCGCCGTCTGAAGGGCGCCGGCGCGCGGCGGGTGAGTCGGCCGTCGCTGCGGAGCCCGAGATCGAGACGCCCGCGGCAGGTATCGCGGATACGGGCAGCGACGGGGCAGCGGACAGCGACCTGGCGGACCCGTGGTTCGAGCCAGGTCCGAAGCTGCCCGGCTACTCCATCAGCCTGCCTGCCGGCGAGGCGGACGATGGCCAGGTCTTGGATGACCCGGCAGGCCGAGGCAACGGCCGCGACGGCCGGAGCACCGGTCGCGACGAGGATGACGTCGGCAGCACGACTGCGGAGTGGTTCCTCCCGACTGGCCGGGCTGGCCTGCTCCCTGAGTCCATGACAGTCGCTGCGGACGACGATGCCGATTCCGATACCCAGGCGTACCAGCGGGCCGAGACGGCCGGCGCGCCGCCATGGGCAGGCGAGGCGGCCGCGCCGGTCGCGGCGACTCCGCCCCCCTGGGAGACCGGGCCCTGGTCGGGGCCCGGCAGTTACCGCGGTTCTGAGCGCGCGGCTCCCGCAGGCCAGCACCAGGCCAGCAGACCTGGCAGCGACCGGCCCGGCGAGGCGGGCGGCCTGTCATCACCCAGGATCATCCTCATCGCGGGCCTGGTGCCGCTTGTCGTGCCCGGCCTGATTCTCGGCGCGCTCGGTCTTGGCCGATCATCCGCCGGCGAGCCCGCCCGCCGCGCGTCCATCGTCGCGCTCGCGGCATCACTCGCGTGGGCGCTGGTGATCGTCATGATCGTCGCAGTCAGCGGCGCTGGCAGCTCAGCCGGCAGCTGCAGCTATCCGACCGCCGCGCAGCAGGCCTACCAGAAGGCAATGACTGACCTGACCAGCGCGGCTCCGAAGAGGGTCCGGGCCGCCGAGATCAGCGCGGCGGTCAGCACCGTGAACGCCTCGGCTGCCGCGGCCGGTCAGATTCCGGTCCGCACCGCTCTGGCCGCGATGGCTGGCGATCTGGAGCAGGCCAGGTCGGACCTGGCCGCAGGCCGGCCGGTGCCGTCGACTCTGCGCCAGCACCTGGCCGCCGACGGCGCCGCGCTGACCCGAGCCTGCCCGCGCTGACCCGAGCCTCCCGCGCTGACCCGAGCCTGCTGTCTCATGCTGGTCTCGCTGCCGTATCTAGCCGTTTCGCTCGGGTATTTAACGGCCATTCCGCTTCTCTGCATCGGTCATAGTCCGCGTACTGCGGATTCCTGGCCCTCAGGGGAGGCAGAGCAATGGGTATGAAGAAATACGGCGCAGCGGTCGCTGCCGCCGTCCTCGCGCTCGGGGTAGGCGTGCCGCTAGCTGCGGCAGCCCCGGCCGGCGCAACGACGGTAACGGTCACCTCACACTTCGTCTGGTCGCCCCCGGCCAGCGACGTCAGCGGCGACACCGCCTTCATCAGCAACGGCGCCACCAACGGCCATCCGAATGACCTGGTCTTCGCCACGCCCAACTACAACGCGAACGGCCTCTGCGGCTGCGAGTATCTTTCCGAGCCGATCGGCGTCTGGTACGACTCCGGTGCAGGCTCGGGCGGCGAGTGGGCGGTGTTCACGGAGACCGGCACCCTCATGCCGGACGGTGAGTCCTTCAACATCCTGGTCGTGCCGAAGTCGAGCAAGTCAGCGTTCGTCTGGCGGTCGACAGCATCCAACACGACCAGTGATTACACGCTGATCAACTCCAAGCTCACCAACGGCAAGCCGGACGCCGACCTCCAGGTCACGCAGAACTGGAACCCGGGCGGCCACGGCGGCGCGTACAACGGACACGACATCGGCGTCTGGTACGACAAGTCGAAGAAGAAGTGGGGCATCTTCAACGAAGACCTGGCCACGATGGCAAAGGGGCTCGCCTTCAACGTGCTGGTCGGCTCTGCCGCCAGCAATGGCGGCAAGGCTGAGGTCCTGACGACGTCCCACTCGAACCGCGTTGACGACACGGTCTTCTTCCGCAACAGCGAGACCACCGGCAACCCTAACAACGTCACCTTTGTCACCCAGAACTGGAATCCGGGCGGCAAGGGCGGTACCTACAACGACCAGCAGATGGGCGTCTGGTACGACGGCTCCGAGGAGGGCGTCTTCAACGAGAGCACCTCCGCGCCGCCAATTCACTCGGCGTACAACCTGCTGATCTTCTCTAGCTAGTCAGTGGCGCCAGCGGGCGGGGCTGCTCCGATCGAGCTGGGGCAGCCCCGCTGCGCTGCAAGCGGGCACTCGCGGTCATACCCCTCTGATAGGACAGGAGGGTGTCCGGTCCGGCGCTTGAGGAAGGCGTGCAGAGCCAGCGTCGTCCTGCCCGGAGGCGCCAGCCGCAGCCGGAGCGACGACCGGCGACGGACCTGCCAGTGGCGAGGGTCGCCGTGGATATCTCGCTGCCGCACCTGGACCGGCCGTTCGATTACCTGGTGCCGGAGAACCTGGCTGCGGACGCCATGCCGGGCTGCCAGGTGCGGGTGCGGTTCGCCGGACAGCTCACCGGCGGCTTCGTGCTTGAGCGGCTCGCCGGGAGCGACCATCCGGGCAAGCTGGGCTATCTGGAACGGGTCGTATCGCCTGAGGTGATTCTTACGCCGGAGATCGCCGGGCTGGCCAGGGCCGTGGCCGACCGCTACGGCGGCACGATGGCCGATGTGCTCCGGCTGGCCATTCCGCCGCGGCACGCCGCCGCCAGCAAGGCCCGGCAGGAGACGGCGCGGCAGGAGACAGTGAACCAGCTCGCTCCGGCTCCGGCCGGCAGCGGCACGCCGCCGCCCGCCGGGCAGGCTGACCTGGCGGAGTCGTGGCAGCGGTACCCGGATGGCCCGTCCTTTCTGCGCGCGCTGGCTGCAGGCCGCAGCCCCCGGGCGGTCTGGTCAGCCCTGCCCGGACTGACACCGCCCGGACTGACACCGCCCGGACTGACACCGCCCGGACTAACCTGGCCTGGCGAAATAGCGCAGGCAGTGGCGGCGGTGAGCAGGTCGGGCCGTGGCGCGGTGGTCGTCGTCCCGGACCGCCGCGACCTGAGCCTCGTCGACGCCGCGCTGGCCAGCGCTCTCGGGTCGGGTCGGCACGTGGTCCTGTCCGCCAGCCTGGGCCCGGCCGAGCGCTACCGGCGATGGCTTGCCGTGGCCCGCGGCGAGGTGCGGGTCGCCGCCGGCACACGCTCGGCGATGTTCGCCCCGGTGACCAACCTCGGCCTGGTCGTTCTGTGGGATGAGGGCGACGATCTGCACGACGAGCCGCGCGCGCCATACCCGCACGCCAGAGAAGTGCTGGCACTGCGGGCGCACCGTGCTCGAAGCGGTGCACTCATCGGCGGGTTTGCCCGGACCGCGGAGGCGGCTCTGCTCATCTCCGGCGGGTGGGCCAGGCCGCTGGCAGCGGAGCGCCAGGTCGTACGGCAGGTCGTCCCTGCCGTGCAGCCGGCCGGAGCCGAGGCTGAGCTGGCCAGGGACGAGGCGGCTAGGTCGGCGCGCCTGCCCAGCCTGGCGCTGCGCACCGCGCGTGCCGCTCTTGCCGCGGGCCCGGTGCTGTTCCAGGTACCTCGCCGCGGCTACCTGGCTGCCGTGGCGTGCGAGCGCTGCCACGCGCCCGCGCGCTGTGACTGCGGCGGCCCGGCGGAGCTGCCCGGCCCGCAGGCGCCGCTGCGCTGCGGGTGGTGCGGCTCCGCCATCGGCCGCGGTTGCCGCCGGTGCGGCCACGAGGGCCTGCGCGCCCTGGTGACCGGGGCTCGGCGGACCGCCGAGGAGCTGGGGCGGGCGTTTGCCCCCGCGCCGGTAATGACTTCGGGCGGCAGCGAGGTCCTGGACCGGGTTGGGCCCGGCAGTGCCGTCGTCGTCGCCACCCCGGGGGCCGAGCCCGTCGCCGACGACGGATATGCCGCCGCTGTGCTGCTCGACGGCTGGGCCCTGCTCGGCCTGGCCAGCCTGCGCGCCGCTGAGGAGGCGCTGCGGCGCTGGATGAACGCCGCAGCGCTGGTCCGGCCTGCCACTGAGGGCGGCAGCGTCGTCGTCGTGGCGGACGGCGCCCAGCAGGCCGTGCAGGCCCTGGTCCGGTGGGATCCGGCCACGTTCGCCGAGCGCGAACTCGCCGTGCGGGCCGAGCTGCGGTTTCCGCCGGCTGCGCGAATGGCCTCGGTGTCCGGGCCGACGGCCGCAGTCGACGCGCTGCTGGCGGGTGCCGAGCTGCCGCCTGGCGCTGAGCTGCTCGGCCCGCTGCCGGCCGACAGTGTTTCCCGGCAGGCAGGGGGTTCCGGGCAGGCCAGGGGTTCCCGGCAGGCAGGGGGTTCCGGGCAGGCGAGCGGGTCCGCGGGGGCGAGACGGCCGTCGGAGGCGGACGACGCTGGCCAGGATCGAGTGCGTTACCTGGTCCGGGTGCCCAGGTCAGAGGGCACCGAGCTGGCGCTGGCACTGCGGGCCGGCCAGGCCGCGCGGTCGGCAGCCAAGGAAGCGGGGGCGGTACGCGTCCAGCTCGACCCTGCGGCACTGGTCTGACTACGCACTGCTGAGGCCGTAGGGTACTTGGGTGACCAACTCACCGGGTAGCCAGCGGACACGACCCGCGCCGGGCGATAACCCGAGCGGGACGCGCCGCGGTCTCCCGCGGATGCCGCCGGTGCGGCTAGCGCCTCGTGACGAGCTGGCCGCGGCGGCGCGTGTGGCCCCGCTGCTGCGAGCGGCGCGCGGGCTGAGCGCCTGGATTGCCGAGCACCCTGCCGTCGCGGACCGGCAGGTGCTGGATGGCCCCGCCGCCAGCGCGGCGGCCGATGCCCTGGATCTGACACCGGACGAGCTTGACGCGGCCTGGCAGATAGTTGATGCCGCCGCCCGGCGCGGTGCCACGCGGCACGGTGCCACGCAGCGCGGTGCCACGCAGCACGGTTCCACGCAGCACGGTTCCACGCAGCACGGCGCGATCCAGCACGGTGCGATCCAGCACGGGGCCCTGCAGGAGGAGGCCGGGCGACCGCGGGCGGCCCGGCGAGGAGCGGCACCTGGCGGGCTCGCGCAGGAGCAGCCGGACGACGCAGAGCCGACTGCGGTGCCGCTGGCCGCCGCCAGCGCCGAGGACGTCCTCCACGAGTGGGACGATGCGCTGGCAGCGCTGCTCGCGGCCGAGGAACTGGACGGGCTGGCGACCGCGCTGTACACGGTCGGCGCGCCGGTTCGGATAGACGCGCTGTTCGAGGCTTACGCTGCGGCGGCAGGCACCAGCCGGGAGCCTGCTGCCGGAGAGCAGAACGGACAGCCGACTGGCCAGTCCCAGGACCCGGACCAGGCCGCTGCGCTGTCGCACGCCCTTGAGACGCTGGCTGACCTCGGCGTGGTGGAGCTTGGCACCGAGGAGCACACTGGCGGGCTGACGGTGGTGCTGTCCCCGCTCGGTGTCTGGGGAGTTCACCGGCGGCTGCTGGCACAGGGCTGGCACGCGCCGGTGCTGGGCACGGCAGAGCGCGACGGTGCGGTCGGCCTGCTGATGACGCTCGCGAGCTGCGATGCGGAGGACGGCGAGTCGAAGATCAGCGAATGGCTTGTCGGCAGATCGGAAAAGGACGCGACGGCTGAGCTGATTGCCGCGGCTGCAGCGGGTACGCCCGGGCTTCGCGGCGCGGCATTCGCCGTTCTCGACCGGATCGGCCCGGCAGCGGCTCCGGAGGTGCGTGCCGCGCTCAGCGAGCCGCTGCTGCGGGCACATGCTGCCGTCTGGCTGCACGAGCATGGCGAGGAGGCCGAACTCGGTCCTGAGGACCGTACCTGGCTGCTGGTTGACCTGGGCGCGGGGCTGCTCGAGGAGGCCGACCCGCGCGATGTCGTCGCCGAGCTTCTGCCACAGGTACCGTCCGAGTCGCAGGCCGAGATCGTCGCCGGGCTGTGGCAGGTGCGGCACCCCGGCGTCATTGATCTGCTGACCACGCTGAGCGAGCATCACCCTGACCCGTCAGTGGCGAGGGCCGCCAGGAAGGCGGCGTTCAAGGCGCGCTCGCCGGGTGCTGGCGGCGGTCAGCGCGGCCAATAGACTTGGTACCTGTTCTGCGCCATTGCAGTGGCGCCCATCGGCGCCCGGAGGGAACAGTCGTGAGTATCAGGCCGATCCGCTTGTTCGGCGATCCGGTGCTGCGGACCCCAGCTGATCCGGTCACCACCTTCGACGCTGAGCTGCGCAAGCTGGTGGCCGACCTCACGGACACGATGCAGGACGCGCCCGGCCTCGGCCTGGCCGCGCCGCAGATTGGCGTCGGGCTGCGCGTGTTCACCTACTACGTCGACGACGTGCTCGGGCACCTGATCAATCCGTCGCTCCAGCTGTCAGATGAGGTGGAGATCGACGAGGAAGGGTGCCTGTCCTTCCCCGGCCTCGCCTACCCGACCAGCCGTGCGTTCCGCACAGTGGCAACCGGCTTCAACATGCACGGCGAGCCGGTCACGGTCGAGGGCAGCGGCCAGCTAGCCCGCTGCATCCAGCATGAGACCGACCATCTCGACGGCGTGCTGTTCATCGACCGGCTGGACCCGGCACAGCGCAAGCTGGCGATGAAGGAGATCAGGGCGTCGGAGTGGTGGGGCGAGCCGGTTCCGCTGGTGAAGGTGTCGCCGCACGCGACCGAGGGCAAGGCCTTCTGACGGCATGCGCCTGGTCTTCGCGGGAACGCCGGCCGCGGCAGTGCCGTCGCTGGACGCACTGCTGAAGTCCAGGCACACCGTCGAGGCGGTCATCACCAGGCCGGACGCCAGATCCGGCCGGGGACTCCGGCTGGCGCCGAGCCCGGTAGCCGAGCGGGCGGCCGAGGCCGGCCTCGAGGTACTGCGGCCAGCGCGCCCCTCGAACCCGGATTTCCTGGCCCGGCTGCGGGAAATCGCGCCTGACTGCTGCCCGGTCACCGCGTACGGGGCGCTCATCCCGCAGGCGGCGCTCGACATCCCCGAGCACGGCTGGGTCAACCTGCACTTCTCCGTGCTGCCCGCATGGCGCGGAGCAGCCCCAGTCCAGCACGCCATCATGCACGGCGACGACGTCACTGGCGCCACGACGTTCCAGATCGTCCGGGAACTGGATGCGGGCCCGGTGTTCGGCGTGCTGACCGAGGCTGTCAGGCCGTCCGACACGGCCGGCGACCTGCTCGAGCGGCTGGGTGCTGCGGGCGCGGAGCTGCTCGTGGCCACTCTCGACGGGATCGAGTCCGGCACGCTCGAGGCTCGCGATCAGCCATCGGACGGCATCAGCCTGGCGCCGAAGCTGACCACGGCTGATGGCCAGGTGGACTGGCGCGATCCCGCAATCGCTATCGAGCGGCAGATCCGCGCCTGCACGCCAGAGCCAGGAGCGTGGACGGACCTCGACGGCGTGCGGGTGAAGCTCTGGCCGGTCCGGCTGCCCGCTGGCAGGGAACCGTGCGGCGCAGAACCAGCCAGCACCACACCACTCCGCGGCACCACACCGGCTCCGCTTGCACCCGGCGAGCTCAGCGTGCTCCGGGACCGCGTGCTGGCCGGCACCGGCACGGTCCCGGTGCAGCTCGGTGAGGTCCAGGCGCACGGGAAGCGCCGGATGTCCGCCGCCGACTGGGCTCGCGGCCTGCGGCTTGACGGCCGCGCGGCGGTGCTTGGCTGACGTGGCCAGGCCGCCAGCTCGTACGCCTGGCCGGAGCACCGCCAGGCGGCCGGGCGCCGGGGCAGCCCGAGGCCGGCCGTCGGCCGATCCGGCCCGGCGGGCGGCGCTGGACCTGCTGCTGGCCGTCGACGGACGGGATGCGTATGCCAACCTCCTGCTGCCGGGACTGATTGCCAGGCGAGGGCTGTCCGGCCGGGATGCTGCGCTCGCCACCGAGCTGAGCTATGGCACGCTGCGCGGGCAGGGCACCTACGACGCGGTTCTTTCGATCTGCTCCGACCGGCCGCTTGCCTCGCTCGACCCGGTCGTGCGCGCAGTGCTCCGGCTCGGCACGCATCAGCTGCTTGGTACGAGGATCCAGCAGCACGCTGCCGTCGCCACGTCGGTCAACCTGGTCAAGGAGGCGGCCGGCCAGCGGCCCGCAGGGTTCGTCAACGCGGTACTGCGGCGTGTTGCCAGCCGGGACCTCGACAGCTGGCTCAGCATCGCCGCGCCCGCGCCGGATGCTGACCCGGCCGGCCACCTCGCCGTGCGCTTCAGCCACCCGCGGTGGATGGTCGAGGCGTTCGCCGCGGCGCTCGGCGAAACGCCTGCCGGGGCGCCGGGCGGTGCTGGGAGCGCCTCGATGCCGCAGACGCGAGAGCTGCTCGCGGCGAACTCGCAGCGACCCGCAGTACACCTCTGCGTCGTGCCGGGCCTTGCCGCGCAGGGCGAGCTTACCGACGCGGGCTGCACGCCCGCCGCCTGGTCGCCGTACGGTGCCTACCTCGCCGACGGCGATCCGAAGGCGATCAGCGCTGTCGCCGAGGGCCGGGCCGGAGTGCAGGACGAGGCGAGCCAGCTCGCGGCGATCGCGCTGACCAGGGTCAGCCTCGACGGCCCGGACGAGCGGTGGCTGGACCTCTGCGCCGGACCAGGCGGCAAGGCGCGGCTGCTGGCCGGGCTGGCGGCCGGCGCCGACGCGCGGATCGTCGCCGCCGAGGTGCGTGAGCACCGCGCGGCGCTGGTGCGTGAAGCAATGCGGGGGGTCCAGGCGGGTCGTCCCCCCGGGCAGAGATTGCGGGGGGTCCAGGCGGGATCTTACGGTGTCGTCGTTGCCGACGGCACCCGGCCCGCCTGGCGCCAGGCAGGCTTTGACCGGGTGCTCGCCGACGTGCCGTGCACTGGTCTCGGCGCCCTTCGCCGGCGCCCCGAAGCCCGCTGGCGGCGGACGCCCGGCGACATCAGCGCGCTCGGCGAGCTGCAGCGGGCTCTGCTCCGCGCGGCCCTCGACTCGGTGCGGCCGGGCGGCGTGGTTGCCTACGTGACGTGCTCACCGCACCTTGCCGAGACCCGGGACGTGCTCGCCGGCGTACTGGCCGCCCGGCCCGATGTGACCGTGCTCGACGCGCCGGTGGTCCTGCCCGAGGTACCGGACCTCGCCGTCCCGTACCGGCTGGCGACGGAGGGCCGGTACGCGCAGTTCTGGCCGCATGTGCACGGCACCGACGCCATCTTCCTTGCCCTGCTCAGGCGAGCAAGGTAGTCCGGGTCAGGCGACGGGCCCGGGCGCTGGCTCCACCAGTTCCCGGGCCCGCCGTGACGCGCCGCGCTTGCCCGCTACGAAGCCGGGCCGAAGGCTATGCCAAGCGGCTGGTCCTGGTAGTTGGCCGTGCCGCTGCCCTGCAGCACGGTGCCGATGACCGTGCTGGTCGCAGGGTCAATGACCGTGACATCACCGTCGAAGATGTTGCCGACCCAGACCTGAGAACCATCCGGCGTGACCGCCACCGATCCCGGCTGGCGGCCGGTCGCGACGGTGCCGGTGACAGCGCCGGTGGCCGTGCTGATCACGGTCACCTGATCGGCGTTCAGGTCGGTGACATAGGCCTGGGTTCCGTCCGGGGTAACCGCGACGGCGTAGGGCTCCGCGCCGGCCCGGATACTGTCCGTGACCCGGTCGGTCGCGGTGCTGATCTCCAGCAGCTGGTTTGTCGCCGGGGACGTTACGTACAGTGTGCCGCCGTCGGGGCTGATCGCGATGCCCTGCGCCCCGGAGCGCACCGGTACGAAACCAGTCACCTTGCTGGTAGCCGCGTTGATGACGGCCACGCCGTTCTCCGTCGTGACGTAGGCGGTGCTCCCATCCGGGCTGAAGACGACGCGGCGCGGTCCTGGGCCAACCCTGATGGCACCGGTGACGGTGTCGGTGGCGGTCGAGATCACTGCCACCACGTCAGACCCGCCGGGTCCGGTGTCGCCACCGGTGACCGTCGCGTACACCGTGCTGCCGTCGGGCGAAACAGCGACGTCCTGCGGGTAGGCACCCACGAAGATCGTCACTGACTTGCCGGTGGCAGTGTTGTGCGCGATGACGTCGTACTGCCCGGTCTCGGCGGCGAAAACCTGCGAGCCGTCCGGGGTGACGGCCACGCCCTCCGTGGTGTCGGCCGAGAACTCGGACACAATCGTGTCGGTCGCGACGTCCACGCCGACGATCGCCCCGGCTCCGGCCGCCGCCACGTAGGCGGTGTAGTCGGTGCCTGAGTCGGCTGGCGTCAGGCCGGTTTCGTGCTTCAGCGTGAATTTATCGCCGATCTTGAGCCCGGCCGCGTGCTGTGGTGCGTTGGCCACGCCGGAACCTTGCGCGGTGAGGCTGCTGGCGATTCCGTAGGCCGCGGCTGGGGCGGCCAGCAGGACGACCACAGCGCCGACCGCCCAGGACAGCCGGATGATGCGCCGTCGTCTGGCGGTGCTCGTGGTCGGGCTCGTGGTTGGGCTCGTGGTCGGGCTCGGGCTCGGGCTAGTTGACTCGGACAGTGTTGAGTCGGACACCTTGGGTTCTCCTTTCGCCCGGGCCGTCAGATGTCGCGGGTGGTGTTGCGCGGACGCGGCCGCGGGCCGGTCTGCTGGACCGGCAGGGTCTGGCTCGCACCAGGGAACGCGGGCGCCGGCAGGGTGTTCACGTTCTGGACAGCCTGCGCGAGCGTGCCCTTGGTGCCGGGCAGCTGCGGCACTGCGCTCGGGAACTGCGGGAAGCCGAATGCCGAGGTCAGGTTGCCGAAGGTGGCCCGGCGCCACGGCGTGATGTTGGGGATCGTCACGCCGGTGAGCAACTCGAGGAACTGCAGGGACGAGGTGTGGTCGAAGGTCTCGCTGGCGACCCAGCCGCCCTGCGTCCACGGCGAGACAATGATGCACGGCACCCGGAACCCGGCACCGATCGGCCAGTTCGGGTTGCCTGGCACCTGGATGTACTCACCGGGCGTGCCTGGCGGAGCGGTCGGCGGCGGCACGTGATCGAACAGGCCGTCGTTCTCGTCGTAGTTCAGGATGAACACGGTCTTGGCCCACACGTCCGGGTTGGCGGCAACCGCGTCGATCTTGCTGGCGACGAAGTCCGCGCCCGCCGCAGGCGTGTAGTCGGGGTGCTCGGACTGGTAGCTGGTGGGGATCAGCCAGGACACGGTCGGCAGCCGGTCGTGCATGGCGTCCCACTCGAACTGGCCGGGGGAGAAGGTGCGCATCGCACCCTGGAACAGCGGTGAGCTCACCGGTGCGTCCTGGAAGTTCCTGAACATTTCCAGCAGGTTGGTCTCGTAGTTGTCGACTTCCTGGTAGCACTGCCAGCTCACGCCTGCGTTGGTGAGGGCCTCCGGGTAGGTCATCCACTCGTAGGGGGTGACGTCGGTATTGGCCGTGATCGGGCCGCCGGCGACGCCCTCGGGGTCGATCCAGGCGCTCCAGTGGTAGAGCCGGTTCGGCCAGGTCGGGCCGAGCACGGAGCAGTGGTAGTTGTCGCAGATCGTGAAGTTCTCAGCGAGGGCCCACTGGAACGGGATGTCCTCCTGGGTGTAGTAGCCCATGGTGTACGGGCCGTTGTTGCCGTTGGCGGCCAGGTGCGCTGTCACGAACCCGTCCATCGCGCCGTTGTCCCAGGACGTGTGCTGGTAGTACCAGGCGTGGCTGGTCGAGGGAATGGCCTGGGCGCTGGTGGCGATCGTGTTGAGGCGGAACGGCAGCAGATAACCGTCCGGGTTCGTGTACTCGGTTGGGTTCGAGGTCGGCGGGCTGGTCGGAATCGGCTGGTAGAAGACGGAGTTCCCGGTCGACAGCTGGAGCGCGGTTGGGTCGGAGAAGCCGCGCACACCCGGCAGCATGCCGAAGTAGTGGTCGAACGATCGGTTCTCCTGCATCAGGATGACCACGTGCTTGATGTCGCGCAGGCGTCCGGTGCCGTGCGCTGGGCCCGAGGCGAGGGCCTTCTGGAGGTTGCGCGGCAGGAACTCGGCAGCAAAGGCGGCGGTCGCCGCTGCCCCTGCCGAGGTGAGGAGGCGGCGTCTGGTCAGTTCGGGCATAGGCCTGCTCCGTCCGGGAGGTGCCGGTATCTGCTCCCCAGAACGATTCTGCCGCGCCACGGCAGGAGACCGACGTTCTCGTTAATGACCGGGAATGGCTCGGTGAAGGTTTTGCAGTGCGAAGGATCAACGGCGGGCAGCCATTACCGCGCCCGGCTGAGCGAGCGCGGCCGCCGGTGCCCCACGCGGGTAGCGCCGATGTCCGCGCGCCTGCCCTCCGCATAGCCCGCGCCGTAGCCGCTGCCGCTATAGGTGATCCGGGCAGTGCGCGTGTGCGGATAGGCGCGCCCGACGTTTTCCCTGATCACCGTCGACCGGTCCGCGAGGACGAGCGCGGCGCGCGACCACCCGGTCCCGGTGGCGGCGCTGGCCGCCTGCTCGGCGCTCTCCTCCGCCGCGCGCACCCGGGCGACCACCGCGGCGGCGAAGCCGAGCAGCCAGCTGCGCCGCCACGCGCGGACGCTTGCGGCTCTGGCCGGCACCTCGGCAGCCGACAGGCCGTGCCACATCTGCACGAGCACCGAGGTGTACAGCATGTCGGTCCGCTCGATGTCCGAGGCGTAGCCGAACACGTGCACGCGCAGCCCGTCGGAGTTCGTCAGCAGGATGCACTGGCAGCGCAGGGCTGCCGCCAGCCCGCACAGCAGGTGGGCCTGGACCTTGGCCCACGGGTTGTAGACCGCCACGATCCGGTCGGCCGGCCGGTCGGTCTCCGGCCGCGCGTCCGCTAGCAGCGCCCGGTCGATGCCGTACTTGGCCATCAGCTCGGCCGCCTTGGCGGTCAGCGCCTGAGCCTCCTCCGGAGTGACGCCCTCGGCCTCAGCCTTCGCCAGGAGCTTCCTGACCCGGTCGAGCAGCCGGTCGGGCGCGTCAGTCGCGGACGTGCTCATCGGGTGGCTCCTTGCGGTACGGGGACTGCGTGCGCCACCGAACCTAGCGGGCAGGTCCGACAGTCCGGGCGCGCATCGCCGCAACGGCCGCGCAGTGACGGGCGGCACTGGCCACGGCTTGCTGCGTTCCCGGCATGTGTAAACGGCTGGCGAGACGGCAACCGCCTAGAATCGGCAGTGTCATGAGCATGCAGATTGCGCCCAGCCTGCTGGCTGCGGACTTTGCCCGGCTGGCCGATGAGGCCGACGTCGTGTCCGCCGTGGCCGACTGGCTGCACGTGGACGTCATGGATGGCCATTTTGTCCCGAATCTTACCATTGGCCTCCCGGTCGTCGAGTCGCTGCGGAAGCATGCGCGGCTCCCGCTCGACTGCCACCTCATGATCGAGAACCCGGACCAGTGGGCGCCCGGCTACGCCGAGGCAGGCGCGCGCAACGTGACCATTCACGCCGAGGCGGCGAGCGCGCCGATCAGGACGCTGCGCGCGATCCGGGCAGCCGGGGCGAGGGCGGGGCTGGCGTTCAACCCGGCGACCTCGGTGCTGCCGTACGCCGACCTGCTGCCCGAGGTCGACATGCTGCTGCTGATGACGATCGAGCCCGGATTCGGCGGGCAGGAGTTCATGGACCTGGTGCTGCCGAAGATCCGCCAGGCCAGGGAGTTGATCAGCAGGCACGGCACGGAGATCTGGCTGCAGGTCGACGGCGGCGTGCACGAGCAGACCATCGGCCGCTGCGCCGAGGCGGGAGCGGACATGTTCGTGGCCGGCTCGGCGGTCTACGGCTCGCAGGATCCGGCCGGCGCGGTCAAGGTACTGCGCGACCTGGCGGTCGCCGCCGTCGCGCCGCCGGCTCCGTTCGGCGAGATCTGACCCGGCGACGCTGGCCGTCCCGGTGGCTGCAAAGCGAACTGATAACGACGGGGAACGGGCTGGCGTCCCGCTCACCCACCTCGACGAGGTGCTGTTCGACGGCGCTGATGCCACCAAGCGCGACCTCATCGACTATCTCGACGCGGTCAGCAAGCTGATCATCGCCGGACTGCGGGACAGGCCGCTGTCCGTCATCAGAGTCCGGCCTGGCCAGCCGCCGTTCATGCAGAAGAACGTGCCGAAGTACACGCCGGGCTTCGTCCCCACCGTGACCATCTGGGCCGAGAGCTCGCGTCGCGAGGTTTCCTACGCGCTCTGCGATGACCGGCGCACGTTGATCTGGTTCGCCAATCAGCGTGCGGTCGAGTACCACCCGACGCTGATGCGCGTCGGTCATCTCGACGAGCCGGACTTCCTGGTGCTCGACATCGACCCGCCGCAGGGCTCGGGATTCGACGTGGTCGTCGAGGCCGCGCTGCTGGTTCGCGAGGCACTGGAGGGCGCCGGGCTGGCGGGCGCGGTGAAGACCAGCGGATCGAAGGGCGTGCACGTGTTCGTGCCGCTCGCACCTGGCCAGACGAGCGCCGATGCTGCCGCGGCGACCCGCGCGATCGCCGCCAGGGCGGAGCAGCTGGCGCCCGGGGTGGCGACGACCGTGTTCATCCGCGAGGACCGCGGCGGGAAGGTCTTCATCGACTCCACCAGGGCAGGCGGCGCTACTGTGGCGGCCGCTTACAGCCCGCGGATCCGGGCCGGCACGACGGTATCGTTCCCGGTCCGCTGGGACCAGCTGACGGACGTTCGGCCCGCCGACTTCACCGTGCATACCGCCGCCGGGCTGCTCGGCGGCAAGGACCGGTGGGCCGAGCTGCTGCCCAAGCCCGTGCGGCTGCCCGAGAACCTGGTCGCCGAGGGTCATGCGATCCCGGTGCACCGGGTGGCGGCCATGCATGAGGGCAAGCGCCGGGCCAGAGCTCGCCGTGCTCAGGACGGGGCAGGCGGCTCAGGCTAGAGGCGCTCCCTCCCAGCCTGTTTGCGCCCGGCAGTGCCTGCGACTAGCGTCACTGGCAGCAATGACACATATGCGCGCTTTCGTGCCATCGGAGCCGAATGCTGGTACTGGCAGCCATCCGGCCCCGCACTTCATCTTTGCTGGTCACGGCTGATGCGTAGGGCTCAGAATGTGCTCATGAAAGCGGTGAGCCTCGATGCCGACAGCGACGCGACAGGGCCTGTCGGCTATGACCGCCGCGGACTCGATCCGGGCGCTGCCGGGAGATCTGGCCTCGACAGCCGCGGCGCGGCCGGCCGGCCGGGCGTCCGCGCGATGCTGGAGATCCGCGATCTCAGTGTGAGCTTCGGCCCGGTGCAGGCCCTCCTCGGGGTTGGCCTGCAGGTGCGCGAGGGCGAGGTCGTCGCCCTGGCCGGGGAGAACGGCGCAGGCAAGACCACCCTGGTGCGCTGCATCGGCGGAGATATCACTCCGAGCAGTGGCGAGATAAGGCTTGATGGCCAGCCGGTGCAGTCCGATCCCGGCGCGCTCGCGCGCCAGGGAGTCGGCGTGCTCTGGCAGGACCTGGCCCTGTGCGACAACCTGGACATTGCCGCGAACCTCATGCTCGGCCGTGAGCGGCGGCGGCACCTGATGTCCGAGATCAGGCTGCACTCGGAGGCTGGCGGCCTGCTGGCGGATCTCGGCCTGAGCCTGCCCGCCACCACGCGCGACATCCGGTCGCTGTCCGGCGGGCAGCGGCAGCTCGTGGCGATCGGCCGGGCGATCGCCCACCGGCCCCGGCTGCTCTTGCTCGACGAGCCGACGGCAGCGCTCGGCGTGGCCATGTCGAAACAAGTCGAGGACCTGATCACCGGGCTGCGCCAGCAAGGCACCTCAATCCTGCTGGCCTGCCATGACATCGACATGATGTTCCGGCTGGCCGACCGGATCGTGGTGCTCAGGCACGGCCGGGTCGTAGCCGATGTCCGGCCATCCGAGGTTCATCCCGACGACGTCATCGCGCTGCTGTCCGGGCAGGACGCGGATTCATCGGCCCGCAGCCAGCTGACCAGGCTGCACGGGCTGGCCGACCGGCTCGTCAGCGCTGATCCCTCCTCGAGCCTGTCGCTGATCCTGTCCGCGCTGGGCGCGGCCCTGGGTAGTGAGCGGCTGTGCATCCACCTCGTATCCGGCAGCGAGCTGGCCTGCTCCGCCTCGCTCGGCGTGGCTGACCCGCTGCTCTCGGCGTGGTCCGCGCTTCCGCTCGGCCCGGCTGGCGGCCCGGCCGGTATCGCCGCCGCGACCGGCCAGCCGGTCATCGCCGAGGACGTTCGCGTCAGCGGCGCCTGGGCACCGTTCGCCGGACTCGCAGGGTCGGCGCGGGTCGCCAGCTCCTGGTCGGTTCCGGTCCTCGGTCCGCGCGGCCTGGCCGGAGTGATCACCGTGTTCCGGTCGATGCGAGGCAAGCCGAAACGGGACGACCTCGACCTGGCTACCTTGTATGCCGGGTACGCGGCCAGCGCCATCGAGCGAGATGGCCTGCTGCACGAGGTCACTGCGCGCAACCGGGTGCTCGAGACGATCCGGGAGATGCTGCAGACGCTGGCCGGACCGCTGCCGGTAAGCCAGAGCCTGCGGATAGCCCTGGAGTCGCTGTGCAGCGGCCTGCAGGCCGACGAGGCCGCCCTGGTGATCCAGCCGGCCGGCGAGCCGCCAGGGATCCGGGCCACTGCGGGCAACGTCCACGGGCGGGACGACCTGCTGGCCGGCGCTGCCGACCTGCTGGGCCAGCCGCATAGCGACGACGTGGCTGTCTGCTCCGTTGCTGCCCGCGGCGGCATCCTGCTGACCGTCCCGTTCACCGCGCCCGGCGGCGGCGCTGCGCTGGTGACGTGCTGGCGAATCGGCCAGCCGTCTGCGGACGCGGCCGCGCTGGTGGAGGATGCGGCCAGGTCACTGCAGCTGGCGCTGGAACGGGAAGAGGCGTCGGTCGCTCATGAGGAGGCGCTGACACTCCGGCGTTCGCAGGATCTGCAGCGAGATTTCCTGTCGCGGCTCAGCCATGAGCTCCGCACGCCGCTGACGGCTATCAGAGGCTACGCGACGAGCTTGCTGCAGCCAGACGTCACGTGGGACAGCGAGTCGCAGCAGCGGTTCCTGCGGCGCATCGCCGCGGAGTCCGCCCGGCTCGGGCGGCTGGTCGATGACCTGCTTGATTTCTCCACGATCGAGTCCGGCATCCTGCGGCTGCAGCGCGACTGGTGTGACCTTCCGCTCGTGCTCGAGGCGGCGATCGCCTGCCTGCCGCCAGACGTCTCGCCGCCGGTCAGGACCTCCTGCCCGGCCGGCCTGCCGGTGATCTGGGCCGACCACGACCGGCTGGAGCAGGTCTTCGTGAACCTCCTCGCGAACGCGGTAGGCCACAACCCTGCTGGCACGAACGTACTGGTCAGTGCTGTCGCCCGGACCGAGCACGTCGAAGTGACCGTGGCCGATGACGGAGCAGGTCTTAGCCCGGAGATGGCCAGGGCGCCGTTCGAGCCGGCCAGGAGGCGACGGGTTCCGACCGCCGGCGCGGGGCTCGGCCTGTCGATTGCCAGGGGAATCGTGGCAGCGCATGGTGGCCGGATCGAGGTCGTGCCTCAGGCCCGCGGGACCTGCTTCCGGATCTGCCTCCCGATCGAAGCGGAGGTGAGCCTGGCTGGCCCGCTGGAACCGGCCCTGCCGGTCGTGCCAGGCATGCCAGTCCCGGCAATCGCGGCCGGGGGAGCCGGCCAGGGAGGTACGGGTGACGACTGAGGTGGCGACGCGCGCGCTCGTGGTCGAGGACGACCCGAACATCGTGGACCTGATCAGGTCCAATCTGGCCGTCAGGGGTTTTGACACCGTGGTGTCGGCCGACGGCCTGCGCGCGCTGCGACTGCTGGAGACCGAGTCGCCCGACATCGTGCTTCTCGATCTCATGCTCCCCGAGATCGATGGATTCGAGCTCTGCCGGCAGATCCGCGAGCGGTCGTCTGTCGCGATCATCGTGGTCTCGGCGCGCGGCGGCGAGCGCGACAAAGTCAGCGCGCTGAACGTCGGAGCTGACGACTATATGACCAAGCCGTTCAGCATCGAGGAGCTCCTCGCCCGGATCAACGCAACGCTGCGCAGGACCCGGCCGGCCGGCCTGGTGGTGGAGGCCGCGCCAGCCGTCATCACGGTCGCCGATCTGGTCATCGACCTGACGAGCCAGCAGGTCACCCGGAGCGGACTTCCGGTGCACCTGACCCCGACTGAGTTCGCTCTGCTGCGGGAGCTGGCGATCAACCGGGGGAAGCTGCTGAGCCACGCGCACCTGCTGCGACGGGTCTGGGGACACGGATACGAAACCGAGACCGAGTATGTCCGGGTGTATATCCGCCGGCTCCGGGCCAAGCTGGAGACCGGCAGTACGCCGCTGATCGTCACCCAGCCGCGGGCTGGGTATCGCATTCTGCCGGACTGATGATGAACCCAACGGTGACACTGACGGAGACACGGACTGTATCGCTGCATATCCGACCCGGCGGCCCCTTAAGCGTTCGCGTTGCGGCAGCTTAACCGCCGTATTGCGGCATCGGATTGCGGGAGATGAAGCCAGTCCGTTACGTGAACGTGTTGTTGCCGAGTCATTAACACGCTGGCGGGAGCGAGTCTGTCGCAAGTGCTGTGACCTGCTGTTATTTCGTTCACGGTATTTTCACGAGGTTACGTGGATGTTAACGGAGGCGTTAATCGATTGCGCTCTAGTGTGTGCGTCGGAAGCCGATTTACCCCCCACGCGGGACGCCGGCTGGGTTCATGCAGAGCCCGTCTTTAGCCAGCAGTCCTGCTAACAAACGAGGTGGTTTTCTTGCGTTCAGCCTCCAAGGCAGTGGCCGCTGTGGCCATCGCTAGCAGCGCAGCGCTGCTGGTCGCGGCCTGCGGCAGTTCATCATCGGGCTCCGGCGGCAAGCTCAGCGCGTCCCAGGTACCGAAGCTCAGCTACACCGACTTCACCTTGAACTTCTCGGCCATGTCCAAGATCAAGATCCTGGCATCGCACGGGACCGGGAAGATCGCTGCGATCCTCCCCGACACCGTGTCCTCGACCCGGTACGTCGAGTTCGACGCTCCTTACCTGGCCAAGGCCATGACGGACGCCGGCCTGCCGAAGTCGGACCAGATCATCCAGAACGCCCAGGGCAGCGACGCGACCGAGTACGCGGACGCCCAGGCGGACATCACCAAGGGCGCCAAGGTCCTGATCATGGACCCGCTCGACCCTGGCACGGGCGCGAAGATCGAGTCGTACGCGAAGTCGCGCGGCGTCCCGGTCATCGACTATGACCGGATCACCCTCGGCGGCAGCCGGAAGTACTACGTGAGCTTTAACAACGTGGAAGTCGGCACGCTGCTCGGCCAGGGCCTGGTGAGCTGCATCGCGAACTGGAAGGTCAAGAGCCCGAAGGTTATCGTGATGCGGGGCGACCCGACTGACAACAACGCCACGTTGTTCGCCGACGGCTATGACGCGGTCATGGCGCCGTACTTCGCCAACAAGACCTGGACCGACGTCGCCAACCCGGCCGGTACGTGGACCCCGACCACCGCGCTGACCGAGTTCCAGGCCGCCTACACCAAGGTCAAGGACGCCAACGCGGTGCTCATGCCGAACGACGAGAACGGCGCGCCGATCATCCACTGGCTGCAGACCAAGGGCCTCAAGCCGGAAACCTTCCCGGTGACCGGTCAGGACGCCACTCTCACCGGTATCCAGAACGTCATCTCCGGCTACCAGTGCGGCACCGTTTACAAGCCGATCTACCTGGAGGCCCAGGCGGCCGTCGCGCTGGCGATGTACCTGCGGGCCGGCATCACGCCGCCGTCGTCGCTGGTCAACAACCACGTGGCCGACATCGACGAGCACAACTTCCCGGTACCCTCCATCCTGCTGAAGCCCGAGTGGGTGACTGCGGGGACTGTCCAGTCCACGATCGTCAAGGACGGGTTCGTCCCGGCCAGCCAGATCTGCAGCAGCGCGACGCCAGCCTCTGGCCAGCCCACGTACGCGGCCGACTGCACAAAGTACGGGATTATGTAATGGAACGAAGCGCTGACAACCGTGCCTGGACGGCACGGTGGTAGCCAACAGCGCCGGAGATGGTGCCACGCCCGCTGCGGCGGGCGTGGCACCGTCTGTGTCCGGCACGTCAGTTGCCGGCGCACCGCTGCTTCGGCTGCGGGGCGTCGGCAAGTCGTTTGGCCCGGTCCAGGCCCTCACCGGGATTGATCTCGATATCCCGGTAGGGCAGGTCACCGCACTGGTCGGCGATAACGGAGCTGGCAAGACGACGCTGATCAAGTGCATCGCCGGCATTCACGAGCCGAGCAGCGGTCAGCTGCTCTGGAATGGCCGGGTCGTCCACCTGCACTCGCCGAAGGACGCGTCCGACCTCGGCATCGCCACCGTCTACCAGGACCTAGCGCTGGCTGACAATCTGGACATCGTGCAGAACATGCTGCTCGGCCACGAGAAGACACAATTCGGCATCCTGGACGAGATCTCCATGGAGCTGACCGCCAAGGAGACGCTGCACGATCTGTCCGTCACAACGGTCAGGTCGATCAGGCAGCCAGTCGGGTCGCTGTCAGGCGGGCAGCGGCAGGCGGTCGCGGTGGCCAAGGCGGTCATGCAGGACGCGAAGCTGGTCATCATGGACGAGCCGACTGCGGCGCTCGGCGTCAGCCAGACCGAGATGGTGCTGAACCTGATCACCACCCTGGCCAGCCGCGGGCACGCTGTCATTGTCGTCTCGCACAACCTGACGGACGTGTTCCGGGTCGCGGACCGGATCGCTGTCTTGTATCTCGGCACACTGGCTGCCGTGGGCCCAAGGGCGGGATTTGACTCACAGTCAGTCGTCGAGTACATGACGACTGGGTCGGCGAGCCGCAATGGCAACGGAAGCGGCATCGCCACGGTCGTCCCAGGTGGGACGAGCAGCGGCTCGGAGGGCTGACAGCTATGACATCTACCGAGAACGAAGAGCCGACGAAGGATCTCGCAGCCAGGTCAGTCACGGTGATCGGCGAGGCCGAGGATCCGGCCGTGGTCGCTGCCGCGGGCACGGCGGCCTCGCCGGACCTGCTGGTCAGCTCGCTGGGCGAGTACGCCAGGCTCTGGCTGCGGCGAGTCCGCAGCGGCGAGAGCGGCGCACTGCCCGTCATCCTCGGGCTCGTGGTGCTGGTGATCTACTTCCAGCTGTCCCAGAGCTCGTTCCTGTCGGCAAGCAACATCGCCAACCTGATGGGTCAGGCCGGCTGGATCATCACCATCGCCATGGCGCAGGCGTTCATCCTGCTGCTCGGCGAAATCGACCTCTCGGTCGGCTTCAACGCGGCCATCGGCGGCACGATCACGATGTGGCTGGTGTCTATCAGCCATCCGTGGCCGACGCTGGTCGCCATCCTCGTCGGCCTGGCCGTCTGTGCCGCCATTGCCGCGATCGAGGGTCTCATCATCGTCTGGCTCAGGATCCCGTCGTTCGTCGTGACCCTGGCCGGCCTGCTTGGCCTGAACGGCGTGCTGATCTGGCTGTTCGACGCCTCCCACAGCGTGAGCATCGGCGGCACCATCTCCGATCACAACACCTTCATCAACGACCTGGTGAACGGCAACCTCAGCGCAGCGGCCGGATGGATAGTCCTGATCGCGGCTGTGGTTCTGGGCGGCATCTTCATGATCACCCGAGACCGGCGCCGGGTGGCCAACGGCCTCGAAGCGCCGCCGCTCAGTGTCACCTTGCTGAAACTGGGCGTGATGGCCGTCATCGGCGCAGCGCTGGTGTACGTGCTCAACCTCAACCGGGCCGCGTTCGGCACGCTCGAGGGCGTCCCGTGGGTCGTTGTGGTCATCCTGTTGCTGCTGCTGGCCTCGAGCGTGCTGCTCATGCGGACCAAGTTCGGACGCTACGTCTATGCCGTCGGCGGGAACGCTGAAGCGGCCAGGCGGGCTGGCATCAACCTGAACCGCATCCGGGTTCTGTCGTTCACGCTGGCCGGGCTGTTCGCCGGCATCACTGGCATCCTGTACTCGTCCTACCTCGGCTCCATGTCGGAGAACTTCCCCGGTGGCCAGTACGTGCTGTACTCGGTCGCGGGCGGGGTTATCGGCGGGGTCAGCCTGTTCGGCGGCCGGGGCCGCATGCTGGGCGCAGTGCTGGGCGGCTTTGTCGTCGCAGTCATCTACAACGGCGTCGACCTGCTCGGCCTCGGTGCCGCCGGGCAGTACATCTGGACCGCGTTCGTGCTGCTGGCCGCAGTGACCCTGGACGCGCTCGCGCGGCGGGGGAGCCGGTCCGCCAGCGTCAGGTAGCGCCAGGAGTACGTCGCGGCTGCCCGCCTCCCTCCCGCCTGGGACGGGGGCGGGCGGCCGCAGGTAGGTGCTTGCTGTCACGCCGCAGGCTCGGCCCACGTGGCACAGGCCACAGGAGCGGCAGGAGACACCGGAATACCGGGCATGGCACACTGGTTCTGGCAAGTACGCGTGCTCCGGGGTCGGTGAAACTCCGAACCGGCGGTGATAGTCCGCGACCCGGCCGAGTCCATCGGCTGGCTGACCCGGTGAAATTCCGGGACCGACGGTTAAAGTCCGGATGGGAGGCAGCACGTGCGCGGTGCAGAGCGGAGCGGGCCCGGCAGACCGGGACCGGCCGGAGCGCCGCGCTTGCGCAGCTAGCGCATCTCCCGGAGTCGCCCAACAGGGCAGTGCCCGCACGGGCAGTGCCCGCCAGGAGGCAGGCTCCGAGGAGGAACGGTGTTTACCGGCATTGTGGAAGAGCTCGGCGAGGTCGTCGGCATTGACCGCAGCGGCGACTCGGCTCGGCTGAGGGTCCGGGGGCCGCTCGTCACAGGCGATGCCGCCCGCGGCGACTCTATTGCTATCAACGGGGTCTGCCTCACAGTCACCGCTGCCCGCGACGGCGAGTTCAGCGCGGACGTGATGGGGGAGACCCTGAACCGCTCCAGCCTGGGCGCGCTGATACCGGGCGCGGCCGTGAACCTCGAGCGGCCGCTCCGTCCTGACAGGCGCCTCGGCGGCCACATCGTACAGGGCCACGTCGACGGGACCGGCACTGTGCTGGACCGGCGGCCAGCCACTGGCTGGGAGGTGGTGCGAATCTCCGCGCCGCCGGAACTGGCACGTTACCTGGTAGAAAAAGGGTCGGTCGCGGTCGACGGCATCAGCCTGACGATCTCCGCGCTCGGCGACTCCTCGGGTGAGCACTGGTTCGAGGTCAGCCTCATCCCGGAAACCCTGGCGCGTACCACCCTTGGCCGGCGGCAGCCAGGCGAGGTCGTGAACCTTGAGGTCGACATGATTGCCAAGTACGTGGAGCGACTGCTCGCAGGGAGGCTGCAGTGACTGCGCCGGACCGCGGCCGGCCCGGAGCGGATGACCGGGCAGCCAACCGGGCCGGGATCCGGCTCGACGACGTCGCGCGCGCTGTGGCCGACATCGCCGCCGGCCGGCCCGTCGTCGTGGTGGACGACGAGGACCGCGAGAACGAGGGAGACATCATCTTCGCGGCTAGCAAGGCGACCCCGGAGCTGCTCACCTTCATGATCCGGTATACGAGTGGCGTGATCTGCGTGCCGATGCCGGGAGAGCTGCTGGACCGGCTGCAGCTTCCGCTGATGACCTCGCAGAACGCCGAGCGCATGCGGACCGCCTACACCATCAGCGTGGACGCGCGTGACGGAGTGACAACCGGGATCTCCGCAGCCGACCGGGCCAGAACCATCCGCACGCTGGCCGACTCGGCGACCGAGCCGTACGAGATCGTCCGGCCCGGGCACGTGTTCCCGCTCCGGTACGCGCCCGGCGGAGTGCTGCGCCGGCGCGGGCACACGGAGGCCGCTGTCGACCTCGCCAGACTGGCCGGGCTGACCCCGGCCGGCGTGCTGGCCGAGATCGTCAACGACGACGGCACGATGGCCAGGATGCCGGACCTGCGGAAGTTCGCTGACGACCACGACCTGGCGCTGATCTCGATCGAGCAGCTGATCTCCTACCGGCGCCAGCATGAGCGGGTGGTCAACCGGGTGGTGGAGACGCGGCTGCCGAACCAGCACGGCGAGTGGCGCGCGCTCGGCTACGTCAACTCCGTCGACGGCACCGAGCACCTCGCGCTGGCCCTCGGTGACCTCGCCGAGCCCGGCCCTGATGTGCTGGTCCGGATGCACTCGGAGTGCCTGACCGGCGACGTGTTCGGGTCGTACCGGTGCGACTGCGGGACGCAGCTGGACGCCGCGATGGCGGCGATCGCCACAGAGGGCCGCGGCATCGTGCTGTACCTGCGCGGCCATGAGGGCCGGGGCATCGGGCTGGTGTCCAAGCTGCGGGCCTACCAGCTGCAAGACGGCGGCGCGGACACTGTCGACGCGAACACTGAGCTGGGCCTGCCGGTCGACGCGCGGGAGTACTCCACCGGCGCGCAGATGCTCACCGACCTCGGCGTCACCTCGGTCCGGCTGCTGACCAACAACCCGGCCAAGCTGGACGGGCTCGCCGGATACGACATCAAGATCAGCGGCCGGGTCGCGCTGCCGTCCGCAGCGACTCCGTACAACCTGCGATACCTCACGGCCAAGCGTGACCGGCTGGGCCACCAGATCGACAACCTGCCCGACGCCGCCGGGGCGGCAGCGCCTGCCGTGACCGGATCGGACGCCTGCACCGCGGGCTTGCGGTGAGCGGCACCGCTGGCCGGCCATGAGCGGAGCCGGACGCCCGGACGGGCAGGTTATCGACGCGGCTGGCCTCACCGTCGCGATCGCCGCCACGCGCTGGCATGCCGAGATCACGGATCAGCTCGTGGACCGGGCTGTTGCCGCGGCCAAGGCCTGCGGAGTCGCCCGCCCGCTCGTCGTGCGCGTGCCTGGCGCGGTGGAGCTGCCAGTGGTGGCCGCAGAGCTGGCGCGCCGTCACGACGCGGTGACGTGCCTGGGCGCGGTCATCCGCGGCGGAACACCGCACTTCGACTACGTCTGTGACGCGGTTACCTACGGCCTGGCAAGGGTTGCTCTGGATGCCGGCAAACCGGTGGGCAACGGCGTGCTCACCTGCGACACACTGGACCAGGCCAGGGACCGCAGCGGCGCCGAGGGCAGCGCTGAGGACAAGGGCTGGGACGCGATGGTGGCGGCTCTGGAGACGGCGCTCGTGCTCAGGTCGCTGCGCACCTGAGGCCTGTGGCGGGTCGCCGAGCCCGGCAGCGAGGAGAGGTGGCCTGTGGACCTGCAACTGGCCGGGCGGCGTGCGCTGGTCACGGGGGGCAGCCGGGGCATCGGCAAGGCGGCCGCGGCCGCGCTGTTCGCCGAGGGCGCTGAGGTGGCCATCGCGGCGCGAGCGCCCGAGCGGCTCAGGCAGGCGGCCGCCGACATCAGCGGAGCATCCGGGCGGCTGGTTCATGTCATCGAGGTCGACACCGGCAGCGATGAGTCGGTGCAGCGGATGGCAGAGCAGGCGGTCGGCTTCCTCGGCGGCGTCGACATCCTGGTGAACTGCGCGGCCATCCCGGCCGGCCAGGCGCCAGCGCCGAAGCTGCCGGAGATCGGCTACGAGGCGTTCTGGTCCGACGTCAACGTCAAGGTGATGGGGTACCTGCGCTGCGTCCAGGCGCTGGCGCCCGGCATGGTAGCGGCGGGCTGGGGGCGGATCGTCAGCGTCAGCGGGCTTGCCGCGCTGCGAACTGGCTCGATCATCGGCTCGATCCGCAATGTCGCGGTGGCGGCCATGACCAAGAACCTGGCTGACGAGCTCGGCTCGAGCGGGGTGAACGTCAACGCGGTGCATCCTGGCATCACCAGGACGGAGGCCACGCCCGGCGTCATCGCGGCGCGCGTCGCGAGGACCGGAGCCACGGCGGAGGAGATCGAGCGGCTGATGGGCGCCGCGAGCATCAGCGGCCGGCTGATCGACGCGGCCGAGGTAGCCGCGGTGATTGCCTTCCTCGCCTCGCCGGTCAGCGCCGCAATCAACGGCGAGTCGATTGCCTGCGGCGGCGGAACCCCCGGCGTCATCCGGTACTGAGCTGGGCAGGGCGGACGCCGCGCCCGAGCGAGTCGGCTGCCCCGCGCGAGAGGTACGGCTCGACCCGGTAGTGGTAGCCGTGGTGATCGGTGAAGCCGATCCGCCGGTAGAGGGCGCGGGCGGCATCGTTGCCGTCGGCGACCTGAAGGTAGACGTTCCTGATGCCGCGGCTCGCAGCGTGCGCGGTCAGAGCAGCCGTGACGGCGGCGCCAAGGCCACTCCGCCGGTGCCCGGGATCCACCTCGATCGCGGTCAGGCCAGCCCAGTCAGCGTCGCCGGCCACCCGGCCGACCGCGATCGTCTCGCCACCCGACCTGACCGACGCGAACGCCTGCCACGGCGCTGAGGTGAGCACCTTCAGCGCAACTGGCGGCAGCTGCTGAGCACCGCGATAGTGATACCTGGCCAGCCAGGCCGCGTCAGGCTCGGCGTCGATCTCGACCGGGCCGGAAGCGGGCGCACGGCCGGCGAACTCGGCCCTGGCCTGCACCGCTATCTCGCCAGCGTCCGCGGTCATGACCGTCGCGCCGTCGGCGCGGACGCCCCAGCCAAGCCCGTCCAGTACTCGATCCAGCCGACTCGCACCCCGCTCGCCGCAGCGGAATGGCACCGCGATCATCGCAGTCAGGCCGCGCGTGGCGTACCAGGCGCGCACCGTCTCGGCAGCCTCCGCCAGCGGCAGACCCGGGTCGCCGACGGCGAGCGCGCTGTTGGCCCGCCCGGTAAAACCGTCTGCCGCGCGCAGCAGCCACTCGCCCAGATAGTCCTCCTCGCAGGCGCGCCACCCTGGTGATGCTGCCAGCTCAAGCTCAGCTACGGAGATGTCCATCGGGCCAGCCTGCCAGCTTCACCGGAACCGCCGGAACGGACCAGGCAGGATAGGCCCATGGTGACGCTCGCAGAAGCGGCCGCGATCGGCAGCCGCGACAGGTACCTCGCAGTGATCTCGACCCTCCGCGCCGACCAGACCATCCAGACGTCGCTGGTGAACGCGGGTCGGATGCCTGACCCCGAGACCGGGCTTGACGTCATCGCCTTCGTCACCTACGGGCCTGCGAAGCTGGCCAATCTGCGCGCCCGCCCGCAGGTCACGGTCACCTTCCGCACGGGCTGGGAATGGGCGGCCGTGGAGGGCCGGGCGCGTATCATCGGGCCGGACGACCCGGCGCCGGGCTTCAATCCCGAGCGGCTGCGGCTGCTGCGCCGCGAGGTCTTCACTGCGGCCGGCGGCACGCATGAAGACTGGGATGAATACGACCGCGTCATGGCAGCCGAGCGGCGGGCGGCCGTGCTGGTCACTGCGACCAGGGTCTACAGCAACAAGCAGACGGGAACGTAGCCGCTGGCGCCAGTGCCGCCCGTCACCAGCTGCCGCCCGTCACCAGCTGCCGCCCGTCGCCTGCCGACGCCGTCAGTACCTCAGCGCCAGGTTCAGGACGAGCACGAAGAAGACCAGCACGACGATGCCACGCAGCCCGAACGCCCGGATGTCTCGGTGCAGCGCCCGGATCTGCGTGCGGCGGGACCGGACGGCCAGGCGGGCCTGATTGGCGCGGGTGAAATGCCACACCAGGAACCCGGCGATGATCGCGACGATAATAGTCAAGGCGCAACCGATCTGGCAGACAGTGCACAGGAATCATAAAGGATCTTTTGGTTCCTAACCAATGGAACACCGTCGGCTCGGGCATGTGCGGTAATTCTGGCTATGGCAGATCAGTTCAGCTAGGCAGATCAGTTCAGCTAGGCAGATCAGTTCAGCTAGGCAGATCAGTGAAGCCAGGCGACAACCGGACCGTGCGCGCGGACCTGCACGTGGGAGCTGACCGGGAACTGCGGCCCGCCGGACGTGCGGACGATGAAGTCCGGTCCGCTGCCCTCGCCGTCCGGCCGGACGCGGACGACGGCGTCGTGGCCGTAGTACTCGCACGCGACGACCTGCCCGGGCAGGCAGCCAGACGCTGTGTCGCCCGTCAGCCCCGTGGCGACAAGTTCCAGCTGCTCGGGCCGGATGAGGACGGTGACGAGGTCGTTCCCGGACGCCGAGCCCGCGGCTGACCGCACGGCAGCTGGCTCAAGCGGCAGCCGGCCGAGGATGGTGTCCACGGCCGCGCCGTCGGCGAGCTTGCCGTCGAGCAGATTGGCGTCGCCGACGAAGCGGGCCAGGGCCGGGTCGGCCGGGCGCATGTAGACATCCTGCGGGGCGGCATACTGCACGATCTTGCCGTCTCGCAGAACCGCGATCCGGTCCGCCATCGACAGCGCCTCGTCCTGGTCGTGAGTGACCAGGACGGCTGTCGTGCCGGCTGTCCGGCAGATCTGCTGCACGTCGGCGCGGACGCTCGCGCGCATGTGCGCGTCCAGCGAGGCGAACGGCTCGTCCAGCAGCACCACCTCAGGCTCGATGGCGAGCGCCCTGGCCAGTGCGACCCGCTGCTGCTGGCCGCCGGAGAGCTGATGGGGGTACCGGCCGCCGAGACCCGCGAGGCCGACAGCCGCCAGCAGCTCGTCGGTGCGGGCGCCGCGGCGCTGCCTGGCCGGCAGCCCGAAACCCACGTTGCCGGCCACCGTCAGGTGCGGGAACAGGCCGCCTTCCTGCGGCACGTAGCCGATCCTGCGGCGCTCGGGCGGGACGTGACAGCCAGGGCCGTCCACGACCCGCTGGCCGATGGTAATCGTCCCGGCGTCCGCCTGGTCGAATCCGGCGAGCAACCGCAGCAGTGTGGTCTTGCCGCTGCCAGACGGCCCGAGGATCGCGGTGAACGAGCCGGCCGGCACGTCCAGGTCGAGCCCGGTCAGGACCGCGTGCGGCCCGAACGCCTTGTGCAGGCCCGATACCGCTAGCTGCCTCATAGTCCTGTCCTTAGGCTCTCGGGCGAGCGGTTGAAGAACCGGCCAAGCACGATACTCGGCAGCGCCGCGACCCCGATCATCACCAGTGCGAACGGCGCGGCCTGGGCGTACGACAGGTTCGTCTGGTAGCTCCAGAACTGCGTCGCGAGGGTCTGCACCCCGGTCGGCACCAGGATCAGCGTCGCGGTGAGCTCAGTGACCACCTCGAGGAACACCAGGCAGAAGGCGGCAATCAGGCCGGGCGCGGCGAGCCGCAGGGTCACCCGGCTGAACGCGGCGAGCTTGCGCTGGCCGAGCGACCTGGCGACCTCGTCCAGGCTGGCCGGCGCGCGCGCGATGGCGGCCTTCACGCCCACCAGCGCGAGGGGGAAGAACATGATCACGTAGCAGAGCACGAGCAGCGGCGCGGTCTGATAGCCGAAGCTGTGCAGGTACTGCTCGGTGAAGTAGGTCAGGGCCAGCGCGATCACCACGCCCGGCATGGCCAGCACCAGATAGGTCGTCCGCTCGAGGAAGTGCCTCGCGGCGCTGGTATGCCGGATGGCGAGCAAGGCCACCGGCAGCGCGAGCAGCGTGTCGACGGCTGCCGCGCAGACCCCGTACAGAGCGGTGTGCCAGGCGGCATCAAGCATGGAGACGCCGCCGATCGCTGGCACGCCGCCCTGGAAGATCCAGTAGACGCTGGCGTAGATCGGGACCCCGAGCGCCGCGAGAACCAGCGCGAGCACGCCGGCCAGCGCCGGGATCCGCGAGCGGCCGAGCCGTAGCGGCGGCATGACGCGCGGGGCCATCGGTCCGGACCTGGCCACCCGGCCGCGCCCGCGCAGCCAGCCCTCTCCGGCCAGCACGAGGAGGCTGATCGCCACCAGGATGAGAGACAGGGCGCATGCCGTCGGGACCGCAGATGGCTGGTTGAAGTTGGTGAAGATCTCGGTGGTGAATGTCTGGTAGCTGAGCATCTCGAACGCGCCGTACTCGGCCAGCAGCACCAGCGCCACCAGCAGGCAGCCGCCGAGGATGGCGCCTTTCGCCTGGCCGAGGGTGATCCGGACGAAGGTCGCGAGACGGCCGACGCCGAGACTGCGCGCCACCTCCTCCTGACCCGGATCGGCCGTCCGCAGGCTGGCCGCGACCGGGAGGTAGACCAGCGGGTAGACGGCCAGTGTCATGACGAGCACCGCGCCCTGGAAGCCGTGCACCCAGAGGAACAGCGAGTTCCAGCCGAAGCTGACCACGAAGTCCGGGATGGCGAGCGGCACCACCAGCAGCACTGCCCAGATCCGGCGCCCCGGCAGGTCGGTCCGCTCGACTAGCCAGGCAGTGGCGGTGCCGAGGATCGCGCACGCGACCGTGACCACGACGGTGAGCCGGACCGTGTTCCACAGCAGAGTCCCGGACAGCGGCCGGAAGATCTGGCTCGAAACAGCGCTCCACCCGGCCCGGTGTGCCTCGATCAGCAGGAACGCGAGCGGAACGGCCAGCAGCGCCGCGATGACCGCACTGACGCAGATCAGCCCGGCAGGCCGCCGCACCCGCCTGGCCGGGACCGCGGTCAGCGGGACCGGCGCAGGCCGTGTCTTGACCGTGTTCACCGTGCTGGCCTCACAGCAACCCTGCCTGGGTCATCAGCTTGATCGCGGTGCTGCCGTCGCCGAGCTCGGCGATCGTGATCGAGTACGGTCTCAGCTGGCTGAACGGAGTCTCGCCTGCCTTTGTCGTCACACCGGAAGCGATCGGGTACTCGAAGCTGAGCGACTGGTTCGCACCGGTGCCCGGCGTTGCAATGATCTCCTGGGCCTGCTTGCTGACCAGGAACGCGAGGAACTTCTGCGCGTCGGCCTGATGCTTGCTCGACTTCAGCACCGCGGCGCCGGAGACGTTGAGCACATAGCCAGGGTCGCCCGGAGCAAAGTAAGTGATCTTCGAGTGCATGTTGCCGGTCCCGATCTCAGCGCGCAGCCGGTACCAGTAGTACTGGTTGACAATGCCGAACGCGGCCTGGCCGCGATTGACCTCGTCCGCGATCGTCTCGTTGTCCGGGTAGACATGGCCTGACGCGTTGGCGTCGATCGCCTTGAGCCAGGTCAGGGTTGCCGCCGTCCCGTAGGCATGCTGGTAGGCGGTGACGATCGGCTGAAAGTCCGTTTCGCCTGGCGCGATCGCGAGCTTGCCCTTGTACTGCGGGTCCGCGAGCTGGCTCACGTGCGTGGGCAGCTGACTGGCCGCGATCAGGCTCGGGTTGTAGATGAGCACGCTGACCCGGGCGGACACGCCGACCCAGTCACCCTGCGGGGAGCTGAACTTGCTCGGCGTCTTCGCCAGGGTGCCGGCATCGACCGGTGCAAGCAGCCCCTTCTCCTGCAGGCTCTCCAGCGGCGCGGAGTTCTCGGTGTAGAACACGTCGGCTGGTGACCTGCTGCCCTCGGCGACAATCTGGTCGGCGAACTGATCCTCGTCCGCGTACCTGACGGCAACGCCGATGCCGGTCTTCTTCTCGAACGCGCTGACGAGGTTCTCGGTGGTCTGCTCATGCTGGCCGCTGTAGAGGGTGATCGTGTTCGGACCGGACGGAGATGAGGAGCAGGCGGACAGCGCCGCACCCGCCACGAGAATGGCAGCCCCGGCGGCTGCGGCGAGGCGCCTCATGCTGCGGCTCCCGGGCAGATCGCGTTGAGCTTCTTACTCGCGTCGCTGACGGCCCTGGTCGCGGACTGATCCTTGCCATCGTGGGCGAAGACACTCGCGTAGGCGGCGGCCAGTTCGCCGATCGCGGCGCGCAGAGCCGGGTCTGACGTCCTGATGGCGCGGAGCGGGTGAACCTGGGCTTCGGCATAGCCAACCGGGTCGGCGCCGGGATCCGGCCCGTCGGACAGCGCTGCGCCGACCTGACTGCAGGCAGCGGGGACTGCCGCACCGGATGCGGCATGACCCGGAGCGCTGCCGCACGCTGCGAGCACCGGGATAGCAGCGAGACCTGCAATGACAGGCAGCCATGACGGCCGCTGCCTGCCCATGCCAGCCTGGACTCGACCCCGGCTGACCTCGTGCAGGTCAGTCTCTCCGGTCATCCGTTCCTTCCGAGCGCTCCGAGGTCGTCAGAGTAACTTAGGCTTACCTAACCTGCGGTCACTTAGGCTACCCTAACAACCTGGACCCGGGCCCAGTGATCTGAGCCACGCTCCGGGCGCAGAGACCAAGCGCGTGCCCCCATCCGGGGAGCGCACCGCATACGGAAGGCTAGGCCGGAGGCTGGCGCGCCAGTAGGGCCGGAAGACCTGAGTAGCGCCGGAAGAGCTTCAGGCCCGCCGTTGTTGGCAATTGTCACCAGCCCTGTAACGACCGAGGTGGCGGACGTGCGCGACATCCTTGACCCCATCACCAAGTGGTGGGAAGCCGACGACACCTTCGGCCTTGCCACGGTCGTCCGGACGTTCAGCAGCGCACCGCGCGAGCCAGGTGCCGCGATGGCGGTCTCGGCCGAGGGCGAGGTCGTCGGCAGTGTGTCCGGCGGCTGTGTCGAGGGGGCCGTCTATGAGCTGGCCACCGAGGTAGTTGCCAGCGGGCAGCCAGTCCTGCGCCGCTACGGGATCAGCGACGACGACGCCTTCGCGGTTGGCCTGACCTGCGGTGGCATCATCGACATCTTCGTGGAGCCGGCCAGCCGGGCCCGGTTCGCCGAGCTGGGCGAGGTCGCCGAAGCGGTTCGCCGCGGTACACCGGTCGCCGTCGCGACCGTGATCGAGGGACCGGGCATCGTCGGAGCGCGCCGGATTATCTGGGAAGGCGATCAGGAGACCGGCACCCTGGGCGCCGGCGACCGGCTCGACCAGGCTGTCGACGACGACGCGCGCGGCATGCTGGCCCAGGGCCTGACCGGCGTCCGCCGCTACGGGCCTGATGGCGAGCGACGACGCGATGAGCTGGCAGTCTTCGTCCAGTCGTTCGCCCCGGCGCCGCGCATGCTGGTCTTCGGCGCGATTGACTTCGCCGCAGCAGTGGCCAGGGCCGGGAAGTTCCTCGGCTACCGGGTCACCGTCTGTGATGCGCGCCCGGTATTCGCGACTAGGTCCAGGTTCCCGGATGCAGACGAGGTGATCACCGACTGGCCGCACCGTTACCTGTCTGGCACGAGCACCGACGAGCGCACCGTGATCTGCGTGCTGACGCACGATCCGAAGTTTGATGTGCCGCTGCTCGAGGTGGCGCTCCGCCGACCGGCCGCCTACATCGGTGCCATGGGCAGCCGGCGCACGCATGATGACAGGCTTGGCCGGCTTCGCGAGGTCGGGATGACCGAGGCTGAGCTGGCCCGGCTTCGCTCCCCGATCGGCCTTGACCTCGGCGCCCGGACGCCGGAGGAGACCGCCATCGCGATCGCAGCCGAGCTCATCCAGCTGCGCTGGGGCGGCACCGGCCAGCCGCTGACCTCCACCGTCGGCCGGATTCATCACGGGCACCTGCCAGGCGACCACCTGGCTGAGGCGCTGGACCAGCACGCCGGCTGACCAGTGACTGGCAGCGTGGGCGGCATCCTTCTTGCCGCCGGAGAGGGCAGCAGGCTCGGGCAGCCCAAGGCCCTGGTCGTGCTCGGCGGTCAGTCGCTGGCACGTCGCGGCATCGCGATGCTGCTGGCAGGCGGGGCTGCCCCGGTCGTCGTCGTGACCGGCGCGGCCGGTCGCAGTGAGCTGGGCCAGGGGCCACCACCTGACGGCACTGGCCCCGGCGGCGTCCTGACCGTGCACAACCCTGACTGGAGCACCGGTATGGGCTCATCGCTGGCGGCCGGGCTGGCAGCGGTGCCGGAGCAGTGCACTGCGGCTGTGATCGCGCTGGCCGACCAGCCGCTAGTCGGCGCGGCCGCGGTGAGCCGCCTGATCGCCGCGCATGCCGCGGGCGCTGGTGTCGCGGTGGCCTGTTACGACGGGCGGC